>Ga0105099_10000105_pt1 | contig 51749 bp, 38 predicted proteins | sample PPLLak3cmMay2015_2_FD_79138 | JGI IMG/M metagenome (GOLD analysis project Ga0105099, IMG submission 79138) | Freshwater sediment microbial communities from Prairie Pothole Lake near Jamestown, North Dakota, USA - PPLs Lake P8 Core (1) Depth... | ecosystem: Environmental > Aquatic > Freshwater >... | reverse complement strand
TTTTTTATCGCATAAACGGACAACCCTGAGGCTGCATACTCGTTCATAGTCGAGGCTATGTCGAAGTAGGCGTTGCGGTTGTCCATATACTGCTGCGTTTGCGTCTCCTTTTCCTTCTCCGTAGGTATGTCGAGTTTACGTATCTGCTCATCGGCTAGCGTAAGAATATCGGCTGCTTCCTGATATCTTTTCGTTACCATCAGGCAGTATCCTTTCAGGAGCATTGCTTCGCACTTAAGAGGTGTTTTATTGCTTATCTTAATCAGCTGATCACATGCAAGCATACAATCAGCCCACTGTTGCGCCTTTAACGCAACCCATGCTACTCCAAGCTGCGCGTCTTCGTAATAATAGCTGGTTGCCGGTATCTTTTTCAGCGCAACGACAGCCTGTGACAGCGATTTTTCAACGCCGATCCCTTCAAACAGCATATACCCCAGCAGAATCATCGCCCTGTTTATCATCTCCGTCTGCTCCCTGGTCTTTCCCTGCGCCTGAATCACGTTATTCAGCGTAGATATCACATTGCCCGGATTGTTGCTTGACGCATACGCCACTGCGAGCGAAAACTGGGCAAACACATACTCTGGATGATCTTCCGGAACCTTACTCAATAATTGAATCGCATTCGGATACCTGCCGTCTCTGATATACTGCATGCCCATATAATAATAGGCATGATACTTGACCGAATCAGGCGCGGTTGAATTATTTATCCTGGTAAACTGGCTTAATACGCCGTTGCTGTTGTTATCACGATAGTTGATACGCAGTATTCCGAGGTCAGCATAGTTAATTACTTCGCTTCGCGGAAACACCTTTTTTACCTCGTTGTAATTCTCCACGCTGAACTCCCGCATTTCCATATTTTCCTGGCACAGACCCATGTGAAGCTGCACCCAGTCGTTTTTAAAGAAATCGGGGTATTCGTTCAAAAGCCTGCTGAACACAAAAAACGCATCCCAGTATTTGCCTTCCGCATACAGAGTTCGTGCTTTATTGTACAACACACTCGGCCCGAGGCTTGCGATCTTTGCCATTCTGCGGGCGTATATCTCTTCCCGGTGTTTCCCTAGATCCGCCCGCACATAGAACGTATGCGTCGAGGTTAAATTGATATCGTCAACAACCGACATGTACTGATACGCCATCTGCAGGTCACGGCCGTTGTTAATAGTCGGGACATTGATGCCGGGGCATATCCCCCAATAATTTGATCCTGCCTGAAAATTGATGTTTATAATATTAAGTATCCAGAAGCCGATTCTGGAGTTAAAGTCAAACTCGACTTTTTTGGGAGATCCACCCGCTGCTGCCGCCTGGGCAAAATCCTCTCCCTGGGATATAAAATCCTTGATATCTACATCTATCCCGACATTGATCCTGCTCTCCCAAATCTTTCCAAGCCAGGATATCTTGAGGTTTGAAGCCTCGTTCATCCACTGCTTGAACCCGAAATCGGGGGAGAGCAGGTTCTGCACATTAACCCCCAGAACATGGTCGCCCAGAACCTCGTGGCGGAACAGGCGATAGCTCAAGGCAAAATCGAAGCTCATGCCAATCAGTGAAGAGTCGAAATTTGCTTTTTGGTACATATTCAGGTTTGCGCCAAGGCTCAACCTGTTCCAGGGATTAACTGCGTATGACACGATGAACAGGTTCTGGTTATCATTCACCATTTCATCCGTAACAATAATCTTGTTTTGAGCATAGTCGAAATAGGACCTGTTGACGTCTTCATTGGTATTTAACCCGACATAGCTCAAACCGAGCGAGTGGTACAAGCCGATAGGAATAATCGTACCCAATTCCATAAGAAGGAAGGTATTGTCCAGCGTGGGGCTTACCGCCATTCTGAACGCAAGATAGTTCTCTTCGGTCATGAATGCCGGGTTGAGTGTCGGCGAGTGGCCGGAGAACGCATCCCTCCAGCGCTGGGTGACATAGTGCTCGCCAGGCAAACCGTCGGCGAAAAGTGCTGCTCCAATGCCCGTAAACAGAATGAGCATTGAAAACAGATTGATTGTTTTGTTGATAGCATTTCTTTTCATAGCTATTCTCCTTTGTATATTAATTACATCTAGTGGTTACCACTCTTCAATCGTCCTCGTCCCTCGTTCTCGATTCTTTTCTTTTTCGAGAACGAGGACGAATAAATCCGGTTATGTAAGGTTTCTCATCATTTCACACCAATAGTAATTTTTTTAACCTGTTTCTGTGGACGATTGTCATACCCGAGCGACGGGGTTATATCCTCAATCTCAAACAAACACACATACATGCCCGAACCAACAACCCTGCCGTTGCGATTCTTCAGATTCCACACCCATACCAGGCTTTTGCGCTGATCCCACCAAGCAAGGTTGGCTTTTAGTACCAGAGTATTACCCACGGCGTCCAGCATGGTCAGTGTACCCCTGATCTTCAGGTCAGGTATGAACTGCCCGATATTATCCGGATCAGACACAACCATGATAATCATCCCGCAATAATCACCGCTCGCGTTTTTCTGAAGATTCAGGTCGTTTAGTATCCCATCATTGCCAAGAACGGTTACTATATCCACAGGGACTCTGTTATCTGTTGTCGTCAGGCTCTGAACCGATATCGGAGATACCGCCCGCGGAACATAGGTATACGGAAGCACGATGCGCCTCACATACAGCCTGCGCCGGGCGTTCTGGTTATTATTCTGGAAATTGCCCCGGTCGTCGCACACACGGTCCGTCTCTTTAATCCACACCGAATCCCCGTCCTCCATATAATCAACACCACTGACCGATGTCACGGAAAAAACCATTTTGTCAGTTTCCGGCTGGCCAACATCAGAAAGAGTAACGGTGTAATTCGTATTATTATCCTTATCAAGGAAATAGAACGGCTCTATTGCTGTTACCCGGTTCACCGGCTCGGAGAATTTGATAAAAAGTGTGTCTGCGATTGCCGGATCCATAAAGTCGATCAGATATGCTGCTCTGGCTTCCCAGTGGATCAGAGGCGCAACACGGTCATAAACAGGAAGCGTACCTCCCACAACCTCTCCGCCCATAGAGAGCTTATAGGTCGAAACAATCAGTTTGTCGTCGTTGGTTATATAGGTGATAGGATTGTGTCCCTTATTCTCCGTTACTTTTATGAAGAATCCCCCGGTAACAACACCACTTCCACCAACCGTAAATCCCCTGAATGCTGGCAGGGTTATCGCTTTGTCGACAATCTCGGCAATATGATTATTGGTTAGCCCGCCTTCGATCTCGGTCGTTGCTTTGACATAAATACTATCAACATACCCGTCAGCGTTGTTATCATAATAATACCCGCATTCAATGGTTATCGGGCCATAGAGCACATCAACATAGAGCCTGCGCTTGATGTTGAGCGTATTGTTCTGGAAGTTGCCCGCAGTATCGTCTGCAATACGGTTCGCTTCGTGAATCCAGAGAGAGTCGCCGTCCTGCATCGTCCCTGCAACCGATGCCACATGAAACACCAAGCTATCCGGCTGCGGGTGTCCTGCTGCGCTTAACTTAACAACATAGTTACTGTTATTTGTGTGGTTAAGGAAATAGAACGGCTCATCGGACGAGACGCTTTTTACAGGCTCCGAGAATTTGACTCCGAGCGTATCCGATTTTGAGGAGACCCTGTAATCCCGCAGCAACGCGCTTCTGGGATCCCAGTGGATAATCGGCGCTATTCTATCATATATACGAGGGTTTCCTGCTGCCACCTTCCCTCCGGCTGATAAAATATACTCCTTCACTGTTATCCTGTCATTTGTTGTTGTATAGGTAACAGGAGTATGTGACGTCGCTTCCACAACTCTTATATAAAACCCTCCCTGGGTTATACCGTAACTGTTTATTATAAAATTTCGAAAGGCCGGAAGCGTAATTGCCGAATCCAGAAGTTCCTTAATGTGCGTATTTGTAAGACCCCCGGCTATATTGTTCGTCGCTGCAACATAGATACTGTCTATATATCCATTCGCATTGTTATCATAGTAAAAACCGCTGTCTATGACTATTATTCCACCGAAATTAAAAGGTATCTGGGAAACAAGGGTATCCAGTGGCAGTTTGGGGTTCTCATTATTTCTGAACGTCGCTACAATATTGTCTGTGGAATAATGTTGTAAAATACCATCGCCTTGCGTCGGGGATGCACTGTTTTGCAGCAAAACCCTCGGAAATGTCCCGGTAAAAGTGTTACCGTTCTTTGTGAGGATTATTGTCTCTTTATCCCGACTAATACCCGAGGTATTTGTAATCTCCAATTTTGCTGATGCGTTTGTGTAATCATATTTGGCTATTCCGGGATTGTAATTAAATCTGACAGTAATGGGAGTCATGGTCTCGTTAACAAAGTTTATCTGGTTGTTATTGTAATAGAATACAATTTCACGTTCCCAACAATCCAGCCTGAAGGTGTCAGGATAATGAGTGGGAAGCGGTGCACCATTCTGAATTTTTACAGCAAATTCTCCGCTTATGCTAGTATCGTAAACGGTATGTATGGTGTCTCCACTTGCAGTATCAACACTATCTTTTTCTACTGTATAATCAACTCCATACTTAAAGTCTGTGCTAACGCCCAGAAGAGGAAAAGGGTTATTAAAGGTGAAAATCTGGTTTAAGGTGTCATACGTATTGTTAACCAGACCGTTGAGGGTAATAGTATCAGGGCTCATTGACGTACTACTAAATATTATTGTCATAACATTCTCTATTAACAACTGTTTCAATCGGTTAGCTTGAATGCTCCAGATGTTGCTTTTATCATTTATTTTTGAGTACCCGTTGGTTTTAACGTTATTGGTAAAATTTATTAAACTGGTTGGTGCTTGCCCGCTGGCAGTAAAAAAAACAGTAAAGGTTGTTGGGATACCATCTACTTTAGTAACGTAGGCGGCAGGATCAGTTTCCGGTCCGCTTGCAACATTTGCCTCACCGTCAGATAGAAATATAACAAAATGCCGCTCCGTTTTTTTATAAATGGAATTTGTAAATGCATGTTTTGCGCAGGTAAAACCTGCATTTATATTTGTACCGGCATTAGCCCCTATGGCTGGGTTTGATGGCACATATACCAGGGTCGCAAACATGGAACCTGTTTGTATTTCGAGATATTTATTAATTACTTCTTGTCCTGTTTCCTGTCCATAGTGTTGATTAAGCTTTAATAGAGGTAAATATCCTCCTAATTCATATCCTGGACATTTGACAAAAAGAGTGTCATCTGTTGGGTCTATATACAGACCACCGTTAAAAATTGAAAGGCCAACCTCAGCCTTTGGATAAATAGTCATTAAAGTGTCGATAAACCATGAAGATATAGCAAATCTTTGACACAATCCATCTGTACCAGAAGCGCCCATCATGCTGGCGGAATTATCAATAACAAAAAATATTGACGGTGGGCTTGCGCCGTTTACACCGTCTGTCGTGCTTATTATTTTAATAATACCAGATAACGCAACAGACATTTCCGGAACTATCACCGAAGAGTCATTCAGGTCATTTAAATCACCCTGATACACCACCTCGCACGCTTGTTTCATCTCTGCATAGGTAAGACCTAACAGTATTATATATGTTAATAAGAATTTTTTAACCATCTCTCGCCTCCAATATTTTATTCAAAGTATAAAGAAAAATCCTCACCCAAAACACATTTAAACGCCATCAACAGAGTAAAGGTATGGTGGAGCCTCCTGTTTCCGGACTCTTTAACATGGCCGGATGAGGATTTTTATTCTTTTTACTTTTTATATCATTCATAAAAAAAGCCGGAAAATTTATAACCAATTTCTTTATTCTGTGTTACAAATAGTATTCATATGTTAAATAAAAAGCTGTTGAGCACATCTATATCTTATTCATTAAAGCTTCACGGTAGTTGGAATTGTGTTTTAATGTCTACGTAGTACTTGTTCAAAATTGACATTTACGCCCCCTAAATCCCCCGAAGAGTTTTATAGAACAGTGTTTATAATAAAATCAACACCTTACAAGTCCCTCAAAGGGGTTTTATTCCCACGAACAGTGGGAGATTTAGGGGGCGTAAGGTTCCAAAACTGTCAATTCTGAACAGATACTACTTCACCCCGATAGTTATTTTCTTAAGCGTCTTCTGCGGTTTATTCTGATATCCGAGCGATTCGGTTATATCCTCTATCTCAAACAAACACACATACATGCCCGGACCTACAACCCTGCCGTTACGGTTCTTCAGGTTCCACACCCACACCAGACTCTTGCGCTGATCCCACCATGCAAGGTTGGCTTTTAACACCAGCGTATTACCCACCGCATCCAGCATGGTCAGCGTTGCTTGTATCTTCAAGTCAGGTATCAATTGCCCGATATTTTCCGGATCGGGAACTACCATGATAATCATTCCGCAATAATCGCCGCTCGCGTTTTTCTGTAGGTTCAGGTTGGTTAATATACCCTCGCTGCCCAGCACGGTCATTATCTCCGCAGGAACCCTGTTTGCCGCAGTCGTCAAGCTCTGAACCGAGACCGGAGATACTGCCTGTGGAACGAACGTATATGGAAGCACGACGCGTTTCACATACAGCCTGCGACGGGTGTTCATGTTATTGTTTTGATAATTACCTTCGACGTCGCATACCCTGTCGGTTTCATGAATCCATACTGTATCCCCGTCCTCCATATAGTCAACATTGCTGACCGACGTCACGGAAAACGCCATTTTCCCTGTTTCCGGCTGACTTACATCTGCGAGGTTAACGGTGTATTCTGTATGGTTATCCTGATCAAGGAAATAGAACGACACATCATCGGTAACCCGTTTTACCGGTTCGGAGAATTTAATAAAAAGCGTATCTGCCGTTGCCGGATCCATAAAGTCGATCAGATATGCTGCTCTGGCTTCCCAGTGGATCAGAGGAGCAACACGGTCATAAACAGGAAGCGTACCTCCCACAATCTCTCCGCCCATAGAGAGCGTATAGGTCGAAACAATCAGCTTATCGTCATTGGATACATAGGTGAATGGATTATGCCCTTTATTTTCCGTTACTTTTATGAAAAATCCTCCGGTAACAATCCCGCTGCTGTTTATCATAAAGCCCCTGAACGCAGGAAGGGTTATCGCTTTCTGCACAATCTCCTGCACACGAGCGTCTGTCAGCCCGCCTTCGATCTCGGTTGTAGCTTTGACATAGATGCTGTCTACATATCCGTCAGCGTTATTATCATAATAATACCCGCACTCAATGGTGACTGGCCCGAATATCTCCTTAACATAGAGCTTCCGCTTGATGTTTTTAGTATTGTTCTGGAAGTTTCCCGCTGTATCGTCCGCAATCCGGTTTATCTCATGAATCCAGAGAGAATCTCCATCCTGCATTGCTGCAACTCCAGTAACTGAATTCACATGGAACACGAGGCTGTCTGGTTTCGGGTGACCCGCAGCCAACAATTTGACAACATAATTCGTGTTATTGACGCGGTTGAGAAAATAGAACGGCTCATCCGAGGAGACGCTCTTTACCGGCTCTGAAAATTTAACGCCAAGGGTATCTGATTTAGAAGAAACCTGATAATCTTTCAAAAGAGCGCTCTTTGGTTCCCAGTGGAGTATGGGGGCTACTTTGTCATAAATCGGAGCTGTTACTCCTTCAACCCAGCCGCCAACAGATAAAATTTCCTGGGTAACTCTCAAAACATCATCTGAAGTAACATACGTTACAGGATTGTGCGCTTTGTCTTCTGAAACATCAATGTGGAAGCCGCCCGATGATACACCGGAGCCGTTAACGGTAAATCCCCTGAAATTAGGGAGAGAAAGGGCAGAATCTACAATCTCAGCCACATGCGCATTGGTTAGACCACCGACAAGGTCTGTTGTAGCTGCAACATAGATGCTGTCAACATACCCATCAGCATCAAGATCCCAATATTCACCCCTAATCACGCGTATCGACCCTAACAATTTACACGGAATTATTTCCTGCAATGTATCCAGCGGCAGCTTGGTAGTCTCATTATTACGGAACGTGGCAACTATGGTATCAACGGCATAATGCTGCAGTATACCGTCACCCACTGTAGGGAAGGCATTAGCGGCAATAACAGTCGTGGGGAATTTCCCGGAAAAAGTAGTTCCGCTCTTTGAAAGCTTGTAGGTCTCTTTATCCAGCGCAGCTCCTGTTTTATTAGTAAGCTCAATATCCACTTTCGTATAATCGTATTTTTTATCGCCGGGGATAACATTAAACCTGAGTTCAACAGGATTCATTGTCTCATTCACTTCGGATATTTGGGCATTATTGTAAAAAAACACTATCTCCCGTTCCCAGCCAATTAATGCGAATGTGTCCGGGTACCAGTTAGGCGGTACGCTAATATTCGGATCAACAACCACACTAAAGGAACCCGCGTTGGTGGAATCATACATAACATGAATAGTATCACCATTAGGCTTGATAGAATCTCTTACTATTGTATACGAGATTTTGTAAGCAAAGTCTGTTTTTACACCGGTAAGCGGGAAATGACTTTTGAATATGAACTGGTTATTGGCGGTATCATAATTGCTGATTGAAGTGTTATTAATCGTAATACTAACCGGTTTACCAATAACTACCGTATTGATGATGGTCATTATGGTGTCCATCAAAAACTTCTTTAAATCGTTCTGGCCAAGGTTTATATCCCAGGCATTGCTTTTCGGATTTGTCATTGAATATCCATTATTTCTGATATTAGTAGTCATAGTCAGAAGGTTTTGAGGAACCGTGCCGTTTTTAGCAAAAAATATCGTAAATGTCGTGGGAACACTATCACCCTTCACATAGTAATCCTCATCAAATACACCGTGAGGCCCATTAGAATAAGTTGCATCGCCATCAGAAAAGAAAATAATGAACTGGCGATCACGCGGATATAGTGCGGACTGGAAAGCAACCTTTGCAACGTCAAACCCCACATTTATGTTTGTGCCAACCATGTTGTCGTTATAATTCGTCGGCCAATATTTTAAACTCAAATATTTATAGCCTGGCGAAGTGTATCCATAAGGAAGACCTAATGGATCGTTATCTCCAAGAATCGTATCAGTCTTCATCAATTCCTGAAGAATCTGCGACCCAGATTTTCCTCCCTGATACGCATATAATGAATCAAGCTTAAAAAACGGTATATACCCACCATCAGGGTATTGCGGGTGCTTCACATAAATCCGGTTATCAGGAGGATTAAAAAACTGATGCTCTCTGAACACGACAACACTCACTTCTGAAGCAGGGAACTTTCTTCTAAGCGTGTCAATAAAGTCATAGGTCACAGCGAATCTCTGGCCCCATTGATCCTGCGGTCTATCCGGATCACCGCCGCCGTAATTATAACACATACTGCCTGAGTGATCAATGATAAAAAGTATTGAGGGCGTTCCACCAATAGAAATCGTTGTGTCTGTCGGCATGTCAATCTTGACCGTTCCAGATACTGCAACAGCCCCCGTTGGAACATGTATGGTAGAGTCTTTAAGTTCGGACATGTCGCCACTATAATAAAGATCAAATACCTTCTTCATCTGAAGTACTTCCACGTCAGCCTTTAAGAAGGCAAATACACTGCACAAAACAGCCAGCGCCAGCACCTTCAACTTTTGATTTTTTATACTACAATTAAACATCTTGTCCCGCCCTCCTTGTGAATGATTTTATAGCAAAATCGGGTATTAATTTTGTTAGCTATTTATTCGTTGTGATTGTAGGTGTTTTTGTATCCATTCAAACTTTACCTTCCACATTTAATCAATTTCCCTTTATACTGTGTATTGTTTGTTGTTATTTTGTAGAAATACATTCCGCTCTCGGAAGGTATCCCGCTCATACTTTTACCATCCCACACAAACTTAAATCTCCCTCTGTCAAACTGGCCATGGTAAAGGGTTTGTATTTTACACCCCTTGCTGTTGAATATGTCAAGCTTTATGGTTTGTTTTTGAATTGTCGTTAGTACGATATAACACTTGTCCGTAAAAGGATTCGGGTAGTTATAATAAGAGAGCGGCTTACCTTTTGGTGTTTTAATCATTTCATCTTTGATTTTGACCTGGTCGGGCAATAATTCCACCGGATTATTGCAGTCACAGGCATCGCGGATTCTCTGAATCTCTGAAAGCATTTCCTGCTCCTGTACTAACTGATGAAGGTAATCGGAATCCGGCTGCATACCTGCAATATCGGTGCACAAATACATCCATGCCCTTCCCCACAAGGTAAGAATCAGCTCAAGCCACTTTTTGTTACTCAAGAGATATGCATATTGGTCAGGGTGCTCGTTTCGAATCTTTCTGAGATACCTCTCATTCCACCACATAAATGTATACATGGCATGGCGGTCACTGCTTACTCTATAATAATCCTGAAAGTAATAGGCATAGGCAAGAGAGTTTACATACTGGACATACTCCTCAATCAGCATATTATACCCCTGGTCTCCTCCTTCAAAACTGTTATTAAAAGGATCGCCATCAAGGTATGTCTCGGCATATGTTTTATCGCAACCAAACGGCCCATCGCCAAATTCTTTACTGGTAACTATTTTACCGGATGCTGCCGGCGGCCTCTTCCAGTTCTGATCATCAGCTAACACCAGAGAACGCTCCATAGAGTACATTGGACTGGATGAGGTAGTCTTCTTCCCATGCATGCCGGGAGTAGTAAAGCTACAAGGCTTATTATCCTTATCAAGGGATATGAAATACCAGTTTTCCGGAACTTGTTCGTCAAGACCATGCCCTACCTCATGAATAACGGTTCCCAGCCGTGACAATACAGATAATGCGTTTCCTGTAGACGAAAGCCATTGATCGACAGCTTGCTTGCCGCCCCCCTGCTCAATAATGCTCTTCCCGGTAGGAAACCTCCTTTCAAGTACTCCATAAATAAAACTCATATAATTGTAGCTACTATAATTATCTGCCAGATCCTGAATGCTTGGAAATTCACTCGGCTTGAAAAAACTTTCTTTTGGGCCCTGGATGTACTCGCCATCAATACAGTTTTTGTCAACCAGTACAACCTTCACCACAGTATTATTCGTTTTATTGCCGACCCCATCGAGAGTGGAGGGCTGGCCAAAAATGGTAAAAGAAAGCATAAGAGTATGTGATAGTATACGGTACATACATTGGGAAAAGATTTTTTTTAGCATATGCTTCCTTCCTCTATAGTACACTAGGCAGCGGTATAAAATCCTCGCTCCGGGAAAGCTCTTTTTATATTAGTAAGCCTAAAAAGAGGGGAGGGGGTTACTAATAACCGGAGCGAGGAATTTTATAACCTTTCGTTTTATTGATACCTGAATAAAATTGAATAAAGAATTTCATTTTAACCATTTTGAATATTATATTAATGTTTATAAAGGCTATAGAGCTCTGAGATATTAATTTCCGCTAGTTTGCCGACCGGAGGAATTATAATATTTTATCTCTTTAGCCTTTTTATTTCATCTTTCGCTTCTTATAATAATTAAAATCATACTTTTTATTTTCAGTCACTTTTAATTATTGATTATTCTGATTGTTTTCTGGAAATCTGCAATTTTTATTTTACACAGATATACTCCCTTTGCCAGTGGCTGTTTCACAGTGTTTATCCTGACCAGATGGCTGCCGGTGTTTTGAAACTCATTTACTAGAGCCCTGATTACTTTTCCCTGAGCATTGTAAAGAGTAATAGCAACATGCATATTTTTAGTATTATCAGGTATACGATACCGGATAGCCGAATTGTAATAAGCTAATTCATACAGAGAAGGCGATGCTATTGTCGTATGTATTCCGGTCTGATCGTTGTGTATACGGAAATCATCAATGCAGATATCACTACACCAGCCATTCGATGCGTCAGAACTTGTTATTCCGCGAAGGCGGAATTGAACACGCTTGTTTTTCTCGGTGAATGAAGACAGTTCAATTGTTTTTTCTTTCCATGCATCTCCCTGATTACCTGAAATTTTAACAATCCCTTCCTGCCATACTTTTTCACCGACTTTGATATCCACATAAAACTCACCCATAACATTATAACCGCTGAACATATGATACCAGAAAGTTAATTTAGGTTCGTCAACATAATTTTGAAAATTGAATTTTGGAGATAGTATGCTCGTTTTTTTTGACGGAAAATTCGGCGTGGAAGCCTCAACATAGATATATTTGCCTGATCCGGAAGTGTGGTCAGCTTCGGCGCCAGTTTGATCAGGCGTGCTTCCAACCCTTGAAGGTGTCGGACCCGACTGGATTGTCCAGTTTATATCATCATCAACCGATTGTTCCCAATAATCTATGACCCTGGCAGCAGCACTCCAGGAATTAAAATTCTGCGTGTAGGGAAGGCTTATAATCAATTCTGCAATAATTGTGATCGGGTCATTACTTTCATCAAATACCGTCGGATCATCGACACTGGTGACTTTAATAATGTAATTTGTTCCTGGTGTGAAATCTTCAGGTATATGCCAGTCATAGGATCCATTACTGGGGACAGAATTCGCAATTATTGCAACAACCGTACCATTTGCAATAATTTCAATCTTGACATTGCCGCTGATATTATCGGTCCATAGAATAGTCTGTGTGGTATTCTGTTCCCATTTCTCGCCACCGTTATTGACGATAATAGCGGGATTCGGGAATTCACATTCTATTGTTAATTTCGGACGGTAAGATCTTTCTGCATACTCAGAGGAATACATATATACTCCTTTAGAATATGCCGGAAACTGTAAATAAAAGCCATAGTGATTTCTATTATTCGTAATAACATCCGATAGTACTGCAGTAACATCAAAATCCTCCCAGATTTTCGTGGTATCTATGTTACTTGATGCTATTGTATCGGTAGCCCCACCCGGTTTATTAGCCCAGGTTACATTACTTTCGTCCCAATCAGCTTTAATTTCAAGAAGGTTTTTCCTTCCGTTATGTATATATTTATCATAGGAATAACCGGACAAGATTGCCTTTGTAATAGTCGCATTCGCAGGGAGCGATAGCGTTGAAAGATCAAATTTTATAGCCGTCCAGGCTTTATAATAGGTAGTGCTTCAACTGACGCACTTTTCGTAATACGCTAACAATGTATCTGAATTACCATAATTTAAACTGGAACTTCTTTCTGTCACATAAGAATCTTCGCACCCATTATAACCATTAAGACCATTTTGTAAAATCAGCTTTATTGACTCAGTCCATGATATTTGCACACATAAAAGCAAAAACGAAGCTAGTAATACTATTCTTACTTTCATTTTTTCTACTCCACAAAAAAGGTTAAAAACAGCTTGGTATAAAAATCCCCTCCTCATGGCACAAATAATCACCATTTCAACAACACCCAACCTTCTATTTACCCATCACTTCACCTCATGTCGAAAGGGACGGGCAGAATAGAGACATTCAAATGGTTGTTACGGCAACCGGTTATTTAAAAAGTATTATAACGTCAACCTCCCTTCTTTTGTGATGAATTTTCAGTTTTAACATTGGCACAACAACATTTTTCTCCAAGTACTACACCCTTTTTAATTAAAAGATGAATACATCTGGTTATAGCGACTGATATAGTTATGTTTGTTAAAAAAACCCATTTTTACATCGTTCGTTATTTATTATAAAAAGATCCTCACATGAGATTATCCTGTCGCCCCATTAACCTAACACAGAATGAACTGTATAGATTAAAGAAAGAGCGGAGGGAGGGGCAGGTGAGGAACTATGCTCATTGATAATCCTTTGCCTTTATTTTCAAACTATTTTTATCGAGTCTGCATATTTTTTATAAATAAAAAAAGCCATAGAGCTCTGAGATATTACATTCCACTAGTTTGCCGACCGGAGGAGTTTCTAATTTGTTTCTCGGGAGTCTTTTATATTTTCTAATTATTAATTCAAACCATAATTAATTGGTTGTAATCACCTTCCTTACTATATGAGTGCTCCCATCCGGAGTATTAAACCATAACACCAGTTCGTCCCCATAAACCATAAAACATTCAGACAACGATTTCTTTCCACCACAGGGAAAAATCTTCTTATACTCCACTTGTGCTTTCTTTAGTAGCTTTTCTTTAAACTTTCCCATAACACCCTCTTATCAGTATATAATACTTCTTTTATTTCACCGTTGGCCCAAATGCCATTACTCCTGATCTCCAGGTTCCAAGCCACATATTATTATCTCGGTCAAACGAAATAGCATAGATTGCTTTACCATCCAGTTGTTTATATCTTTTGCCGTTATAGTCTGTCCATGTAACCCCGTCAAATTTAATGAGACCCCACATTGTTCCTATCCATATATTCCCGGCGGTATCCTCAACAATTGTTTGCACGCCTCCGACACTTAATAAGTCTGAAAAAGAGCCATCATATATTGTCCAATTGGCTCCATCATACTTTGATATCGATCCCTCGTGTCCGAACCAGATAGTACCGTTACGTTCAATTCCTATGGAATAATTTATATTTGATCCAATACCGGAATTGTCCGTATTATAAACAGTCCATGTAGTACCGTCAAATTGAGCAACACCGCCATTTGTTGCAAACCATAGATTATTATTTTTATCCTGTATGATATACTTGACCGTGTTTGAAGGCAGGCCGGAGTTGGTTGAATCAAGACCAATCCATGTAGTACCATCGAATCTGGCGACAGCTTTGCCTTCATCCATACTGGCCCAAATATTTCCTGTATTATCACACATAATATGGTTCACGCTGTTATATGGCAAATCGGAATTACTTTCGCCATAGGTTGTCCAGGCGGCTCCGTCAAATTCTGCAACACCATCCATGAAATAAATACCCATGGCGAACCACAGGTTACCGCTTTTATCTATGGTGATGGATCTAACCCAGTCTGCGGGCAGCCCTGAATTTCCTTCATGATACAGAGTCCAATCGATGCCATCGACTTTTGCGACGCCACCGGTGGTTGCAAACCACTTGCTTCCGTCGGAGGTTATGAGAATGTCCCTGACTTCATTGTGCCGCAAGCTTGAATTCTCTGTTGTATAGTTCGCCCAGAACACAAACGCGTCTGTTATCGCAGTGTCATTTTCAACCACGGTAATCGTATCCGATATGATCCTGGTGCTTGTCGCGGAGTGGTAGAAGATTGCCGGTATTTTCGCTTCGGGAACCGAATCAATAGCAATGGATGTACCGGTGCTATCGGATACTGTTTTCCAAAGACCGGAATATATTGTTGTTCCAATTATAACGGCATATACTCCGGTGGTATCGAGAGTGTCCGGAATAAACAGTTTTATCATGCCGGGCTGCTTCAGAGTATCTGTTGGTACCAGAACCGTGTCGCCATGAACATATACTCCGGTTATCAACAGCCGGGTTCTCTCTGTAATCTGAACAGCTTCAATGTTATATACATTGCCGCGTGCAATCGAAAACTCGAATTCGCCGTTCTGGTCGGTCGTATCTACTAATGAGTCTGGAAGCGCTCCATCAATTAAAGAAATGTATTCCTTTGGAATCATTTTTACGATTGTATTCGATGCCCCAGACCCGGTTTTAGTGACAACAGAGCCGATTATCTTTGCATTCTCACTTGATGTCGTGCCGCTCAAAGCATCAAAGCTGCATCGAATATGCACAAGGATTAAAAGCAGAACAGATAAAAACAGGGCTTTTTTCATTGTTCCAGCTCCTTGTTGAGTTCTTCGATACGGCGTATATCTTCACTTACCGGGAATATCTGGAAGTTGACCTGATATACACCGGAATAATCCTTGTCCTGGTTGGCGATAGTAACGATTCTCTCTTTGAACGCAGCCAGTTCCGTGAGCATCACCCGGTATCCGGATTCAGAGAGCGCCATGGTAATGCCGGAAACGTTCCGCGCTGATACTGGCAGGGTCTCCATTGATGCGAGGGCGTGTTCGATCATGGTCCGGTTGAATGCACGCCGCGCCTGTAAAATCATAGCGGAGCCTTCGTGCCCGCTCGTGAGCGCAGGGTCGGATTGAATATAGGTTCCCTCCTTTTGTTGTATGATCATCTTCAGCCGCTCAAGAAGGGCCACCGCCTCGCGGGCCTGGTTTGCCTTGATCTGCGGCCTCACCATTGCCCCCAGCAACGCATAATTTCCCTTGAAATCATATATGCAGACAAGCTCCCGGATAACACAGGTATACCAGTTGTCGAAATATGAATATTGGTCGGCGCTTAATTCATACTCATGTACCAGATTCATCATCGAAACAATGACCCGATAGTGCTCCTGCTTCTCCTCCGCACTTTTTGCCTGATTGAACATGACCAGATGCCGGAAAAACGTAGTATCCTTTTTTGTTAAACCAAGGGCGCTTGCGAATTTTTCAGTTGCAGAGGCGGTAAGATTGCGTTTGCCCTCAAATACATCCTTGATAAATCCCGGTGAATTTATTCCCGCCATTTTCGCAAAATAGCGATAGGAAAAATAACGGGTCCTGTTTTTCTGTTCGGAATAATAGTCCCTTAAAAACTTTCTGTAGTCAATATATTTATTTAGGTTTTCCATACGTTTCACCTACAAATATACTCAAAATCAGGTGGTTTTGTTAAAAAAAAACAGCCATAAAACATATTAAGTTCACAGTTTGTGAACAAATATATTCATAACACATTGATTTTATTGTTATTTAATGAGTGTTTGTTTTATTATGTCTTTTTTTATGAACAAAATGCCTGCTTACTACGATAAAAATTATAGTGGCTTCAGGATATTTTTTCATACACTGCATTCCAGAGGCGAAAAATGTCGTTTGGGTCTGTTTCGATTCAACCGCACGAATGCAGATTACAGACTGTGCTGTATATGCAGAAATGGTTGCTTGAAAGATTCCAAATCCCCGGCTTGTTTTATAAGGCACGTACTCGCATGAATAGCTCATTTGTGAAATATTGTTTAAAAACCTTTAAAACTGGTGTATATATAGCTTCTATTAAATAAAAAAGTCATCAGATAAATTAATAACATAATAATGCCTTGTACCTTTTAAAGAGGTATTACGCCTGTTGGAAATAAATTTCCTAACAGGAGTAAAAGCGGAGGGATTGTACCCAAGCCATCCGCTCCTACGCATAAACTAAAAGCAGGAAGTTTTAATGACAAGGAGGAAATTCATTTCCCCTTGGAATTATCCTTTAGGGTACTTCCACTTTTAGTTATCCCTATGAGGGAGTATTATCCCGCAGCTTGCCGGAGGGATAATAAATATCAGCACTTTACAAGTCTCCCACGAACAGTGGGAGATTTAGGGGGCGTGAACGGTTACCCTTTTTCGTAGTAGTGGGAGATTGTTATTTAGATATTTAACCACCGTCTCCATTCACAAGCTATAAACAAATCATGCCAATATCTCAAAATAATAAATAGCCCAGATTAAAAATTTATTTTCCGTATTAGAGCACTTCCGTCAGGATTTTCCAATTTAATTATATGTAAACCTTTATTCATCCACTTAATCAGGTTACTTCTGTCGGCGTGCGAAATCCGCTGGAGCAGCTTTCCATTTACATTATATATTATGATCGATGCAGATTGATTATTTTTTTGAACGTCCGGAAGTATAACCATGACTCCGTTCGTTGTTTTCCTTATTTCAATACCATCACGTGCTGCACTCTGGACTAAATCGTCGCCATTGATGATCGGATTGGAAGGAAGTTGATCCATGTTTATGACGAAAGGATCTGTGTAAGAAGTTTTAACCCATGCGGACGGATTATCGTTTGTGTTTGCCCACCAGGGCAGAGCATATAACCATTTGGCAAAATTCGGGTCACCAGAAGCCATTTTTGCCGGATTCGGCAAAGCTTGGCACTCGGTCAAGGCATGCATTTTACCAGGCGCCACCTGTGACATAATATCCCACATGGTCTTATAACTTGCGGTGGCGTCCCAATAATCATGCGTACCCGTTTTTTCGTAGTCCCAGTTATACAAGTTGATTCCGGCAATATCAATCCATTAAGCGCCCGGATAATAGGTTTTGCACCAGTTCACAGAAGCCTGGTCTATCGTTGATGACGTCGGATTAGCGGTTTCTATGCCTGCGCTGTATACCCAGAGCATGTTGTGAAAACCTCGAGTGTTTACAAGGTAATTAAACGTGATTTTCCATGGCTCTGCGGTTATTTTTGCGTCTTTTGCGCATGTCCACCAGAACCAGCCTCCGTCTATCTCGTGCAGAGGACGCCACAGTACGGGTATTTTCTGATCGCTCAACTGTTTCAAATAATCGGCATGCCAGGCAAGATCGGCCATCATGGCATCATACTCCACCGTCCCTATTTGTATAAGTATGGAGGTAATTGCAAAAGTCTTTTCAACTGCACCCTTCGAGGGCTTCAGGGTGCGAATTATGGTTGATTTTCACGGTTTAGGCACCAGGCGCTGAGGCTCTCAAAGCGACAAGTGGACTTTTGCAATCACTTCTATGGTTTGCACATTATTTAACTATAGTCTCACGATAAACATTGTCCCCGTCACAGACATTTACAATATATAATCCCTTACTGAGCGATCCTATACCCAAACGTACCCTCATAGTCTGCGATTTATGATTAAGGGAGTACAGAGTCCTACCCATCAGGTCTACAATCGAAATCGTCACATTGCTTGTTGCATGGTCGGGTAAAGTCACGATGAGCGTACCCGAACTTTGGGATATGCCATAAACCCGGAGGTCGGTCTTGCTCGTTGCCAATGAGCCTTTAACGGCGCTGTTGTTGAATAGTGACGATTCAACCGCATGAGTCTCAAGGAAGGGGACGATAAACGATCCAGCTTCGGACAGTGTGTACGGCGGCCCCCAGGTTACTAAATCATTTGTCAAAAGTATGGTATAGGCCCCGAACCCTGGATTTGGATTGTTAACAAGCTGCCAAAACATAAATCCGAAACCTCGGCTGGTAACAGCATTTATCAAAGTGGCCCCATTAGTTTGCACAACATTGTCACTCGAAGGAGTATGCCAGGCGAACTCACCGAGGATCACGGGAACATGGTGGTCCTTGAACCATTGGAACTCGTCCTCTGCAGACCACGGATCACCGCCGCCGTTCGGGGCGCTGTTCCATACGCCGACTTCACTGCGTTTTTCTTCTGTTCTCCAATATGCATATATGTGGATGGAGAACAGGACATTGTGCTGCGGGTCTGCATCGATGATTGCCTGAAAGTACTTCTTGACGCCATTCGGGCCCTGACCGAATGCAAAACCGGGATCCAGCACCACCATATTATTTACCCCCAATGTCCTCAGCTCTTTGATAAGCGCGACATATTCGTCTCTCCAAGCCTCGTCGGATGCAAAATCATGTTCATTGGCAATATTAATCAGCAGGTATTTTTCATGGTCTTTTGCCATTTTAACCACCTCTGCACTTTTCCAGTATTTTTTAATGTTGCTCCATGCGGGTTCGGGGACGCTACCGGTTGCGTCGTGCATTTCCAGCATGGGCACAAGTTTATTCACGATGGTTTCTTCTACACAGGAACGGTGCTGGGCAACCGTTGTGTTCCACCCGTTACCGTAGTCTGGCGTGACCGAGACTATTCGTACGATGTTTGCGTGATTTGCTTTTGCCAATGCACTCCTGCCAAGAGCGATATTATACCCCATGGGAATGAATTCTGTGCCGCTCGGATCATAGATTTTCCCGTTTTTAACGAACAGGCCTGTGCCGGTGTTGCCATCGGGGCGCTGTTCCACAGCTCCGGCCATGATAGTGTTCAATGCCAGAATCACGCTGATGATTGTTATCGTTCGATTAATTTTCATAGAATCCTCCAGACTTGATTGGTTATGTAACGTTTGTTTCCTTTGGTGTATTTCATTTTGTTTTAAGTCCAAATTTGATAATGCCGTTCGAGGTCGTACCCACCCATCGATTACCCGAACTATCTTCAGTCAAAGCATAAATATCTTTGCCGGCGTCTTCGGTCGGCCAGCCTTTGGCGTCAACTGCTGCAAGGCCATTTGTCTAGCCCCACTGATTCGGCTTATAGCACTCTTGTGCGGTTTTCATTGCATCCGCGAACAGGTGGTTTCCGGACCAGTCCCTCGGCTCCGAGATATTGATTCCCAGAGCGTTCGGTTCACCGTTGCTGTTTGCTTGAAAGTAGAGTGCAAACAACCCTGCCGCGATGTATAAACGAACACACTGTATGAATTGTTTTGACGTATAACGCATTATGTCACCCCATGTTTTAGTTAAAGATATTATTCTTCTACAAAAAAATATCTGACCATGATGATATGTTGTGAACAGGCAAATTCAATTAATCTGTCATTGGTCCGAAAACCACGATACCGTTTTTACCGGTACAGACCCACCTGTTCCGACTACTGTCTTCGGTAATTGAAAAAATCTCAATTTCATCAAGCAATGCATACCGCTTTCCACCGTAGATTTTCCAAACGATTTCATCAAATGACGCCATACCTTTTTCCGTTAAAAACCAATATACACCGCTGGCATCTTCATACATATTCCAGACACTGTTGCCTAATACCGCGCAATCCGATGAGCTGTAATTTCTCCAGGAAGAACCGTTAAAAGTAGAAATGCCACCACCATGTGTAAACCATATATTGTTTTTGCTGTCAATGAGTATGGTCATAACATAATTGGAAAATATCGGGGAGTTGGATTGATCATAAACAGTCCAGGAAGTCCCGTCGAATGTTGCAGCCCCCTTCGGCGTACCAACCCAGACGTTGTTATTCGCATCTATACAGATTGAATTAATCTCGTTGCTGGGAATCAGACTTGAAACCGTATCATATCGTTTCCACTCCGTTCCGTTGAACATAACGGCGCCGGAATCCTGCATACCAACCCAGACGCTATTTCCTATGCCGCATGTTATATATGAGATATAATCGGAAGGAATGCCGGAATTGGAGCGCGTATATGCAGTCCAGATACCATTGGAGTAAGACGCTATCCCCCGATACATCGCAAACCAGAGCGTTCCATTGTCCTGAAGTGCGATTTTTCTCGGAGAGTTCGAAGGAAGCGGCGCATTGTGATCATTGAATTCATTCCATTCTGATCCACGAAGCGATACTATGCCTTTATCAAACAGAGCAAACCATTTTGTGCCGTCTCCGGCAATTGCCATATCAATCACCGTATCAAATTGGAGACCTGATCCGGTTGCCGTGTATTTTTTCCAGTAAATGAACGCATCAATTTCACTGGTATCATCAGCGACTATCTGAATTGTATCAGTCAGGCGATACTGCGTAGATAGATTATTCTGGTTCGCAAAATAGAGACCCGGCAGCTCCGATTCAGGAAGAGAATCAATGTAGATACTTGATTCATCGCTTCTGGCGTTTATCGTATTCGAAGCGCCTCGTACAAGGGTGGTTCCCTTGACAAAAACAATTGTCTGGCTCGATGAAATTGAATCAGGAACAAACACGCGGATTGAACCGGTATTTTTTAAAACAGCAGCAGGAACTTTGGTTGTATCAGCATATACATTAATAGTATGTAAAAGAACCATTGTTCGTTTTTGAAGATGAACACCTTGGATATTATATGTGCCCGTATCCGGAACGCTTATTACATAGGTTCCGGAAGCGTCAGTGGTATCCATAAGAGAATCGGGAATGTTTCCATCAATGACCGGATTATAATCGATGTCGAGCACCATAACCTGTATATCTGAAGCGGGTGTGCCGGTATTGTCAACGATCGTGCCGATGATAACAGCATCGGGAACATCAGTGCCCGAGCCACCTCCGGCAAGATTAACGCTGCAGTGGAAAAGGCTGGCTATGAAAATCAAAGCTATGATACCTGAATATTTTTTCATATCTTTACTCTTCCTTTTATCGTTTTCTCTAATTGATAGAGCTGCATACCCATATGATACACTTTTCTGTTGTTATCAGTATCTCCTTTTATAATATCGATTATTTTTTTCCGGGCGTTATCCAACTCCAGCCGTATCTTTTGAAATGCGGTTTCTGAAAAGCTGCCGATGAACGTACGGAAATATCTCTCGTTTTTGGGCACCGTGTCCATCGCCTGCGCACTGATTCTCTGCATGGATTTATGAAGGCTGTGCGCTGCAATATTTTCGACATCCGGATCAAATGTTATGAATGGGTCTTTAACCGTATAAAAACCGTCTTCACCCAAGACGATCAATCCTAATTTTTTAAGAAGCGCGACAGCCTTCATTGCCTGTGACACAGATATTTTCGGCTGCAGGGCTTCGGCCAATTCTTCATAGTTATCGTAGAATTCGCGGGAGCTAATATACTCCCGTATGGCGATAGTATACCAGTTTGCAAAATACTCGAATTCATCTTTCCTTAACGTGTGTATTTCAGCGCGATTCTGAAATTGCGAAAGTTGTATAAAATAATAGTGTCTTTTCTTTGCTGTTGCCGCTTGGTTGAACATCACTAAATTATTGAAATAATCGGATTCCCGTTTTGAATGTGCCAGTGCTTTTGAGAATTTTTTGATACTGATCGTCGAGAGATTCTTTCTCCCATCAATAACCTCTTTCATGAATGATGGGCTTTTAATGCCGGCTTTCTGCAAAAAATATCGGTAAGAAAAATCCTTTTGGATCTCCTTATAATATTGATAATAATCAGATAAATAGTGTCTGTAATCCGTATATTCAAATAATGATTTTAATAGCATAGGTATGTTTCCCTAATGTATTAATATACATCAAAAATTATAAAATAGTAAAAAAATATTTTATATAGCGTACAATTATTTAATTTAAAACATATTAACTCTTTTATTTTCAATTGATTAAAATAATTTTACTTTTTTTAAAAAAAACTAATTAATTAAAGCTGTTTTATTTAGAGTACATCTGATCTTGCGTTCTGACCATTCGTTATGATATTATGGTGAAGAACATTTATGAATATTACGCCGGCAAAGTTTGGATTTTTTAAAAGAAAAATTATAGTAGCTTTAGGATAATTTTTCATGCACTGCATGCCAGAGGTGAAAAATGTCGTGTGGGTCTATTTCGATTCAACCGCACGAATGCAGATTACAGGCTGTTCGGTATAGGCAGAAATTGTTGCTTGAAATATTCCAAATCCCGGTTTGTTTTATAAGGCCCGTACTCGTCCGTGGTCCTCGAAAGTTCAATTATATTGAACCACCGGGGAGGAGGGAATGGACGAGTACTGCCTCTGATTAATACTATTCAATAGATATATCGCCCCTACAGGGCTTTTAGGTTTTTTTATGATTCATATTTATATAGATATGCCATTCCTACGGAAATCAGAAAATTGTTTATTAATACCTTTTATGCTACAAAACATTCCCCTTCTATATAAAAAATCTCAAATCTTAAATCTGAAATTCCCCTACTTCATCTTCTTCAATTCCTCTTCATATTTCTTGATTTCATCGTCGATCTTATCGAGCTTCTCGGACACGTTCTCCTTAATCGTATATCGTGATATTATTTGTTTAGAATTACCTTCTGCATTACACCGCACTCTCCACGTTTCACAGAAACCAAAATCACCTTTGATGTGATAGTGCAGTCCGGCAGGGTAATCATCGTTGCGCCTGCACTAAGACGCCTGCATATTTTAGAAATACGCATGCCGTTGACCGTGTATGCTGCAATCTCATAGGCAGCGCTGATACCGGTAGTGATAATCAGTTTGCCCTCTGCTGCCGGCCGGATTGTGACACTGTTAATACCCGCGGCGTTCGAGGTATTGAATATCGGGTTGGTGCCAATGGTGATTGTTTTAATAACCGGCATTTTATTACGCGCGGTGACGGTAAGCTGCATGGATGATGTGCCAGAAGGAACGGTAATTGAGAAACTCGCGGAGCTGGCGTTCTTGAACATCTTTGCGCCGAGGATACCGCTCTGGCTGGTGTACAGGCAGGCGCGGCCGCTCACGTTTTCTCCGAACGACACGTCCACGGCCTGCGCACCTGTTCCAACGCTTTGCGGCGCGGTAACATTCAACACCGTCGGCGTTTTGGTAAAAATCATTATTGAGGGGTCGCCAAACAGCGTCCATGTGTCAAAGGTCTCCAGATACTCGCCGGCAGTGCTTTTATCCAGTATTGCGGAACCCCCGTTATAAATAATACAACCCAGTGAAATACACGAATCCGCGCACAGCAGCCGCACCATCTCCTTCTGGCCGTGCTGGGGCGGTTCCCAGGGCTGACTGATATAGGAACCAAGGTAGGCAAGCACGCCCTTGCCGTCCGCGGCAGTTGCGGCCTCTGCAATGCAGTCTTCGCCGCTGACGTCGAATTCTCCGTTGTTGCAGGCGACAGAGATCAGCACCGGCGCCTTATTACCGTTTGTCAGCGATGTGAGATCGCCGGTTGTGACATCCAGATCCATATACCCGAACGACTCCGGTGAACCGTGTCCCATATAATTGAACCAGCCTCGTCCTTCGTTAAGGTTCGCTTTCAGATCATCAAGCGTGCCGGTTTCGCCCTCATAATACTTGTTAACCGTGGTGTACCCGTATGGTTCCAGAAACGACGTTCTGAATTCTTCAATCCACTCTTTATCGGTTCTGCCGGTGCCGCCGTCTTCGGAACTGGCCATGCCGACCGCCTTCTGATACCAAACGCCTGCTGCATCGGGCTCTTTTTCATACTTGAGTGCTTTATCGACCATTGCTTTGGCTTCAGCAGCGGAATTTACGCAGAATCTGCTGACAAAAATGTCGGGATACGGGTCTGTGCCCGCGACTTTGGTGAACGAAGGATCGGAGAGACCGCCGGAAGCGCTTATCGATGGAATATCCGCAGCGTCACCCGCCAGAAGGACGTAGGTGATTTTATCGCTGGTATATTTGCCCTGAATAAACGTTTTGAGCGCATTCGCTCCGCTGCCGCCGGTCTGGGAAGGGTATTCGTACAGGTCTGTTTTGATGCCTTTCTGGTTTTTCCACTCCGCAAACGGCTCCATAGCGCTTTTATACGCAGAAGCGGTAATGACGATCATCCTGTCACCCTCGGTGATATAGGTATACCGGGTGCGGCTATCCTGATAATTAACAAAGTGCGCATTATAGATAATGTCGAACGACGGACAAATACCGGTATTCCGCGTCGTAAGAACATTAACCGTGCTGACGCCGGTTCTTTTTACCCGCACCGTCATGGACTCTGCGATCCGCAAAATGCCCTTTGCCGGGTTATACTGGAACGGCTGGAAATAGACCGTCAGCCCGCGCATGTCCCGGAGAATATATGGCGTGCCGATGCGAGCCGGTTTTTCAGGAAACCATGCGTCTTTTGTGTAGATATCGCCGAACGTATAGGGTATTGACTGGGGGTTCTGGTTACGGTAGATGACCCCTTTTGACGGAAGGTATCTGTTTATTGTCACTTCCTTATAGGTTGCACCGGTGACTTCAAGCGCCATTTCAGCGTCATTGGGAATGACGATGCTTTTCGTCGCATACGGCAGCATAGGAGAGCCTTTTTCATTCAAATGCGCTGCGTCGGCAAGGCTCACCTGCGCACAATGCTCTCCGTTGACGCTGACGTCTTTAATCGTATAGCTGCCGATGTTAAACTGAAGGTCGATTTGATCACTACAGCCTGCATTTTTGCATGAAGTAATAACGGTCGATTCTGCTGCGAATAGAAGCGAGCCTGAATAGAGCAGCATCATAAGCGCTTTGGTGATTCTCATAAAAACATAACTCCTTAAGTTTGTGTATCTTGTTTATTAACAAAACTATACACCTCTGCCAAGAGAATAAAAGAGCACTTTTTGCATACCAGTGGGTATTGGAGCAATCTAATTAAAAGGGGGGAGGTAGATTGATACCGTTTTCCCACCAGATGACAAAAAGTGCCCTTGAAACGTCAGATTTTTATTATGTGTGCCAGGATGAATGGAAATGTGCGGTTTCGGTGAAGAAATCCGAAGAGAAAAAAATCGCTTATTCGTCCGGCCGTGGCTGCAGGCAACGGCCGGGATGGCCAGTGGACAAATCGCTGTTTGGCGGCACACCCTCGTGTAAATCTCGGTAACCCCACCTGAAATTGCAAATGCTGTTTGCATCCTTTTCCTCACAATCATTATTCGAGTGCCGGACGAAACGCAAAAACCCCGTCCGATTCCGTGCAAAGCCATGCAGTACCCCGGTCATCAAAAGCAATATCATGAACGATTTTATTGTTCAAAAAGCTGTATTTCCCCCGGTTAAAGTCGTGCCATGTTGTTCCATCAAACATGGTCAAGCCGGTTTTCGTGCATATCCAGATATTGTTGTATTTGTCGGGAACAATCGCATTGGTGCGGCCCTGGAGTATCTCGGATGTTCCATAATTGTAAATGAACCACGTCGTGCCGTCAAAGCGGGAAATACCGTCCCGGTGACCGATCCATACATTGTTGCCGGAATCGGTCGCGGCGCAGCTCGTGATATCGCTGAAAAGGCCTGATGCGGTTGTGTATACTTTCCAGAAAACGCCGTCATACCTACCGACGCCGTCGCTTGTGGCAAACCAGGGATTGTCATTTTTGTCAACCGTCACCCCCTGCACATAATGCCCGGACAGTCCTGTCGTAACGGTGTCATAAATAATCCACTGTTCGGTATTTTTATCAAAGAAACCGATGCCTTCGTCCATGCCTGCCCAGATATCTCCGCTGCGGTTCAACGCAATACAGGTTACATTATCATAAGGCAAGCCGTTTTTAGTATTCCACAGGCGCCATGAATAACCGTCATATTTTATTAACCCGTCGACGGTTGCGATCCAGATTGCATTTTCATCGCTGATCGTTTGGTTCGGCAGATCCGACGGGATCCCGGATGTAGTGTAATTATAGAGTGTCCATGACGTCCTGTTGAAAACCGCCATACCGGCAGAGTACGTTGAAAACCAGATCGTGGGTGCCTCGGGAAGCCACGGGAAACTGTTGAAACAGATATGAACATCAAGGATACAATTTTCCGGCAGACCGGAGTTGTACCCGGTATATTGAACCCAATCGGTAAAGGGATCAACTATCGTAGTATCATTGGATGTGATTGTTAATGATTCCAGCAGCAGCAACGGGTTTGGCGTTGTATTGAGCTTGTCGTAGTAAACAGAAGGTAAATGACCTGCAGGCACAGCGTCGATCACCAGGGTCAATTCATCGTTGATATAGCTACTTTCAACCAGGCGCTTGTATACCGTCGTGCCTTTGATGTAGACATATCCCTGTGCAGTATCTATTGTGTCAGGGAAAAGCGCTTTTATAAACCCCGGATCCTGCAGAGTTGCGGGGTTAACATAGGTTGTATCGCCGGCAATAAAAATGTCAGTCATCAAAAAGTGTGTTTTTTGAGTCAGGTGCATACCCTGAATATTATATGACCCGGAGTCAGAAACCCTCAAACAGTAAATACCGGAAGCGTCCGTTGTGTCATTATAAGAGTCGGGAATAGGTACATCGATAGCAGGATTATAATCCGGGCGAATTGCTGTTATCCGCGCATTTTGAACAGGGGCGCCGTTTGTATCCGTTATTTTTCCGATAATCACCGGATTGCCGCTTTCCGAACCGCCTCCAGCGAGATTCGTGGAGCACCGCAAAAGGGTAGCAGCAGATATAAACAGCAAAAGCAGCATTGTTACTGTACAAGTTCTCATATAGTCCCCCTCCCACTCCTCTTCACTCTCTTGGAACGCGGAATCATCTGCATGCTGATCAGACACACACGTTCTGGTATTTCATAATCCTCTTTTGCCATTGCCAGCAACCGTTTCCGGAACTCCTGTATCTCGGTTTTAATTGCGCGGAATTTGTTCTCCGAAACGCTCAGCGTAAGCGAAGAAATGTCACGCTCCTCCCGTTTTTCGTTGTCAATGGCATCCATGCACTGGTGCATTATCTGCCGGTAATATTTCCGCAAAATGGTTGAATCTACCTCAGGGCCGGTCGAAATTACCTGGTGTGTCTGGCGAAATGTCCCGTCAGGATTCTTGCGGATAAAATCATTCGCCAGCAAATATCTGACCGCGCCCCGCGCCTGAACAGCAGTGATACGCGGTCTGCAGAGCCGGGCAAGCAGGTTGTAATCGTTTTTGAAATCGATTATGGTCACCAGCTCCCGCACAACCGGATAGTACCATCGCTCATAGAAACGCAACTTTTTATCCGCGATACGGTGCACATCCTTTGAATACCGCAGAGATATGATTTTTTTCAGCAACTCCTCTTTCCGCTCCGGATGCTTCTCGTTATTAAAAGCGGTCAACGCTTCAAAATAACGCGCCTGCGACTGATTAAGCCGGAAAAAAGCACAGATATTCGGCAGGTAATCAGGGGAAAGGCTCCGGGTACCGTTGATCACGCGAAGCATATAGGTCTGGCTCATTATACCCGCCTGCCGGGCAAAAGAACGATAGGTAAAACCGGTTTCTGCTTTTTTATATTCATCGAATAAATCACGCAGATATTCCCGGTAATCGAAATAGTTAAAAACATCTATCTCTTTTTTGACCATACCATTAAATATATACAAAAACACAATACGATGTAAATAAAAATGAAAATAGTTATAAATATATTGGCAACAAATAGTATGCAATAATTCTATAAAAAACAGTATATTGCAAAAAAAACAAAAGGATATTTATAATTATTTTGGCAACAAAAAAGGATACGATTTAAGGCTGGAAATGTCCGCTATGGTTGTGTGGATTGAATTAAACAAGGAATAGAAAAAATGTTTTCCGTTTAAAAGAGGATGTCTCACGCACAAGCGAGGTGACCATATAAAATCACCAGTTTTAAAGGAAACCGGAGTTGAGTGACTGCGCGTAATATGAATAAATCTGGATTTATATAAATACTTATATCGATCCGTTATATACAGGGCGAAGCCAGGTTATTTTTTCACTATGGATTAAAACCAGAAATGAAGAATCAGACCTTTAACAATATCCGTTGGGTAAATCAAGTCCAGCGATTTCTCTGTTTCCGAGTTTTGCCTCTTTAAACCATTTATATTTGAACTTTCTGGTGCTCTGCTGAATCCATATCTGGCGTTTATTCCCAGTTTGGCCTCAACAGAAACCCTTTTATACGAAAATCCAGGCAATACGCCGAATTCGCCTATAACAGTATGATAATCTCTTTTATAAGAATAAACTGTGCTATTGGTTTCCATAGTATGATGTCTTTGAGAAAACCCATAACCCATTGTAATAAAAGGTGTAGCATTAAACATCTTAAGATTAAACCTGTAATAACCACTTATTGTTCCCATCAGACCTTTATCAACAATATCACTATTATAATAATTTGCGTCTAAAGTATCACTTACATTTTGAGAGTAATAGAGCGATCTTGCGTTGGCTGAACCGATCGGTCCCAAAACAATCCCCACTCCGAAATTTGACGGAAAGTATCGAAAAGAGAGACCGGATTCATAACCAAGGCCAAATTTATATGATGGTTCCGAAAACAGAGAGAATGCCAGAAAAGTAATTAAAAGAAAAGTTCTCATAAAGACTCCTTTTGGGGTTTTGTTACTTAAGATATAACGCACGGGAGCGTTAAAACATTACAAGTGGCATATTCATAAATTACGAAGATTGGAATTATAAATAAATAAAAACCACCTGTGGCACCTTTCAGCCTTTTCGAAATTTGTTCATTAATTTTTATTCTTACGTTTCAAAAAGTTCCCGCGATAATTGACTCTGTCGAATAATGGATTGCAAAGTGCCGATTCGAAGGGTTCCATGATTTGGAACAGGAATGGTGATTGTTGACGTAGCGGTTCTTTTCTGCATTACAATATGGCTGCCACGCTGCCGTACTTTTTTAAAATCGTTTTTTTCAAGAAGTTTACAGAGTTCTTTCCCCGAAAATACCCGCAATTTACCCAACTGCTACCTCCAGGCGGGTAATAAAGACTTCATCGTGGAGCCTTTCCTGAACCTCTGCCGGCGAGGCTGACTCAAAAAACAACTCAATTGCTTCAATTAAATTTACGCGCGCTTGTTCAATAGTATCACCCTGGCTTGCAATATCCAATTCAGGGCACAAAGCAACATACCCGTCGCCTTCATGTTCAATGACTGCGGTAAAACCATGTTTTATACTCATACGCTTCTCCTGTTCTAACAATTTCGTTTTTCCATCATAAATATATCATAAAACAAAAAGATATGTCGATAGTTTATTATAAAAAGGGAAAAAAAATCAACTTACCGTTCAAAGGTTCTATACCTTGTGTTGTTTTTCATCCCTCCCCCCACTATTTGCGGGTTTCCCTTGTTAAAACACATAATGAAATTTATTTTCTAATAGTATCAGGCAGGTGGTATCAATAACCAGGCCGGCCTCTATTCGGTTAATGGGGCGTGCGTATTTTACACAAACAGGATGCGTCATGAATAAAAACAAAGAAGCGATCTACGACGAGAGTAAGATTCAAACCTTAAGCGCCCTGGAGCATATCCGGCTGCGTACCGGTATGTATATAGGGCGTCTGGGCGATGGGTCCAACCTCGACGACGGTATTTACATCCTGCTTAAGGAGATCGTCGACAATGCGGTTGATGAGTATATCATGGGGTGCGGGAAAAAAATCGATATCACCGTGAAGGAGGACTTCGCCAGTATCCGCGATTACGGCCGCGGCATACCGCTGGGCAAGGTTATCGAATGCGTGTCGGTGATAAACACGGGCGCCAAATACAACGACGACGTATTTCAGTTCTCGGTGGGACTTAACGGGGTCGGCACAAAAGCGGTGAACGCGCTCTCCTCCCATTTCAGGGTGGTTTCCTACCGTGAGGGCAAATGTTTCGAGTCGGTCTTCTGCCGGGGAAAACTGAAATCGAAAAAAGCGGGAAACGCCTCCGGTCAGCCCAACGGTACCTACGTTGAATTTATCCCGGACAACGAAATCTTCGGTGAATATGCATTTAATCCCGACTTCGTGGAGCAGCGCCTGTGGAACTATGCATACCTGAACAGCGGCCTGCGCCTGTACCTTAACGACCTGAAAATCGAATCGAAAAACGGTCTCTACGACCTGCTCAACGCGGAGGTCGGAGAGAGCAAGCTCTATGACATAGCACACTTTACGAGCAAACAGCTCGACATTGCTTTTACCCACACCCAGGCGTATGGCGAGACATACTTTTCCTTTGTTAACGGCCAGTTCACCAGCGACGGCGGCTCGCACCAGAGCGCTTTCCGCGAAGGCGTGCTCAAGGGCGTCAATGAATACTTCAAAAAAAATTATTCGGGCGTCGACGTGCGGGAGGGTTTTGCCGGAGCCATCGCGATCAAACTGAAATCGCCGGTATTTGAAAGTCAGACGAAAAACAAGCTCGGCAATACGGAGATTCGGAGCTGGATAGTTTCGGACGTCAAATCCGCGGTAGTCGACTTTCTGCATAAAAACCGGGAAGCCTCGATTGAACTCGAAAAAAAAATCGTCAGCAACGAGCATCTGCGCACCGAGCTCAATTCGGTCAAACGCGAGGCAAAGGAAGCGGCGAAAAAAATTGCCATCAAAATTCCGAACCTCAAGGACTGCAAGTATCATCTGGGGGACGGTAAAAAAGGCGAGGAGTCGACCATATTCATTACCGAAGGCCAGTCTGCCGCCGGCTCCATTACAACGGCGCGCGACGTCAATACCCAGGCGGTTTTTTCGCTTCGCGGCAAACCGCAGAACGCGTATGGAAAGGGCAAGGCGGACATCTATAAAAACGAAGAGCTGTACAGCATCATGATGGCGCTGGGAATCGAAGACGACACGGAAAATCTCCGCTATGCAAAAATCGTGATCGCGACCGATGCGGACTTTGACGGTTTCCATATCAGGAACCTGCTGCTAACCTTCTTTTTGAACTATTTTGAAGAACTCGTTGTCGCCAACCGCGTCTATATACTCGAGACGCCGCTGTTCCGGGTACGGAATAAAACCCTCACCAAATACTGTTATACCGAAAAGGAAAAAGTGGACGCCCAGAAAGAGCTCCCGTCGGCGGAGGTTACCCGGTTCAAAGGCCTCGGAGAAATATCACCCAAGGAGTTCGAGCCGTTTATCGGCGACACTATCCGGCTTGTCGACGTCAACGTCCGCTCGATAAAAAACGTCCCGTCAACCCTCGAATTCTATATGGGCAAAAACACCCCCGAACGCCGTGACTTTATCATGGAGAATCTGATCTAATGGCATATATAACCAGTCTTTTCAACAAAAATTTCATCGAATATGCATCCTATGTGATCAAGGACCGGGCAATTCCGCATATCGACGACGGATTCAAACCGGTGCAACGGCGCATCCTTCACTCCCTTTTTGAAATGGACGACGGTAAATTTAATAAGGTGGCCAATGTGGTGGGTCACAGCATGAAATATCATCCGCACGGGGATGCGTCGATCTATTCGGCGCTTGTCGTGCTTGCAAACAAAGAACTGTTTATCGACAAGCAGGGAAATTTTGGCAACATATACACCGGCGACCCCGCGGCAGCCCCGCGCTATATCGAATGCCGCCTGCTGCCGCTGGCAAAAGAGGTGCTCTATAATCCGAAAATAACGGAATATACCGATTCCTACGACAGCCGCAACAGAGAACCGGTGGTATTCCCGGCAAAAATCCCCGTGGTCCTCATTCTGGGAACCGAAGGAATTGCCGTGGGCATGGCCACCCACATACTCCCCCATAATTTTATCGAGGTGCTCGAGGCGGTGCGGGCGAACCTGCAGGATGAGCAGCTGCTCCTGTTTCCCGACTTCGTCACCGGCGGGCTTGCCGATGTTTCCGAATACAACGACGGTAACGGCAAGATCCTGGTCCGCGCGAAGCTTGACACCAAGGACCCCAAGAAAATAGTCGTCAGAGAACTCCCCTACGGCTCGACCACGGAAAGCCTCATCAGCTCCATAGAATCGGCGGCAAAACAGAATAAAATCAAGATCGCCTCCATAAACGATTTTAGCACCGACAACGTCGAGATAGAGGTACACCTTGCGCGCGGTGTCCATTCGGACGAAACCGTCGACGCGCTCTACGCTTTTACTGAATGCGAAGCATCTGTTTCCGTCAATTTCCTGGTTATCAAAGATAACCGGCCTGCGGTTGTAAGCATCAGCGAGATCGTTCAACACCATGCGAAGAAACTGGTCGAGATACTCCGGGCGGAACTCAAAGTGGAGGAAAAGGAGCTCAACGACAAGCTGCACGCAAAAACGCTCGAACAGATATTCGTCGAAGAGCGGATATACAAGGCAATAGAAAAAATGAAGACCCGCGAATCGGTCGTCAACGCCGTTCTATCCGGTTTCGAGCCGTTCGCCGACCGGATTCAGCGCGAAGTGAAGACGGAAGACGTTGAGCAGCTTCTGAAAATCCCCATCAGGCGCATTTCGCTCTACGACATAAACAAGGCACAGCAGGAGATAGACGAAATAAAGACGCGCCTTAAAGAGATAAAAAAACATCTTGGCGCGATCGTCGATTACGCGGTATCGTTTCTGGATAAGCTCATCGGAAAATATGAACAACAGTACCCCCGGAAAACACAGATCATATCATTCGATAAAGTCGACGTGCGCGAAGCCGCCCAGCGCAATCTCAAGCTGAAATACGACAAAACTTCGGGATATCTTGGCTATGAGGTGAGCGGCAACGTGCTGTGCGACGCGTCGCAATATGACCGCGTGCTGGTTATCCGCAAGAGCGGCGCTTACTCCGTCATGGATGTTCCGGATAAATGCTTTGTCGACAGAGGCATGTGGTATTGCGGATTCGTCGACAAGGAGACGTGCGCAAACACCGTCTTTACCGTGGTGTACAAAGATAACGCCACTGGGTGCCCCTACCTGAAACGCTGTAAGGTCGAACAGTTTATCCTGAACAAGGGCTACTCAATCGTTCCGCAGGAGTGCACCACGCTTCTGGTTACCACCGAGCGCGATTGCCCCGTGTCGGTTGAATACAAACCGAAACCCCGGCTCAAGGTCAGGCAGGAGACCTTCTCAATAAAGGACTACCTTGTCAAAGGGGTCAAGGCGGGCGGCGTCAGGCTGGCGAACAAAGAGGTTAAATCGGTCAGGCTGGTGAGAACCGACAAGGATCTTGAGCCGACGCCGGATGAGGGTGCGGAGATAGACATTTTTAACGGCAATCCGGGCGATAAGCCAAAATAACAGGCCCTCATTCATACCGCTCGATATCCGGAACGTTTTTATACCGCTCGTCCGACGGCTTCCGTTTCCACCGCCGGTGCATCCACACCCACTGCTCAGGATATTTGCGGATGCCTTCGCACAAAAAATCGTTGACTTTCTGAATGTTAACCACGAGATCGCGGTCGAAGTTGCCGGTATTTTCAAGCGGTATCTGCTCGCTGAAATAGATGCAATGCGTATCGTCCTTCTGGCGGGCGGAGTACCCGGCAAACACGGGAATATCATAGCGCATGGCTATGCGTACCGGCCCGGAAGGGGTATAGGCCGGTATACCCAGAAAACGGGCGAACACGCCGTCCCCGTAGGTATCCTGATCCAGAAGCGCGCCAAGCACGCCGCCGGTCTTTAAAAACCGCAAGACCTCCCGGCTGCTCCGGTCACGGTACAGATAGGTAATATTATTCCGCTGACGCATAGCGACAATCAGCCGGTCGACTCTTTTATCAAACAGCTCCTGACCGATGGTCAGGCAGCGGAGGCCGTTTCGCGCAAGCAGCTGGACGTTCATTTCGTAGCAGCCAAGGTGGCTGGTTATCGCGACAAAACCCTTTCCCCGCGCATACGCTTCCTGCATAGGTGAAAAACCGACGTTTGTAACAATCGCATTGAACTTTTCATTACTGCAGCGTGACAGATACAGCGCGTCAAAAAGATTCTTGCCGATAGCATGGTAGACGGCAACAGCGGTCCGCTGTATCTGTTTCGCCGTCCAGGTTCCGCCATAAATCCTGGTCAGGTGAGCGAGCGTGCGCTTTGTATCTTTGGTGGGAATCAGATACACCAGCCTGCCGATAAACCCGAAGAGCGCAAGCCCTGGCTTTCTTGGCAGGATATGGGCAAGATGGTACAAACAAAAAACAGCGGCATAGACGACATCGTTTCTGCGCTTTTTTAAAAAAGACCGTCTTTTCATGCGTCTTATTTTTTCTTTGCCGGAAAAATGCGTATCTCCGCCGGATAACCATTTATGTCAACGCTCTGCGTTTCTGCCGGAGTCTCGTCAAAACCCCAGACCATTTTCACGGTCAGCGTCTCGCTGCAGATATAATCCAGATGCTCCATCAATGCCGTCATAAGCGCGTCGTCGCAGGTACACGCGACGCGGATGCGGTCGGTGACATTCAGTTCAAGGGACTTGCGCATATTCTGGATTCTGTTGACAAATTCGCGGGCATGCCCCTCGTTTCGCAACGCTTCGGTGATTTCGGTGTTCAGCGCAATGGTAATCTCGCCCTGGGTCTCCACCTCGATCCCTTCGCGCTTATTACGCCGGACGTCAATATCGGTATATGCGACCGCATGTCCCAGTATCTGCTGCGCCTGACCGCTCTCCATCGCATGAATGTCCTGCGGGTTCAACGCCTCGATCAGCTTTGCAGCCTCTTTCATTCTGCCGCCGTATACCTTACCGAGGGTTTTGTAGTTCGGCTTTGCGAAAATCCCGACCAGGGAATCTTCATTGTCGTCAAAAACGACCCTCTTCACATTCAGTTCATCCTTGATCAGAAGCTCCATCTCTTTGATGAGATTTCTCTTCTTCTCATCGCGGATAACAACCGTTAACGCCGACAGAGGCTGCCTGTTTTTAATGGTGTATCTGCTGCGCAGGGTCCTGCCCATGACCACCGCCTGGCGCACCAGATCCATTTTCATTTCCAGATCATAATTTATCATGCCCGAGTCAGATTGCGGAAACGGGTTCAGATGCACGCTGGGAGGCGCCTGCCTGGTGCAGTCTGCCACAAGGTTGCGGTATACCGCCTCGGTAAGAAAGGGCAGGAAGGGAGCCATGACTTTTGAAAACTCGACCAGCACGTAATAGAGGGTCGCATAGGCGCCCTTTTTATCGATATCGTTCTCGCTCTTCCAGAACCGCCGCCTGCTGCGCCGTATATACCAGTTGGTGAGGTTGTCGATAAAATCGACAAGCAGGGGCACGACCTTGTAGAGCCGGTATTGTCCCATCTCTTCGTGCACCGAATCGATCAGGTGATTGAGAAGAGAGACGATCCACAGATCAAGCTCGTTAACGCTTTCCGGTCTGGTGTCCTTTGCCGGCGTCCACCCGTCAACGTTCGCGTAGGTCACGAAGAACGAGTAGGCGTTCCAGAACGGCAGCAGCACCGACCGCGCCATCTCGCTCACGCCCTTTTCGCTGAAATTCAGGTCCTCCGCCTTTACCGCGGGCGAATTTATCAGAAACAGCCGGAGCGCGTCCGCGCCAAGCGTATCAAGCACCACCTCCGGCGGGGTGTAATTTTTAAGGCGCTTTGAAAGCTTTTTGCCGTCTTCGGCAAGGATAATCCCGTTCACGATCACGTTCTTGAACGTCTCTTTGCCAAACAGCGCGGAGCCTAACACCGTCAGCGTATAAAACCAGCCTCTGGTTTGATCTATGCCCTCCGCGATAAAATCGGCTGGAAAGCTGCTCTCGAAAACCTGCCGGTTCTCAAACGGATAATGCGACTGGGCATACGGCATGGAGCCTGATTCAAACCAGCAATCGAGCACCTCCGGCGTCCGTTTCATGGCGGAGCTTTTACAATGCGGGCATTGCACGGGAATCTGGTCGATGATATGAATATGAATATCCGTATCCGCGATCACGGTGTGTTTGACTTTCTCCGCCCACGATGAGTCAATGCCGAAGTCCTTGAAATTATCCGCTGCGGTAGTTTCGATCTTCCGCCGCACATCGGCGACCGCTCCGGCATGTTTTTTCAGGCCCAGTTCACGGTTGCCGCCTCCGAGAAGATCGTGAAGCTCGTCAAGGCCGCCGACGCACACCCTGGCTTTGCAGTCCGGGCAGATCCAGACCGGCAGCGGCGTCCCCCAGTAGCGGTTGCGCGATATGTTCCAGTCCGGCGCGCTCTCGATGCCCTTGCCGAACCTGCCGTTTTTCAAATGATCCGGGACCCACAATATACGCTGATTGTTACTGAGCATATTCGCCTTCAGCGGCCCTATCTTCATAAACCAGGTGTCTATCGCCTTGTAAATAAGGGGCGTATCGCACCGGTAGCAGAACGGATACCGGTGCAGGATTGTTGCGCGCTGCACCAGACGTCCCGCTTTTTTAAGCGTCTGTATGATATCCTCGTCCGCGTCATAGACCCGCGTGCCTTTCCATTCCGGCACCTCGTCGGTAAAACGGCCCTCGGCGTCAACCGGGCAGATAATGGGAATCTTCAGTTTCTGCCCGACCTGAAAGTCGTCTTCGCCGAACGCGGGCGCGATATGCACGATACCCGTGCCGTCCGCGGTCGAGACAAAATCAGCGGAATAAACCTTGAAAAATGTATCGCTTCTGCCGGTAAAATAATTAAATATCGGCGTATATGTTTTTCCAACAAGCTGCGATCCCGGCATTTCTTCAACAATTGTATACTCCGAGGGATTTTTATAATACGCACCGAGCCGCTCTTTTGCCAGGATGAAATAATTGCTTCCGTCCTGGACCTTGACATAGGTGATATTCTCCCCGACCACCAGCAATACGTTGGAAGGCAGGGTCCACGGGGTTGTGGTCCATACCAGGATCTTTGTTGCCGGATCATCGGCAAGCGGAAAGGTCACGGTAATGGAGGGGCTTTTGGCGTCTTTATATCCTTCATTCAGCTCAAAGTTCGAAAGCGGCGTTGCGCAGCGCGGGCAGTAGGGCTGAACCCTGAACCCCTCGTAGATGAGCCCTTTGTCCCATACCTGTTTGAACGCCCACCAGATGCTCTCCATATAGGACGCGTCCATGGTACGGTACTGGTTGTTGAAATCAACCCACCGTCCCATGCGCTCCACAACCTCCTGCCACTGCTGCGTATAGCGAAGAACAATAGACCGGCACGCTTCATTGAACAGGTGCACGCCGAGCTTTTCTATATCGCGCTTGCCGGAAACATTGAACTCCTTTTCCATCTCGTTTTCAACCGGCAGCCCGTGGCAGTCCCAGCCGAAACGCCGTTCCACATAATGGCCCTGCATGGTCCAATACCGGGGAATGATGTCCTTCAGCGTGCCGGCGAGCAGATGGCCGTAATGGGGAAGCCCGGTGGCAAAGGGCGGACCGTCATAAAAAACAAACGGCTTTTTGTCCTTTGATTCCTCCAGGCTCCGGTAAAAAATCCTGTTTTCCTTCCAGAATGATACGATCTCGTTTTCGACGTCCGGGAACTCAACCTGCGGATAAACCGGCTTAAACTGAGGTTTGCTCATAGCTCCATTAACACTTTCTTGATAATTTTAACAAGTTTCGGCTCTGCTTTATTTGCTGTTGCAATAATTTTCTTTATATCAATCGGTTCCAGTGCGTCGGGCAGGCAGGCATCCGTAATGACGGAAAGACCCAGAACCTCCATGCCCGCATGAACCGCCGCAATGACCTCCGGCACCGTGCTCATGCCTATGGCGTCCGCACCGACAACTTTCAGCAGCCGGTATTCCGCTTTTGTTTCGAGGCACGGGCCGGTCATCGACGCATACACGCCCCGTTCCAGGGGTATCTTGCTTTCAAGCGCAACAGCGGCGGAAAGATCCAGCAGCCTTTTTGAGTATGGCGCCGACATGTCCGGATACCGCGGACCGATGCGATCGTCATTGGGGCCGATCAACGGATTGTCGCCCAGCAGGTTGATATGGTCGGTTATCGCCATAATCGCGCCGGGTGGAAAAAGGGGATTAATGCCTCCGGCTGCATTTGAAACAATAAGCGTGCGGATACCGAGAAATTTCATCACCCGTACCGGGAACACAATCTGCTGCATGGAGTAGCCTTCATAATAATGAAATCTGCCTTGCATGGCCATAACCTTTTTGCCAGAGAGCGTTCCGAATATAAGCTTGCCCGCATGGGTTTCGGCCGTTGCAACAGGAAAATGCGGAATATGCCCGTATGGTATCTCGACATCAGTATCGATCTCTTCCACAAGTCGGCCAAGCCCTGTTCCCAGAATAATGCCGGTGTCCAGAGTATCTTTATATTTCTGCTGGATGAAGGTTTTGGCTTCCATGGCACGTTCGTATGTCTGTGGCATAACACATCCTTTTTTTCAAGACATGGTTATTTGAGTAACTGTTCAGGCCTGCCATTTCTCAAAACGTTACTGATTTTTTCTTTTTCAACGCCTTCAATCGCGATTACTTTAAACCGCGATTTCGCGCCTTGCAGCATGCTGCATGAGGATTTTGAAATATGCAGGGCCTTTGATAAAAGTTTAATCAGGTGCTCGTTTGCCCTTCCCTCTATTGCCGGCGAGGTTACCGACGCCACAATCGCGCCGTCCTCGTTCAACACCAAAGCATCTCTTTTGGCTCCAGGCTTTAACTTGATGGACAGGGTTACACGGTTCTGTTTCAATGGGACATCCAGGCGCCGGTGTACTATACAACAGGCTGAGGAGGCACTTCGTCCATAGTTTCATCCTCCTCAAGCGCACTGTTTCTCATCATGAAGGCCGCCCTCGCCGCTTTTGGGGCGGTTTTGCCGCGCGAACCGATTTCGCCGCCCTCTTTATCTTTTATGCTCTCGCTGATAACATCCACCAGGGCAAGCTGATCGCGCAGCATGGATTTGAAGCGCGCAAGAAAACCGTCCCGCTGTGTCTTCAATGACATCAGGTCCGATTCCAGTTTATACACGTTCTGCCTGCTCTGATCCTCATACTTGCCGGCGCGGAACTGCGCATCCTTCAGGATAAGTTCCGCCTCTTTCTGGGCGTTCAGCTTGGCTTCATCCGTGGCCCTCTGGGCGGTTATCAGGGTCTCGTTCAGTATCTTCTCGATCTTTTCGTACCCGTCGATCCGCTCCTGTAAGAGCTTGACCTTTGCAGACAACTCGTCATACTGTTTGATTATCTGCTCGAATTCGTTTGCAACCATCTCCAGAAAACTGTTCACCTCGTCCCGGTCAAAACCCATCATGGTCTTGCGAAACGGCTGCTTGCGTATATCCAAAGGAGTAATGCGCATGATATGTCTCCTTGCCTTTTTTAATGCCCGTCGCTAAAAACACATAAAATATATAGATACACAACAATCGCGCGAATAAGAATATGTATGTATCTGTCGTGAATATATGATCCTGAATCTAGAGAGAAAATACGCCCCGCAGCAGCCCTCTCAACAATTCGATACCAATAAAAACCACAACCGGTGAAAAATCAAAACCGAAGCCGCCTGTTGGCAGAGCCCGACGCACCGGACCGAGCACCGGCTCGGTTAACCGGTATACGATCTGCACAAAGGGATGCCCCGAATTCGGCGAAACCCACGAAATCAGTATCCGTATGAGCAGCACCGCCTCGTAAACCCTGAGCATGAAATTGAGCACAACCATGATCACTGACTCCTCGAACCGAGGATATAGGTGCCGATTCGTATCATGGTGGCGCCCTCCTCGATCGCTATTTTGAAATCATCGCTCATTCCCATCGACAGCTCAACGCGATCGCCGGTTAATCCGGCACATTGTTCACCGATTGAACGCAACTTGACAAAACATTGCCGCGTCTGCTTCCCGGTTCCTCCCAGCAGGCCGATAGTCATTAATCCCCGGAAGTTCAGAAACGGATAAAGCGACACCTTTTCACAAAGCATGACTGCGTCAAGGGGCGCGCAACCTGATTTTGATTCTTCATCAGAGGTGTTTACCTGCACCAGAACGTTCATTTTTTTATTAAGAGCCATGCACTGGCTATTCAGCTTCTCTGCAAGCTTCTGTGTGTCGACGGAATGAACCCACTCGACCAGCGGCGCTACCTTGCCGACCTTATTGGTCTGCAGGTGTCCAACCAGATGCACACTCCTGTTTCCGTGTAAATAGGGCGCTTTTTGCAGTATCTCCTGCACCCTGTTTTCACCGATAGCGGGATTACCCGCATCAATACATGCCTGCAACACCTCGACAGGGTGATTCTTGGTAACAACAATCACCGTTATTTCGTCAGGCGAACGCCCGGCCTTTTCGCATGCTCCGGCGATTTCTTCCCGAAGTAATCTCAATCTGTCTCTGATTTGTTCTATCATGTTGATTTAGCACCTGACCCCGCGGTATAATCGGCCTTCACATCCTCAACAAAGTCTGTATAAGCCGGCAAAGCCGGAAATTTGTTCTAACAGACACTAAAACCGTTATTAAATATAAATTAAGCAGACAAACAGAAAAACCCATGATTGGTATTTCTTATAAATCCGTATTATTCACGCTTCATAAGATGTACCTTATTTCAAATATGGCCTCCATGACAATGATTTTATACTTTTTCATTTACTTGATTGAATATATTAATTAATTTTTATCTATAGAATTATTTCTCCTTTGAAACTATATCTTTATGAAAACAGGCATGTTAATCGTCGTATTTCTCGCAGGCGTCTGCTTTGCTCAGGCTGAACTGAACCAGAGTATAGAGCTTGTTAATAGCGGGAAATATGACGAAGCGAACAGACTCATCGACACCTATTTAAATAAAAATGCCCGCGATCATCAGGCCAATTTTATAAAGGCGGTGATCCTGGCAAACCTGAAAAATTTCGGAAATGCTGTGCCCTTTATAGAAAAAGCCTTATTATTAAAGACCGATCGGGCAGAATACTACCAGGTGGCCGCACAATTATACGAGGCTCTTGGGAAAACCAAACCCGCCATCACCGCATGGGAAAAATGCCTGGCTTTCGCAAAGGACACCAGACTCTTTGCCGAGGCGAAACATCATATCGGATTTTTAAAAAATGAATAGTATGCGTTACACGATAACCTGCTTCTGTTTTTTATTGGTCTTTGTCTCGTGCCAGAAGCCTGCAATCGAGCTGAAATCAAGCTATGACTTTTCACACATCAAAGCCGTGGCTGTTGAAGAGGTTAAAGACTACCCCTTCAACCCTGAATCTGGCATGAATGTCACCGACGCCCTGATAAAAAACCTTAAAAAAATCGGCCTGAAAGTCATCGAACCGGGAGACGCAGGCTCGCAATCGTACGATGCGCTTCTCATGTGCTCAATCCATGAATATAAAGAGAAAAGAATCGTATTTATTCCCGTAGAATTAATCGACCCTGGCGATGCAGCCGGGTATTCGGAATCGGCGTATGCCCTTGCGGACTCATCATCCAAAATCTCGTCAACCAGCCCCAAAACAGCCGTCTATCAAAACCCGGTAACACGGGTTAAAGAGATACAATTCACCGACGCGGTCGTGGGCCTGACCCTGCAGCTGGTCGCTGCCAGCGACCAGTCAATCCTCTGGTCCGCCAATTACAGTTACACCGCACTGAACCAGGCTGACGCTCTCAGCAAATGCACTGAAGGGGCGATACGGCCTTTGGCGAAGATACTGAAAAGATAGTACCCCCGTTACTATTACTTCTGCTTCTGGAGCGTCCTGAAAATTTCTTTCGAATACCTGTTCTTCTCCATAAACTGCTTTCCCAGATTATTCGCCCGCAAAGAAGCGCACGCTACCAGCCCGTCCCCATGCACTCTGGTATCGTATTCGCACCGCGTTCTTTTCTGGTATCCATGACCGTTGGCCAGGTGCACCCGCCCCTTTTCATCGATCATAAGGTTGCCGGTGATCTCCCGTCCCAGCACATACAGATTGGCAGGCAGGCCGAATTCACCGATCTTCATACCGTGCTCGGCGTCAGTTTCAAACACCTCTTTTCTGACGAATGTCTCGACATCCCTGTTTTCGCAGGTGACTTCGGTGATTTTTCCGCTCTTAATCTTCCAGGTTATCGGTGTTTTATTCAGCACACCCATTAACGCGCGGAAATTACCGACAAACGGTTTATATCCCATGAGCGGCCCATAGGATCCGCTGATCACCAGGGTCCCGTCCACGCTTGCCGGATGCGCATACACCTCCGCGGGAATGGGGTTGGCATATTTCCCCGGAATCAGCTTACCGTTACTGTTCACTACATCAAACGCAACATGATCCAGCGTCAGGGTAACCTTCGATCCTCTGTCGCAGGTCAGCTCGACTTCGGTAACGGTTTTTATGAAATCATAGAGCTCGCTGCTGAAGCCCGGTTTATTAAACGTGCTGAACCCGGCTTCGAGTACATCAACCGTACAATTGGGCAGGCCGCCGATTTTACCCCGCGCACCGGCAAATTCCGCCAGAGCTGCACGCATCGGCGCTTCGCCTTCCAGGCTCTGCGTGATATAGAGGAGCGTGTTATGATACTCGTCCGGGCCGCACAGACAATCGGCAAGTTTCTGTTTCAGGTCCGGGGGAAGCTCTTTCAGCGGTGCGCCTTTTCTCCAGTCGTCGAGATTGATCAATTCGACACTGTTTTTCATATCACCAGATACGACATTGGCGGAGTCAACAATCGAGCGTCCGATGTTCAGGTTCGATCCATCAGCCATAACGACAAGTGAACCGCCGTTAAAACCGATATAATCCGTAACAAGAAGATCGGTTAAATTTTTAATATTTGCTGCCATAGGAAACCTGCTTTTTGGGTTGAATGGTTATTGGAAGATACCAGTATGGAATAAAGCAAAAAAATAATATAATCAATCAGCACCTTACTTTTAAAGAAAATTCGGAATATTTGATTGATGAAGCTCTGCTTGGACAGGCAGAGAACGATCCGATCGATAGTATGTATGGGGCCGCTGGCAAAATCCCAAAATCCGAAACATACGTTCTTTCCGGAGCATACATGGCCTCCATTCTCGGCGTCGGCATGTTTTAAATCCCGGAAAAACAGCTCGTATTTTATATATGACTTTTTCGCTCAAAACTGCATCTGAACATCACGCCTGTAAATACGGCCACGCGGATAGTATTGCCAAAGCATGCTTTTTTTACCCCAAATAAATGATATCTGATATAGTTCATGATCGGTTTAGCCTTGCGCGGGCCGAAATATCATGGCGATTCTTTTCTGCTTGTCAAGATTTCCGGAGTTGCGAGGTTTGAATGGTTGATATATCAATTTTCCTGTCAGAAAACCGGCATACTGACCAGATACTGTAACAGTGAGTCTTTCATTACTATCACTTTGACCCGCCCAAAACTCTCTAATGTCAAGAAACCGTTTCGAACCATGTTCATAACTTCGTTATAGACCGCCGAATAAGCATAGCCGGTTTTGTGTGCTAATGCTCGAATATGAATCCTTGTTTTGTTCTCAAGCTGAAAAAGTATTTCTGAACGAATGGCGGGGCCAATCAGGGCTCTTAAAGCCAGCAGCGGATTGTTTTTCAGCACGAATTTCCGGTTGAACATTGCATGGTCATAAAATTCAAGCATGGTACAATACAATCCCCATTTTACATATTCTTGCCGGGAAAACTCCCTCTGGTTTTTATCAAATACGCCGAATTGATCTCCGGCCTTGAATAAAACCTGTGGCTCTTTATTTGCATTACAACGCTTAATGATGGTACGCAGACGCGGGTTTGCTCCATGCTGAATCGCAATGTCAATCACTGCGCCCAGGATTGCCACATCAGCATCATCGATATAACGAATAACCTTCTGAGTATTTATCAGATCATGAAAGTCTCGTATCCAGGTCAGCATAGCTTTGAAAAGCCGGCCTTCGTATCTGCCGACATGGGTTGTTTCGATTATTAAACGTTCAGGATCAACAAAACCCTTGAATGGCTTTCCTGTCCCGGCCCAGCCAAGTTTAATCCATTTGTCGTAATATTCATCAGCATACTTAGGATCGTATGTCCAGCCCATTTTCAACACTCCGGCTTTTTGGTCCGCAACAATTCCTCCAGTGCCCTATAATCGATGTCAACAATTGCTTTTTCGTACGATAATACCATATTTAAGACGTCTTCATCGATTTGTTTCTTTGTCGATTCTTCAAGAACTATTCCGTATCTTTTCAGAGCATATTCCGCGACTTCAGTACTATTCGAATATCGATACCCCTCCGCAGTTTTAATAAATTCCGGCTTTACCGATTTAAATGCCAGTTCTATGCGCAGTGATCTTTCTGGATTTTGCATGTAAAGAATATCAAGTTTTTTCCTGATGTCCTTGAAATCCTGTTCGCCAAATTTTGCTGTGGCGATATCCGATTTATCCCACTGTCGGATATTGGTAAAATGGGCGAATTTTGTTATGACAGAGTCCGCCAGAGAAATGATATATGGTTTAAGATGTTTAAACGTCCCGTCAACTGGAATTAAATCTGGTTTGTAGCCCGGGAGATCCTCAAAGATCATTTTGGCTCTATTGTTTATCCACTCATTATCAAGCGCGAATTTAGTCGCAAGCTTTTGAATGATTTTCTTCACATGCCCGCTCTCAAGGTCGTCGGAAGCTTGAAGTACATCGATATCTTTTGAAACCCTGATGATACAACCGCGGATAATAAGCGCCGATGCTCCGGTAATGACAATCGTCATTGGCCGATCGAGCTCCTTATCGAAAGCATGAAGCATCTGGAGCATTTTTTCACGATTCATGTGATACGCATTAAGCATAATTATCTTTTATAATGATAACATTATCTATATATAAGATAAATATAAAATTCGAAAAAAGCAAATTTTTTACATGCCAAGATAGAGTAAGCCGCAGTGACCACCCCCCCAGTCTCTCACAGAACCGTGCGTGAACCTCTCGATTCACACGGCTCTTGCTGTTCAGGCTTTTACTTGAAACGATCAATCCATCGGGTATTATTCGGGATTAGCGGTTTTACTATTTATCGTACCGAAGTAGAATTATTAAACCCGTATAAAAAAGTATCTGCACTTTTTGCGCAGATACTTTTTCGTGAGGATCGTTATGTATTACAAACTCTTCAAATATTATAATCAGAGGCAGAAATCATTTCTTTTCAGAACCCTTTGTATTTGAGCATATCTTCATGCTTTCCCGGATCTTTTGCGACATCTTCCTCGAATTCTTTTCTGGCATCTTCGAGCCGGCTCTCTTTTATCTTTTTTGTCTCTCCAGCGGGTTTAAAAACCAGATACTCTGGTTTTATCTCCTTGAGATACTGGGCAAAATCATCCGGTGTCTGGCTCAACAGAAGCTGTCCTCCGGGTACCGCTTTTTCGAGGATATAGTAGATCTTGTTCGCTTCCAGATCGAGGCGCGCTGTGTTATACACTTTACCGCCAATCGTGAGATATATCCACCTAGTACCCGGTGCGGCATGAACGATGAAATAGGAATTAAACTTTGTCTGGCCGACCATCTGATCGTCTACGAAATATTCATACAGGGGCTTTAACGGCTTGATATGAAAATTGGTATTGGTATGGAAAACGATGACTGCCTGCGTGCTGTCACGTTCGATAGTCTGAAGCGCAGCGGTACTTTGCATGTGCTCGGGACCGCCTGCGAACGAAGAAAAAACAAGGCCTGCCACAAGGATACTAACGAGACTTTTACGCATACTGACTCCTTTTTTTGATACTATATGATAAAATGATAAGGATTCTCTTTCCATTGAATAAAATAATATCTTATTCCCAAAAAGGTAATAAAAACCGATAATAAAAAAATGGTTGAATGCCGGGAATTTGCACTTTGATTTCTTTCTTACGCTGTAACATGACCCACCCTTTTCTTCTGCGCACAACGTATATTTTCTGCCCCCTGAATCATATAATCTATTAACCCGGACCTGCCGCATGCGCAGGCTCCCATAGTAGGAATGTCCTCTGATATCAACAGTAACTGTTTCTCTCAGTTTCGGAAAGCGAACGCTTTTTAAAGACGTTTCGATCAAGTGCACACCCGGCAATTGCTATGGGCTTATCGGCGCCAACGGATCAGGAAAGTCTACTTTCCTGAAAATCCTTTCCGGTGAAATCGAATCAACGCAGGGTGAAGTAATTGTCGGCCCCGGTCTGCGTGTTGCGGTTCTGCAGCAGGACCATTTTGCCTTTGATAATTATTCGGTCATGGATACGGTCATTATGGGGCATAAGAAGCTCTATGATATACTGCACGAGCGAACCATGCTCTATGCGAAACCCGAGATGACCGAGAAAGACGGCGTTCGCGCATGCGAGCTTGAAACGCTTGTGGCGGAAATGAACGCCTGGGACGCGGAAGCTGATGCCGCAATACTGCTGAGCGGGCTTGGCATCGGCGAAGATACGCACGCGAAAAAAATGAGGGGGCTGGAAGGCGGTCAGAAGGTCAGGGTTCTGCTTGCGCAGACGCTCTATGGCAATCCCGATATTCTGCTGATGGACGAGCCGACCAACAATCTTGACCTTGAATCAATCTCCTGGCTCGAAGAGTTTCTCTATCGCTTCGAAAATACGGTCATTGTTGTTTCGCACGATCGTCACTTTCTTAATAAAATCTGCACGCACATCGCCGATATCGACTACGGGAAAATACAGATTTACACCGGCAACTACGACTTCTGGTATCAGGCAAGCCAGCTTGCACTCTCACAAAAGAGAAACGCGAACCTGAAGAAGGAAGCGCGCATAGATGAGTTGAAAGAGTTTATCGCCCGTTTCAGCTCGAACGCCTCAAAAGCCCGCCAGGCAACATCACGCAAAAGACTGCTGGAAAAACTGACACTCGATGAAATCCCGGTTTCTTCAAGAAAATTTCCCTATGTTGCATTCAAGCCCGAGCGTGAATGCGGCAGAAACATTGTCACGGTTGAGCATATTTCAAAGCGTATTGATGAGACGCCGGTGCTGGACGATTTAAGCGTAACTGTCAACCGGGGCGACAAAATCGTTTTTATAGGTTCGAGCAACGTGTCCAGGTCCGCTTTATTCGATATCCTTGCCGGCGAACTCGATGCGGATGAAGGCGTGGTTACCTGGGGTTCGACAATAAAAAACGCCTACTTTCCAAAAGAAAACAGCTCCTTTTTTACGAAAGATATCAGTGTAATCGACTGGCTGTGCCAGTTCACGACGCTTACGGATATAACCTTTATCCGCGGCTATCTGGGCAGGATGCTTTTTTCCGGCGACGAATCGCTCAAAAGCGTTTCCGTGCTTTCCGGCGGCGAACGTGTCAGGTGCATGCTCTCAAAAATGATGCTCTCCGGCGCCAATGTGCTGATTCTTGACGAACCGACCAACCACCTCGATCTGGAATCGATATCCGCGCTCAACACCGGTCTTATCGAGTTCCCCGGGGTCGTGCTTTTTTCGTCGCACGACCACCAGTTTGTCAGCACCATCGCCAACCGGATCATCGAAATAACGCCTGCCGGTTTGATCGACAGAGTTATGAACTTTGACGACTATATGGCTGATCCGGAGGTGCAGAAAATACGCGACCGGATGTATCATGGTCATATCAGAATAAGTTTGTAGCAACGTCATCACCTCGGATAAAAGGAGGCGACTTGATTACACCTCCCCCATTCCTGGCGACAGAATTATCTTACCACCTGTTTAAAAACGAATGAAGTGTTGCTGTCCTTTACAGAGATGATAATAACGCCTTGGTTCAGGCCACGATCATTTTGAAATACAATACGGTTTGTGCCGATGGTAAGCTGCCGGCATTCAGACGCTATGCGGCGACCGGTTGCCGAAAAAATATCTATGGTATAATCTCCGGCCCTCTGCACAGTAACAACACACTCTTTGGGGCAAACAAGGCGTAGAGCGCATTTCCCGATCTTCGCATTTTCAATATTTTCCAGAATATCTGTATTGTCACATGTATGAAGCTGGCACCCTTCAGTGGTCAATGCTGTGGTGAACGTGGCCTCGGGGGTATACATGATTCTGATAAAGGATTTATTTTTCCGTATAAACGCGGTTCGTCCGTAACCGTACCCATCCGGGAACAGTGTGTTGAATATGGTTTTTATTTGCGGGCCGCTGTGGTCTTTATCAACGATGGGAAATTTTGGCGTTGCGCCGTTTGAAGTATAACCGCTGATAAGCTGTGCTGCGGTTTGGTTGTCGGAGAAGGCAAATATTGCAACATCATAATCATTGCACCCGAATTTTTCCCAGACCTTGTTGACAGTGCCTCCTGCACTCATGCAGGAGCCTCAACCTGTGCTCGTAAAATGAAACACAACCGAATGATTGGCAGCAAGCAGTTTGTAGAGTGTATGTGACTCTCCCTGATTATCGGAGAAGGATACATCAGGAACAGTCTGTGCTGCTGCTGCGCTGATAAGAAACAGCGAAATAAGAGCGTATCTGTTCATTGTTCTCTCCCCTGTTAATTATTAAATAAATAGTTGAATTTTGATCTTCTTTTGGATACAATGTCTGATGTAATTATACCACGTATAATATACATTATCAATGAAGATATACTACCGATCTATTGCGATATTTGTGGATTTTTTTGAGCATCAGGGTGCAACCTTTTTTTAGGTAAAAATTTCCTTCGTGCTGCTCAGTCCCGCGTCAAACGCGGGATTATAGTCCATGGTAATAGGAATCGTTTTTTTTAAACACAACAGATAAAAAAAATAGATTACGAGCACGAGCACGAAAAAACCTTGATTTCATCAAGAACAGTCTGCCTATAATTAAGGCCATACCCGAGCATTATGCCTTTATAAACGAAACAAGCCCGAACGGGCTTGTTTCTGCCTCCAGGCAGGCATAACCATCATCAGGCAGGTGGGTGCCGGAGTGGTTATCAAGAGAAATGAGCAGCTATTTCACGAAAGATCTCTTTAGGTGCCGGTTTTTATCAGTTTCCCTTCATAGTGTCCGAACTCCGAAAAAATCTTATAGAAATAGACGCCGGTTCCGGAGATCGTGCCATCTCTGTTTTTCCCGTCCCAGGTGAATGCATGCGTCCCTTTTTCAAGTTCGCCGCGATACAGAGTCTGTGCAAGCACTCCCCTGCTGTTGAAAATTTGAAGCGAAACCGTCTGCTTCTGCTCCAGGCGGAGCGACAGCGTTGTCCTTGAAATAAAGGGATTTGGGAACGTGCCACAGGAGACCGGGCTGGTTTTCGATATATGGATCGGGTGGTTTGCATTCCCGACCTGATCGGGCAATAATTCGACCGGATTATTGCAGTTACAGGCGTCCCGTATCCTCTGTATTTCCGAAAGCACGACCTCTTCCTGGACCAGTTGATGAAGGTATTTTGAGTCCGGCTGCATGCCTTCGATATTGGTGCTTAAATATAACCACGCCCTTCCCCATAAGGTAAGAATGAGTTCGAGCCACACCTTGTTATTCAGCAGGTACTGGTATTGATCAGGATGCTCGTTACGGATCTTTCTCAGGTATCGCTCGTTCCACCACATCCAGGTATACAGCGCGTGGCGGTCACTGGACGCTCTGTTGTAGTCTTTGAAATAGTAGGCCATGGCAAGAGAGTTTACATATTGAACATACTCTTCGATAAGCGAATTATAGCCCTGATCGCCCGATTCGAAGCTGCTGTTATTCGGATCGCCGCTCAGGTAGGTTTCGGCATAGGATTTATCACAACCAAACGGCCCTTCGCCGAATTCCTTGCTGGTGAATATCTTGGAGGAGCTCGCCGGTGGTCTTTTATAATTCTGGTCATCAGCGAGAAGAAGTGACCGCTCCATTGAGTACATTGGGCTTTGCGAGGTCGTTTTTTTCCCATGCATGCCGGGCGTGGTAAAACTGAAAGCGCTGTTATTTTTATCCAATGTTATGAAATACCAGTTTTGTGGAGACTGCTTATCAATACCATGCCCTATCTCATGCACAGCCATCCCAAGATTGTTCAACACAGATTGAGCTGTCTCTTTTGACCAGAGCCACTTATCAACAGCCTGCTGCCCCCCGCCCTGTTCGATAATACTTTTACCCGTGGGATACCTCCTCCCGAGCACACCATAGATAAACGACATGTAGTTGCTTTTGCTGTAACTGTTAACCAGGTCTTGAATACTGGGAAATTCATTTGGTTTTAAGAATTTTTCTTTGGGGTTCAGTATGTATTCGCCGTCGATACAATTTTTATCAACCAGAACAACAGACCCGGCATAGGAATCTCCTTTATTCCGGGATTTTTCTTCAATTGCGCTCTGGCCGAAAGAAAGTGAACCGGTCACGAGTAACAAAAATATCACAACACGCATTGCTGCCTCCTTTCAATGTACTAGTAACAGATACCCTCTCCCCTGCCCTTCCGCCGGTAAAAGCGGAAGGGCTGCGGGGATCGGGATTACACAGAGGGGAAAAAATAGCATCTTCAAAAAGAGGATGAACGCCACAAACAGGAAACAAAATAATTATAATCGCTTCGACTGTTTTGAGGAGGTAGGAGCTCCAATCGCTTCGATTATAATGGGAGGTCAGGACTCATTTTGTTTTTTTGTTGATGGCAATTCATTCCCCTTTTTTGAATTTTTTATTTTTCAATCGTATCTTTCAGCTTCTCCAGCTCCTCCTGATATTTCTTGATTTCATCGTCAATTTTATCGATCTTCTCTGTCGCGTTATCTTTAATCTTGATGGAACCCGCCTCGCCTGCCATCTTTGCCGCTTTTGCCAAAGCGTATTCTATGTCACTGCGCAGCTTTTCAACCGGACGTGCAAAG
>Ga0105099_10000104_pt1 | contig 51869 bp, 59 predicted proteins | sample PPLLak3cmMay2015_2_FD_79138 | JGI IMG/M metagenome (GOLD analysis project Ga0105099, IMG submission 79138) | Freshwater sediment microbial communities from Prairie Pothole Lake near Jamestown, North Dakota, USA - PPLs Lake P8 Core (1) Depth... | ecosystem: Environmental > Aquatic > Freshwater >... | reverse complement strand
TGCGCAAAAATACTCAAACTGGCAGGAATAGAAAATATTTACAGCAAATCATTCGGACAATCAAGATCAAAAGCAAACATGGTAGAAGCATGCATAAAAGCACTAAAAAAACTAAGCACGTTCAAACCAAGACCAGAAGGAATCAAAGCAGTCTACATGATTGAAGGAAGAAAACCATGAAAATAGCAATAATAAGAGTACGCGGAGAGGCTAGAAAGCCAAGACCAGTAACAGACGCATTTAGAATGATGGGCTTAAACAAGAAAAACCATTGCGCAGTCCTAGAAGAAACACCAAGCCTGAAAGGAACACTACAAATAATTGAACCATTCGCAACATGGGGACCAGTAGATGAGAAAACATTAACGGCACTGAAAAAGAAAGGAGACAAAACATTTGCGCTCAGCCCCCCAAGAAAAGGATACGGAAGAAAAGGAATCAAAATGCCGTTTAAAAAAGGCGGAGCATACGGAAACAGAGCAGAAAAAATCAATGATTTACTCACGAGGATGATGTAAAGTGGTAGCAAAACGCAAAAAGAAATCACGCAGACTGCAGGGAACGCACGGATGGGGAAGAAATAAACACCGCAACTCAGGCGCAAAAGGCGGATACGGAATGGCAGGAACAGGCAAAAAAGCAGACACAAAAAAACCATCAATCTGGGATAAAGATTACTTCGGAAAACACGGATTTGTAAACAAGAATGCAAAAGAAATAAACGCAATAACAGTCAGAGATGTAGACGAAAAAATACCTAACTGGCTTAAAACAAAACAAGCAACCCTGGAAGCAGGCATAATAGTCATAGATTTAAAAAAACTCGGATACGATAAACTTTTAGGAACTGGAAAAATAACCAAAAAAACAAAAATCACCGTAGCAAAAGCATCACCAAACGCTGCAGAAAAAATCAAGGCAGCAGGAGGAGAGCTGGTGAATAAATGAGTTTTACAGACAAAATACTTACAAACCTTCCAGAAGTCACCCGTCCAACACAAAAAAAGCTTTCATTCAAAGAAAAGCTCAAATGGACAGGCATAATATTAGTTTTATTCTTTATATTGGGGCTGGTACCACTGTTCGGACTCGGACAAAACGCACTACAAAGATTCGAACTACTATCAATCATTCTAGGAGCAAGCTTCGGAAGCATAATATCACTAGGAATCGGACCAATAGTCACAGCAAGCATCGTACTACAACTGTTGAACGGAAGCGGACTAGTCAAATTCGACCTGACCAAAAAAGAAGGAAAACAAAGATTCCAAGGAATACAAAAAATATTATCAGTATTCTTTGTCATATTTGAATCAGCAATCTACGTGTTCATGGGAGGACTAGCACCACCAGAAGCATTCGCAGGAACATTCATGTACTTCCAACTGGAATTACTGCTGATATTCCAACTGATTCTGGGAGGAATACTAATCATGTTCATGGATGAAGTCACCACGAAATGGGGCTTTGGCTCAGGAATCTCACTATTCATCGCTGCAGGAGTCTCACAATCATTATTCATCAGAATATTATCACCATTACCCTCACCAACAAACCCAAGCATAGCAACAGGAGCAATACCAGCACTATTCCAAAGCTTATCAGCAGGAGACCCACAAACAGCAATGCTAATGATAGCAGGAATACTGTCAACAGTACTCATATTCGTAATAGCAGTCTACTCACAAGCAATGAAAGTAGAAATACCACTATCATTCGGAAGAGTAAGAGGACACGGCATAAGGTGGCCATTACACTTCATTTATACTTCAAATATTCCCGTCATCCTGATAAGCGCATTACTGGCAAACGTACAACTATGGGCAAGACTCCTGCAAAACTGGGGACTACCACTATTAGGAACATTCTCAGGAAACTCGCCAGCATCAGGATTTGTGTACTGGATAACACCGCCAGACATAGTAGGAAGCCTCATAAAAGGAGGACTTGCAATCTCAACAATACTACAAGGACTAGCATACATAATATTCATGGTAGTAGGAGCAGTCATATTCTCATGGTTTTGGGTGCAAACAAGCGGAATGGATGCAAGAAGCCAAGCAAAACAAATCATGGCATCAGGATTACAGATTCCAGGATTCAGAAAAGATGAAAGAGTACTGGAAAGATTATTGCAAAGGTACATCGGACCACTCACGATAATGGGCGCAATAGCAGTAGGATTACTCGCAGGACTAGCAGACATCAGCGGATGCCTAACAAACGGAACCAGCCTACTACTGTCAGTCATGATAGTCTACAGGTTATATGAAGATATAGCAAGACAACACCTGATGGACATGAACCCCATGCTGCGCAAATTTATGGGAGGATAAATGTTTGACGTATTTCTAGACAAAACATTCGGATTCATGCTAAACTGGCCACCAATGTACTCAATACTCCTAATATCCGCAGCAATCTCAATACTAATGGTTGTTATCTACAAATACTTCACAAACCAAACAGAAATGAAACAAATAAAGGAACAACAAAAAGAATACCAGAAACAAATGAAGGAAACAAAAGACACTGACAAATTAATGAAAATACAAAAAGAAGCAATGAGCCTGAACATGAAATACATGGGCAAAAGCATGAAGCCCACCCTGATAACATTCATTCCAATACTGCTAATCTTTGGCTGGATGAACGCACACTTCGCATACGAACCATTGATGCCAGAACAGGAATTCAACATGACTGTGACACTGGCAAAAGAAATCGAAGGAAACATAACCATAAACGTTCCAGAAGGACTAGAAATAATCGGCGAAAACACAAAAGAAATAACCGGCAGGCAAGCCGAATTCACACTAAAAGGAAAAGAAGGCGAATACTTCGCAACACTATCAAGCAATGGACAGGAAATAGACAAAAAAATTATTATTACAACAGAAAGAAAATACGCAACAACACCAGAAAGCTACAAGAGCGAGGTATTCAAAACAGTCAGCCTGGGAAATAAGCCATTAAAGGTCATCTGGATACTAAGCTGGATATGGATATACATCATCTCAGCAATCATATTCAGCACAGTACTGAGAAAAGTAATGAAAGTGTATTAATTTCCATATTTAAAATAATTCATTCTTATCGACGATATGACCACTTCAGTATATAAATCACAAAGTATTTAAATAGGCATTTAAAAACAATACATATTGGGGGGATTAAAATGGCAAAGAAAGCAAAGGAAACTTCTCAACGAGAAATCAAGGTTGTAAACATAGTAGTAAGCGCATCACTCGGACACGACATACCCTTAGAAAAAATGGCAGCAACCCTGTCAAATACAGAGTATAATCCGGAACAATTCCCAGGACTCGTCATAAGAATAAAAGAGCCAAAAACATCAGCTTTGATATTCAGCTCAGGCAAAATAGTATGCACAGGCGCACGCACCATGGCGAACGTACACGAGAGCATCAGAAAAATAATCAAATCACTTGAAAAAATCAACGTCAAAATCAAAGACTTCCCGGAAGTCAAAATCCAAAACATCGTCGCTGCAGGAAGCGTAGGAATGGACCTGAACCTGAACGTTCTGGCCATGAAACTAGAAAACACAGAATACGAACCAGAACAATTCCCAGGACTAGTGTACAAACTACCAGAACAAAAAGCAACATTCCTACTGTTCTCAAACGGAAAAGTAGTCTGCACAGGAACAAAATCAGAAGAAGAAGTAAACCTAGCACTAGACAAGCTGATTGAGAATTTGAAAAAGGTTAAGCAAAAGTAAATTCTATTTTTTATTTTTCAGCATTATTATTCGCTACGCTCAAGAGAGACTGTCTTTCTGGAAAAAACTAGCATATCTATCATAGAAAAAAACCAAACAATCTTGAGAATTATCTCTGTGCAAATAATCCCATAAACTATCCTTGTTTAATGATTTCATGCTTATTACCCCCTCATATTTTGTTACTATTCTTTGATTCCGAAATTACCTCATTAATATTTTCGGTACTCAACTCCCGACTGTATCGGTCACCAAATAATAGCCTATTATAACCATTATCCTTGAATTTCATTTTTCTGCCTCTAAACCCCAGCAAATTATGTCTGAAGCAGCCGGAATACTATGGTGCTTTTCCCAGAATTCAACTCTTTGATTTTTTAGAGAAAGCTCTTGTTCATTTATGGTTTTTCTACCTACCAATCCACCACACTCATATTCTTTTTCCCCGATAAACCATCCCCCCTTTGATTGTATCATTTTATTCACACCCCCTTGTTTTTTTAATAAATATTCAAAAATTTCCATATATCTTCAAAGCTAAATCTTTGAAAAATAAACAGAATATTGATCTTCATCACGCGTTTTGCTCTGAAGATTTTTCATTTCCATCACCCCTGATTGTTAAAATACAAATTAGGGCGGATTATCAATAATCCACTCCCGCCCTAAAATTGCCTGTTTTTTTTCTATTTACATCACCCCATTTTCTTTAACCATTCTTTTCGCTTGGTTTCCCACAAAAAGGACATATGCATGTAAGTCCGACAAGTTTTGCCTCGTCTTTAATCTGCTTCTTACAATGCTTACATATAGTGGTCCTAATTGTCTTAACCATACATCCGTTAAGGAGGATAACTATAATTACCCACGGCAGTAGAAATTAACCGAACGGTCCTAGAAAGTTGTTATTAATCCAAGAAAAATTCATTTGTACTGAGTTCTTTTTTATCAAGAATTATGTTTAACAAACCAATGTTACTTTCTTTAATAATTCTATCCACGGAAAATGGATAGACGTGCACTATTTCAATCTCTTTAGAATATTTTGCCTGCAATTTCATAAGGTACCTGTCTTTATCCTCTATATTCCTAAACCCCAGAACCAGCAGGTGAGATATGCTTGATTCAGGAATACGATAAGAAAGTATCACTTGCGGAATTTTTCTTATCCTTTCTAAAATTTTTTCCTCTGAATACTTTTCCCAGGCATACTGCGTGAATTTTATGCCAAGAACAACCAAAGTCTCTATTCCGACTTTTTTGAAATCAATTATCGGCATATATCCTTTAATAATTCCTATTTGTTCGAGTTTGTGCCTGATCTTAAAGATTGCCTGCTGAGAAAGCCCCATTTTTTCAGCAATCTGTGAATCCGGAATTTTAGCATGTTCTATAATTTTTTTCAGCACTGTTTGTTCGTTCTTTGTTAATTTTGGGAAATGAAGATTGGGTTTTTTCATATCAAAACTGAAGCTTACACTTTATATAAATGTTCTTACGTTTATGCTCGATAAATATCCTGAGCCCTTTATTTCGCGCGAGTTCGTCGAGAACGATGGTTTTTTCCAATCAAAGATGCATCATCATCGTAATAGGAGCCTTGAAACCTGCCTTTTTCAATAAACTGCGCGCCTTTTTTTCATTAAGCTCGCCTTCAAGGGAAATATCCTTTCTGAAAATAATCTCACCATGACCAGAATGAGACAAAGAAATACCCGCTCTCACATCAGGAAAGTGCTTTAAACATAAAGCAATAAAACGTTCAGCATCTGCATCGTTATTGAATAACGTTCCATGAATCTGAACGTGCCCCGTCTTCATATAATGATCAACCAATCTCAAAGCTTTAGCATACCTTTGCTTTTCAACATTATCAGGAGAATCAGAAAACAGAGCACCCTCACTCACACTAATATTGTGATAACCCCAACTCGGGCAACTGCCGATATACAAAACTAGCGCAGGATTTGGAACGGGTCCAGGAGATTCACGCTCGATCTCGGGCATCCTTCTAGGACCACGACTGTCAATGTAAAATAGTCCCATACAGAAAGCCGATTAAGCACCCACTTAAAAGCTTTGCGAAAAAAAATTTCCCGACGATAATCTCCACAGGAAACGGCAGGGTATATAACTATACCACCACAAACCTTTTTAAGCATCCTCCAATCATTAAACTAGGGGAAATGGACGCTACAACCTTAATCGCAAAAGCGCAAGAGTTTCTTGAGAAAGCATACTACGACCAAATACTTGAAAGAATAAGAAAAGGAGAAAAAAGCCTCACAGTAGAATTCAACCGGCTAGCACAACACGATCCGGAAATAGCAGACCTGTTGCTGGACCAGCCAGAAGAAGTCCTCAAAGCAGCAGAACTAGCAGTAGAACAACTAAACATCGGACAAACAGTAAAAGGATTCATACTCAGATTCAGAGCACTCCCTGCAAGCGCACAAATAATGATAAGAGAAATAAGAAGCAAAAACCTAAACAGACTATACGGATTCCAAGGAGTGGTCAGAAACAAAAGCGAAGTAAGACCACAAGTGGCAGCAGCAAAATTCGAATGCCCAAGCTGTGGAAACACACATTCTATACTTCAGCTGGACAGCAAATTCCAAGAGCCAACAAGATGCAGCTGCGGAAGAAAAGGCAAATTCAAGCTGGTAAGCAAAGAATTAGTAGACGCGCAAATGATGGTGCTGGAAGAAGTACCAGAACAACTCGAAGGCGGAGAACAACCAAAAAGAATGAACGTCCTGCTGGAAAATGATTTAGTATCACCTCTAACAGAGAAAAGAACAAACCCAGGAGCAAGAGTAGCAGTAACAGGACAAGTAAAAGAAGTCCCAATATTCCTAAGAACCGGAGGACAAAGCACGAAATTCGACTTGTTCATAGAAGCAAACCAATTAGAAGGCGTGGAAGAAGACTACAGCGAAATAAACATCTCACCAGAAGAACTAAAAAAAATCAAAGACATAGCAACAGATCCAAACTCTGCCAAGAAAATAATCAGTTCAATGGCACCAAGCATTTACGGACACGACAAAATCAAAGAAGCAATGGCACTCCAACTAATGGGCGGAGTCAGAAAAAAAAGAGATGACGGCGTAGTAACAAGAGGAGACATACACATGCTATTAGTAGGAGACCCAGGAGCGGCAAAATCGCAAATGCTCAAAAGAATGCAATTCGTAGCACCAAAAGCAAGATATGTAACAGGAAAGGGCGCTTCCCTCGACTACCAAGAACCACTGCTTATACGAAAAAACGGAATAACACAAACAATACCAATAGGAAAATTTGTCGATGAACACTACGTCAAAAACGCGGAAAACCTAATGCTCCCACTCACAGAACCAATCGAAACATTAGCATTGAACCAACAAACATACAAACTTGAATGGCAACCAATCAAATACGTCTACCGCCACAAAGCAGAAAAACAGCTATACAAGTTCACACTTGAAACAGGAAGACAGATAACAGTCACCGGAGACCACAGCATTTTCATACTGCAGGAAGGAAAATCAGCAGTAAAACCAGCAAAAAAGCTCATACGGCAGGACTGCGTCCTAATACCGAGAAAAATACCAAACAAGCCGCTTCATCACCTGATACCAGAAGCAGCAAGACTCCTAGGATATTACATTGCCGAGGGTCATATGCGGTGCAAAGAAAGCTCATACAAAATAGAATTCACATTAAACAAAAAAGAACAAGAATTAATTGAAGACATAAAAAACTGCTCAATAAAAGTCCTTGGTGCAAAGGCAAGCGTTTATCCACATGGACAACACGGAGCACGAATTATAATTTACGGCAAAAAAGCACACATCATATTCACATTTTTGCTTGGCAATGCAGCAGGGAAAAAAGCAAAGGAAAAAAACATACCACTCTGCGTAATAAACGCTCAGCCAGAAGCACAAAAAGCATTCATTGAAAGCTACATCGCAGGGGACGCAGGGGTCACAAAATCACGAAAACTCGCATCCGATTTGCTATACCTGTTCCTGCAACACGAAATCATTGCAACCTTGCAACAAAGAGAAGAAAACAGAAAATCACAAATCAGAGGAAGAATAATCAACTCACAAGGAACCAGATACGACCTTAAAAGCCCACAAAAAAACAGACCATATTTGAAGCGATACACACGCCCACCATTTGAAGCACTACCAAAAGAAACAACAAACGCGTTTTTCAAAGAAGCAATCTCTTCAGAATACAAACGCGCAAACACGACCTGCATCGGAAACAAACTACTGCTAAACAGACTACAAGCAATAGCAAACGATACACTGCAAGGAAAACAATTCAGAATGAGTTTCGGCGAATGCACGCTTGAATACGTAAATGAGCATCCGGAGCTATTCCAAAAACAAAAAAACGGAAGAGAAATTCTAATAAGCATCACAGAACAAGGAAGAACAATATTACAAGGACTTAAACAAATCAATAAACTGCTGGAATCCGATTTGGGCTTTGCACGCATTAAGAAAATTGAACTGGTCAAACCCACGAACAGTTATGTATACGACGTTTCAGTTCCAGGATATGAAAACTTTGTCGGCGGATTTGGAGGAATAATCTGCCACAACTCAGGAGCAGGATTAAGCGCAGCAGTAGTCAAAGACGAATTTCTACAAGGATGGAGCCTAGAAGCAGGAGCACTAGTACTAGCAAACAAAGGCGTATGCTGCATAGACGAAATGGACAAAATGACAAAAGAAGACGGATGGGCAATGCACGAAGCACTAGAACAACAAAGCGTAACCATCAGCAAAGCAAACATCCAAGCATCATTACGATGTGAAACAACAGTACTTGCTGCAGCAAACCCGAAATTCGGCAGGTTTGACCCCTATGACCTTATCGCAAACCAAATCAATCTGGCGCCAACACTCATCAACAGATTTGACTTAATATTCCCAATCAAAGACATGCCAGACCCTACAAAAGACGAAAAAATGGCACAATTCATTCTAGAACTGCACAAAAATAACGTGGAAAAACCAGAAATAGAAACGAAAATGCTAAGAAAATACTTTGCATACGCAAGACAAAATGTCTTCCCAAAACTAACAGATGCAGCAATAGAAGAACTAAGAGAATACTATCTCAAAATGAGAGCAACAGCAGGAGGAAGCGGAGTCAGAGCAGTACCAATATCAGCAAGACAGCTGGAAGCACTCGTAAGATTGTCGGAAGCAAACGCAAAACTAAGACTAAGCGACAAAGTACTAAAAAAAGACGCAAAAAAAGCAATAGAAATAATGGATTACTGCCTGCGACAAGTAGCATTCGACGAAAAAACCGGACAATTCGACGTCGACAGATTATCAGAAACACCTGCAAGCACAAGAAACAAATTAATCATACTAAAAGAACTCGTACAGGAACTTGAAGCCAAGGTCGGCAAAACAATACCGGTAGAAGACCTCATAAAAGCCGCAGGAGAAAAAGACATAACAGAGGCAGAAGCAGAAGAAATAATACAAAAACTAAAACGCTCAGGAGACATATTTGAACCAAGAAGAGGATTCATCAGCAGAATTTAGCTCTGAGGCAAGCTCGCTTTCAAAGAATTAATCTCAGCCAAGGACAAACAAGAATTCTTCATATAAGAATTAGTAATTTCAGAACAAACAGAAAAATCATTCTTATAAGAAAAAGGAATATAACAAGAATCACGAATATCATCACTGATAATACGAGCACAAGGCTCCTTGCTATCAGCAGATTCAGAGACAACATTCAAACAACCATCAATCAAAACACGCTGAGCCATAGTATCACAAGCCTCCATAGCCTTAGGAAGATTAGAAGACGCCAAAGCCCTGGCATTCTCGCGAATCTCATCAGTACTAACAAAACGCTCACCACAATCAAGAACACAAGAAGAAACAGACTCGCCAGACTCACAAACACCATTACCACAACAAGGAACAACAGGAGAATAAACACAAACCCCATTCACACAACTATCAACAGTGCAGAAATTCAAGTCATCACAGCCGCCAGGACAGGCAAGCTGAGCTTCTTTAGCCCTCTCAACAGGCTTTTCAGCCAAAGCATCCATAGGACGCTCAAGCCGGGCCTTCTCAACAACATCAAAAGAAACAAACTGAGACTCAGACCTGCCAGCATAAGAAATAACAGCCTTCAAAACATAACTACCAGAAGGAATATTCGCAGGCAATTTCAACGAAACAGGAACGCTCGCGCGATAAGTCATCTTAAAACTCTCAGTAACAGAAGCAATCTTACCAGAAGGACCATCAACAGAAAAATCAATCAAACCACTAACAGAACGACCGCCAGGATTCTGAATATCAGCATTCACAACAACCTCCTGACCAACACCAACCTCGGTGCTAAACAAGTTCAAAGAAAAACTCAAAACAGCAGGAGGAGCCTGAAAACTCTTCAAAACAATCAACACGCCCCCTGCCAAAACAAGCAAAATAAGAAAAGAAACTATCAAAAACTTAGTAGGGATAATCCTTTTAGGCTGATAGCCTGCAAACCTGAAAGCAACCTCCACATCATTATAAGAATAACCTGCATTCAACAAAGCAGTACGAATAGCAGCATAGTCATAACCCTGCTGAAGAAGATTTTTGACATATTGAACCAAACTATCTTGAACCATCTTTTTCCCATCATAAAGCTAGATTATCCATATTTAAATGTTATCACCGAAAAACAACAATCCATATAAATAAAAAAAGAACAAAGGCAAATAGGGTGGAAAAAGATACAGCAGTACACACATGGATATCAGAACTTAATAGCGGCAGCTTCATACAACAAGAAGACGAACCAAGCACTATTCAACTGCAAAACGGAACAACAATAAAAAAAACAAGAATATACGGGATAGCAGTATCAACAGAAGAATTGATTGTAGACGATGGAACAGGAAGCATACTAGTAAGAACCTTCGAAGCACCATTCAATATCCAAATAGGAGACCCAGTGCTAGTCATAGGAAGACCAAGAATGTACGAGCGACAATGCTACATACTAGGAGAAATAGTCAAAAAAACAGACAAAAAATGGCTGGAAATAGCACAAAAAACACACCCAATAAAACAAGAACCAATAGAACTCATAAAAACTCTAGACAAGGGCGAAGGAGCAAATTACGAGGAAGTAGCAGCCAGAATAGGCGAAGAAAAAATAATACACCTCCTCGCAACAGGCGAAATATTCGAGACCAGACCAGGAAAAATAAAAGTATTAGAATAAAGCAGGAGTAACAAAAACTTCCAGCATAGCAGCAATAAACAAAACAAGAACGGCAAGCAACAACAAATCAGAAACATCCAACAAAACCTTCTCAAACTTCCCAGTACCAAAATCATGCTTGACTATCGCGATGGACAAAATACCGCCAGCCATAGCAGCAATAATGTAAGCAAAAATCTCAGGAATACCATGAATAGCGTAACGCAAAATACTCAAAGAACCAACATACAAATAAGCAGCAACCTTGCCAAAACCAGCAACACCTGCATATTTTGCCATATGAGAACGCACAAAATTACCCGCAGCAGCACCAATAACACTAGCATTCCAAGTCAGAATAAAAATCGCACCAGCACCATACAAAAAGCTGAACAAAATACAAAAGATAAGAACCTTAATGTTATTCAAGAAAATCTTGCTCAACAAAGCAGTCTGGGTAATCTTACCAGTAACCTGCTGATTAAGATTTGAAATAGTCTGAGTCTGAACACGGAACAAACCAGAAGCAACATCAGAAGGAAGAGCAAGATACCAAAAAGAAAACGCAACAGCCATCCCAGAAAACAGAACAAGATAAAAAAACAAGGCAGGAGCATGCTCACGAAGCATAGACTGACCTTCAACAACCAAATCCTTATTCTCCTCAAAACGAAGCAAATGATACATCAAAGGAACAGCAGCCATAGCAGACAAGAAAACCATAACCATACTACTCTGCTCCTCAAAAATCCACATAGACAAAAAAATAGCAAGAGTAGCATAAGCAAACCCAAGTATGAAAACTGCCAATGGGTGACGTTCAGCCCTCGGTGGAGATAATATTGATTCCAGCACCATCTTTTTAACTCATAAACGTTGCTATGGCTTTATATATTTTTGGTTGCCAAAATATTTAAATACCCTCCCCCAGTCTATCGTCGTATGGAATACGAGCTACTGCTTAAAAGGGCACGCGAACGACTGCCACAAAGCGTTTTCGAAAAAGAACGCTTCGAAATACCAAAAGTCAGAGGACACCTGGAAGGCAACAAAACACTCATCACTAATTTCTTACAAATAGCAAGCGGACTACGCAGAGAACCAGACCACCTCCTAAAATACGTGCTCAAAGAACTCGCAACACCCGGCGAAGTATCAAGATCAGGACTGCTGGTACTCGGAGCTAAAATCGCGGCAACCAAAATAAACGACAAAATAAAACAATACGCACACGAATTCGTGCTCTGCCCAGACTGCGGAAAACCAGACACTGAAATCAAGAAAGAAGGAGACTTCAGTTTTTTAAAATGCTCAGCCTGCGGCAGCAAACACCCGGTGAAGTCAAAAATTTAGGATGACAATGCTCGTAAAAATTCACAAAAAAAACAGCAGAACAATAATAGCTGTATGCGACAAAGACCTAATAGGCAAACTGCTCGAAGAGAACGGAAAACAACTAGACTTACGAGGAGAATTCTACAAAGGAGAAGAATTTGAAAAAGAAGAAATAGGCGACCTGATAAGAAATGCAGACGGAGTGAATCTAGTAGGAAAAGAAGCAGTAGAACTCGGCCTGCAAGAAGGAGTCATAGAACAGGAAAACATCATAACAATACAAGAAATACCACACGCGCAAGCAATACTAATACAGGAATAATTATAACAAAAACCAATTCTTCCAAATCTACCCAAACCACGCACCCAAGTTAACCTGCTTGTCAGGCTCCTTGCCAAACACGCTCTCCAACCTCACACGCAGCAATTCAATCGTCTGCTGAAGATAAGGAGAAACATTATACTTCTTAGCCAAAGAAATAGTCGGCTCCAAATATTTAGAAATAGAACCCTCACTGACTGTGAAAATTATTTTACCATTACACTTCGTGCATTTTCCAACAAGAGGAGGACGACGGAACTTCTCATTACAACCAACACACCTAAACTCCTGCATGGAAAACTTCCTGAGATTACCCTTAGTATCCTTCAAGAAATGCTTCTCAATAACAAGACGAGCCACATCAGAAGCATCAACACTTCTCAACTTGTCAGCCAAATCCATCTGGCCCCTCAGTTTATCTTCCATAGACGGCAAGGTCTTATAAGCGCTGCAACGCACAGTATGATTAATATTCGTGATGTCATGAGTAAACATCATACCCTCATACTGCTCAGGCTTGTTCAAACGAGCCTTAATCTGAGAAATCTTAACATCCCAAGGCATCTTATACTGCAAAGCAGCCTCAAAAAACTCAAGAGGATACATGGAAGCAACATCAACATCAAAAGCCATATCATCAACCTCGCAAGGCGTCAAAATACTGGTCAAAACAAGAGGAGTATCCATAGTAGAACCCCTTGAAGAAGGCAAATACTTCTTTGAAAAATTCAGGAAAGCATCCATCATCAAAATAACACAAGCCTCATCACCATCACAATCTCTCCTAGTGGCAGCATGCAACAAAGGATGAGCAAACAACCCCTGAGTCTTAGAAAAACCAATAATCCTGCCAACAATACCTGCAGAAGTGTGCGGGGCAAGAACAATAACAAAATGACCAATCAAATCAACAGCAGAAGAAACATTATACAATCTCGGCAAACCATACAACAACTCAAGCTCATCATCAACAAAACGAGAAACATTGGCAAGAACCTTATCAGCACCATCATCAGGACTCTCAGCACAACTTGGAAGAATAATATCCTGAGGCTTAAGCTCGACAATCTGCCCATCATCAACAAGCTCCTTACCATAAACATCCTTCACGTAACCAAGCGCCCTCAACTTCTCAACAGAAGTTCCAATTTCGCAAGACTTGAAATGGGTAATCGGCAATTGAGTCATATCATAACGCGTAGTACCATCCTTGTAAACATGAATATCATAACGAGCACGCAAAATACCCTTCCCCAAATTCTCAGGCACGTGCTCCTTATTGCTCGTTCCACGAACACCCTTAATCAATTCAGGATAATGCTGAACACCAAGCTGTTTAACAACACAATCAAAATAATGCTTTATAGGAATCGAACGCTCAGAACTAACATCATTATCACCATGAACAGCACACTTCCTAGATTCCTGCAAACCGCACCTGGAACACTTAAACCTCTGGACTGCAGGAGAATTACAAACCTCGCACACTGACAAAACCGTCTCAACATTACATTTCGGACAAAAAAAGAAAGGAAAATCGGCAACAACCTTTCCAGCAGAAAGAGAACTCTGGAAACTACGCAAACGACCACCCTCCTCCCCAACAGGAAACAAAACATGAGGGCTGCCAGTCAGCTCCCTCTGCTTAGCCTTCTCAGGACGGCCCATACGAGCACCAATAAAAGTGCCAGCCTTATCACGAACAATAAAAGGAGAAAACTGGTTAACAGCATCAAGCACAGACTTATCAGCAGAAATATAACGCTTCAAATCACCTGGCTTTCCATCAAGCAAGTGCAGCAACGCAGAAAGAACAACAGCGAAATCCTTCTCAATGACAACAAACTCATTATTAACAAAAACGTGAGGCAAACCAATCAGCTCAAGATAACGCTTGGCAGGATCATTAGACAATACAATCTTCTGAATACCAAGCTCACCAGCATGCACCTTCGCACGATCAAACCAGTCAAGAAGCTGACGAAACTCACCAACCGACAACAAATTCCAATACAAAGAATATGCAGGATGCAAAGGAGTCTTAGTAGAACGGGCAAGAGCAACAGCCTCCTGACCAGAAGGAATTTTGCGCAAAGGATCATCCAAAAACAAAGAAAGCTCCTTAGAATCAGGAAAAACACGCGCCACTTCCTGAGCCCACCATTCAGGACAATAACCTGCAGGAGCCAGAATGTGAGCACGATTAAAAAAATCGCCATAAGAAACAAGAATATCACCCAAAAACAATATCTCCTTAATAAACGGCTGAACACGCTTAGCCTCATCCAACGAACTAACCTGAAGAACAGAACCATCCTCCAACCTAACAATAGGCCCCTCAACCAAATCACAAGAAGTCATACTCGCAGCCTTGCCAGGACGCTCTGTTTTCAACTGAGTGCCAGTCGCAATATACTGATTAAGAATAAACATCGTAGCAGGATGAATAGCCTGAGCGCTAAAACCACTAGTACGACAACGACCATACCTCAAACGAAAACCACCAGGACACAAAGGATAGCCCAAAACAGGCCTGCCAGCAACCAAATCGGTAATATAAGTATAATCAGGAGAAATCTTCTGCTGAGAAACCGCCTGCTGCTTACCAGCCTTAACCTTCTTCTGAATATGCAAAAATTCCTCCAAAAAATTCCAATCATCAAGACCAAAATCCTTACCCCAAACCCCCAACTGCTTCCACAACTTAGCAGCCTTCGAAGGAATACAAGAAGACAAAACAAGACAATAACCAGACCTAATCTTATTAGTAGGAACACGAGGCAAATCCTTGTAATTAGAAACTTCAATCTTCTCACTCGGGTCACCGCTGACTTCAACAGGCAGATTTTTCAACAAGAAATCAATCTCCACGTTGCTCGGGTAATACTGCAGATTTGTAACACGCTCATGATAATCCTGCAGTTCAGTAGAAGCACGCTTAATCTCATCGGGCTGAGCATCATAAACATCATAACCAAAACATTTGCGAACATAATCAGTAATAATGACACTAACAGCGGCAGCAGTACCTCCTGCATTCCTAATAGGACCTGCAAAATTAACACAAATATACTCACCACGGCCATCCATACGCTTCTTCACTTCAATATTAACAATACCATCCAAAGGAGAGCTGACAACACCCACAGTAACATAAGCAAAACCAGTGCGAATTCCAATTTCAATTGCCTGCTGCTTAGACTCAAACCTGCAAAACTTTTCCAAAGCAATTTCCTCAGAAATCTTCAAAGCAACACGCCAATCAAGACTCCCAAACTGCTTCTCCAACTCCATAATCCGCTCAACAACCCCCGAATTAACAATCTGAGGAGCGATAACCGAAATCAAACCAACAACACGCTGAGCCATGTTCTCCGCAAGAGAAACTTCAACCACCCTCTCAGGATCAAAACATTTGCTGCGAGCACTCGACGCAAAAGAATGCAGGCGAGCTACCTCGGACTTCAACATTTCAAAATATTTTGACATTTCAACAGATGCAATCATACTAAAACCTCAACATAGAGACCTGGCGAGTCTTCAAATTAACAACAGGAATCACGCCAGGCTCAGGAGAATGACCAAACTTTTCCTGATAACTCGTCTTTGACTGAAAACAACTGCCCGCAACCAGAGTAGTGCCGCGATAATGCAAAAAACCAGCCTTATGAATGTGCCCTGCAAAAAACAAATCAGGCACCTTATCAATAACCAAAGGATCATAACGAGACTCCGGAATATACAAAGTGCTCGTATGCTGAGGCGCAAGATGACGCCGCTGCAATAAAAATTTCATAATCAAAGGAACACGATCAGAAATGTGCTTACCACTATTCTTAATGCTGGGAACAATGTCTCCATAATCATCAAAACTGAAACCATGATAAACCAAAACATCAAAACCGGGAAAATTAGCAGAGGAATGAATATTCACCATACAAGGATTGCACACGAGAATAACATTCGGAAGATCATAAAGAGGAGAAGCATACTCCTTAATCAATTTCGGCTGAGGCTCACTAATCCTGCCAGCATCATGATTGCCAGGACAAACAATAATAGGAATAGATTTGGGAAGAAGACCCAGCAGTCTTGCACCCTCTTTATACTGATCACGGATATCAGAAATGAGAAGTTCCTTTTCATGCTGGGGATAAATACCAACACCATCAACAAGATCCCCACAAATAAAAATATACTTCAGCTTAGCAGCAATAGCCCTTTCTTCATCTGTCCCGAAACCACCATTAGCCCAAGAAACAAAACGCTCAAACTTCTCACGCTCAAAAAGAGAAGAACCAACATGAATACAGGTAAGAACGGCAACATAAGCCTCATCAGGAGCAAGTTTTGCCTCTGCGATAGGAATATCAGGATAAACCAAAGAGTTGGCAAACACAATACCATCACCCAAAACACCTGAAACACCCAAAACCTCATCCAAAACAACATCAGAAGCCTGAACAAATAACTCCTGCTTGTTCTTTGAACAGAGAACAGAAAAAGTACCAGAAGAATCTTCCAAAGACAACATAATATGCTCATTTTTAGTAACATACTTATTAACAACAATACCAATAATCGAAAGAGTCTCACGATCCTTCTTCAAACGCAAACGGGAAATAGAAGTAAGATTCTGCAACTCCTGCCTTGATTGAAGCAGTTTTTCCAAAGCACGATAACGAGCATTAAAATAATCAACAAAATCCTGCACAGAACGCTTCCTAGGCTTATCATCATACTCAGAAATGAGTTTAACAGAAGAATTCGCATCAGGATAAAGAAGAACAACAGGAGAGACGCCGCGTGAAATAGCATCATGCCACTGTTCGACAATCTCAGGACGTTCAAGCCTTCCAAGAACCTCCTGATTAACAAGAACATTATGCTTCAAAAAAGCACCAACGATCTCCTTCTTCTTAACTAACAACTCCATGACAATCCAAGCTCCTCAGACAAAATACCTTTGATTTTCTGAATAATAGAATCATTAACGCCGACACTAATCTCCCGAGTCCTACCATAGCGACCCTTACTGATAACCTTAGCATTAATGATGCCCAGCATGTCCAACTCTGCAATAATATCACTAATACGACGCTGGGTCAAAGGCCTGAGACCTGACTGTGAGCAATAACGCTCGTACAAAGAATAAATCTCTCCTGTAAAAACACCCTGTTTCTGCGCACAAGCATCCAAAATCGAAAATAAAGTTACCTGATACTGCTTAGGCTGAGTAGCAACAACATCAAGAACACGATCACGCTCAATCTTCTCCTCAGCATGATCAAGATGAACAATAGCAACTTTAGAATCACCCTGGCGCTCAGCAAGCTCAGCAGAAACACGCAACAACTCCAAAGCACGGCGAGCATCACCATGCTCACGAGCAGCAAAACCAGCACACTTGCCAAGCACACCCTCCTCTAAAACGCCCTGATGGAAAGCAAGAGAAGCACGCTGCTGCAAAATACTCTGAATCTGCTCAGCATTATAAGGTGGAAAAATCAGTTCCTCCTCACTCAAAGAACTTTTGACACGGGGATCCAACGTGTCAGTAAAACCGAGATCATTAGAAATGCCAATCAAAGTAATCTGCGCATTCTTAAGCTCAGAATTAATTCTTGTCAAGTTATACAATAACTCATCACCAGCCTTGCCGACCAGCTGGTCAATTTCGTCAAGAATAAGCAACAAAACATGCTTATCCTTGTCCAAAGCAGTGAAAAACAAATTATAAACCTCATCAGTAGGCAAGCCAGTAGGAGGAATGTTCTTACCATACTCCCGCAACAGTTGAGCAACAATACGATATTCTGTATCAGCAAGCTTTTTCAGCTTACAGTTAAGATAAATAACCTTGATAGGCAAGTTCTTCTGCTTAGAAATATCAAGCAATTGCTGAGTGGTATACCTGACAGTCAAAGTCTTCCCAGTTCCAGTCTTACCATAAATAAAAACGTTAGACGGTTTTTCACTACGCAAAACAGGAGCAAGAATATTAGCAAGAAGATGAATCTGATCATCACGATGAAAAATTTGAGGCGGGGCAAAATTAGATTGCAGTGCAATCTTATCCTTAAAAATAGGTTTTTTCTCTAAATACTTCTCGAAAAAATCAACCAGCCCCTTTTCCTTCATGTGGAAAACAAACAGCAACAGGGTATATAAAGTTTTTGATAGCCCTCACCCCAGCATTTCGTATGGAAGTATAGAGGATAGTATATGTTTGAAGGTATTATTATTATTACTTTCTATATAGATAATATATATATAATAACTGTTTCATTTATTTACTATATATAAAATAAGTTTTTAGTAAGAAAAATAAAAAAACATAAAGTTATTTAAAAATAAAAAGCGGTTACAGTGGAAATGAAGGGGGGTGGCATAGGCAGTAAAACAGCTTTCTTTTGCCACTCAACAATTACGAATAAAAGGAAAGATTTATATATTAGTTATTCCTACAGAGGAGTAACAACAAACAAGGAAAATGTTATGATCGTCCAAAAAGATTTTTTAAACAAACTAAAGGATTTCGGCCTAAACAGCTACGAAGCCAAATTGTGGACAGCACTGTTATCAAGAGGAGTTGCAACTGCAGGAGAACTTTCTGACATTGCAAACGTACCCAGAAGCAGAAGTTATGACGTTCTAGAAAGCCTAGAAAGAAAAGGCTTCGTAATAATGAAACTGGGAAAACCGATAAAATACATCGCAGTACCCCCCTCAGAAGTACTTGAACGCGTCAAAAAAGGAATACAAGAAGACGCAGACAAACAAGTTGACCTGCTTAACACACTAAGAAAAAGCGACGTTCTAGGAGACTTAAACCTTCTACACAAACAAGGAATAGACCTTGTAGAACCAGCAGACCTAACAGGCGCGGTAAGAGGAAGAGGAAACTTATACAACCACCTCGCAGCCACCATAAAAAGCGCTGAAAAAACAGTCAGCATAATGACAACGGTCTCAGGACTAACAAGAAAAGCAGAAGCACTCAAAAACGCATTGCAAAAAGCAAAAGAACGCGGAGTAACAATCAAAATTTTATCACCAGTAGCAGCAAACCAAGCAAAAACGCTGGTTGCAACAGCACAAACAAAACAAATTGATGCAGTACCCGCCAGATTCTGCGTTGTTGACGGAAAACAAATAACCTTCATGGTGCTCGATGACGCTGACACACACCCAAACTACGACTTCGGAATCTGGGTGAATACACCCAGCTTTGCAAAAAGCTTTGAAAACATCTTTAATATGCTCTGGGAAAAACACTAATTTTTTTTATTATTAACAAAACCTTTTTATACTCATCTTTTTTAAATCAATCCAACAGTTTAAAGAGGTGCAATATGCCAGAAGAAGTATTACTTAGGATTGTTCTTGCAGTAATAGTAGGAGTCCTATTCGGAATCGTATACTCCCTACGAGTAATAGTGCTAATGGAACGCAGAGTAGCAAGGATAGAAGAACACCTTGACCACATCGTGCACAAAATATTACGAGAAGAAATAAAAATAGAAAAAGAAGTCAAACGAAAAAGATAATGCAGATACCACCAGCATTTTCGTCACAAATACTTCTTGAAAGAATCAACTACCTAGCTACAACAACACTTCGCGGATCACTCATAAAACACTTTGAAAACGCTTTATACGCGTTAAAATACCATTTAGAAAAAACAATACCAAAAGGAGGAGTAATCTGCGCAATATATCCCAAAACAATACTTCAAACAATACTCCCTGAACTAGCAAAGAAAAAAAACTGCAAAGTCAAACTGATAGGAGGAACACCAGAAATAATCAAAATATTAAAAGAAAAAGAAATCCTAACGGAAACTGAAAAAGCAGACATTTACCTCACAGAACCGGACGGTTTTAACGAGGAAGGAGCGTACGTCCGACCACATGAAACAGACATTTTAATGAATCACGAAACGATAGCAATAGGGAGCATATACCAATGGGCAGATGTAGCACCTTCAACACATGATTCAGTGCCAATAAGCAAAATAATAACAGAAACAGGAATATGTTCGCCAGAACAACTAAAAGAATCACTTTCTCTTTTTTTTCAATAAAATTTTCAATTCCTTCTCAAGCTTAACAAGATTAATCTCCAAATCCTTAATCTTTTTCGAATTATCTTCCAAATCAAGAAGAAGACCACATTCAGGACACTTAAAACTAAAATCATGACTTTGCGAAAAATCAAGACGTACACACTTATTAGCACAAGCATAAAACTGAGTAGTCCTCTCCCTATTCAAACGCTCAGACATACGCTCAAAACGCTGTTTCTTAATATCATTAATCAAATCCTTAACCCGCCTCTGATTAAAAGTCCAGTAATAAATATACCATCCCTTCTTCTTATCTTTCTTACGAATAAAACTCACAAGATTATTATCATAAAGCCGGTACAGCATATTCCTCGTAAGATTAATTTCCTTCTTTATGGAATCAGCAAGCTTGAACTCAGAAACATTGCTTTTATTACGCAAAGCCTTAACCAAAGGAAGAACATCATCGCCAGCTACCTCAGAAATAATCTCCTCAACAATTTTCCCAGTAACTTTCATCGACTCACCAGACACCTTTTTTCCCCAGATGTCTCTTTATAAACTTTTCTACTACTTTTTCGCTGCAAGTTTAATGTCTCCTGCCTTTATTGTCTTTCTTCCAGCATGCAATGAAAATTTCACGGCATCCTGCGCAATAGTCTTACCATACTCCTCAAGCAATTCCTTCAAAGCAGCCTTTGCCTTGTCAGAAACACGCTCAGCTCCTGCCTGTTTCATAATCTGCTCCATAGCAGCAAGCGGAATAAGTCTTTTTGATGATTGAACCATTCAAAACCACCTCAAAAGGTAAAAAACTGTTCTTTTATTTAAATATTTGCAAAAATGGCTCTTTTACAGGTAAAAAGCCTTAAAAATGCTTATTTCAAGAAAGAAACGTTTATATTGTTACAAAAACATACACGAACTATGGGCAACAAAGAAAAAGGGTCAAATGCCGAGCGCGAGTTAATTCACGCATTCTGGGCAAAACAATGGACAGCATGCAGAGTAGCAGGAAGCGGAAGCATGAAGTACCCGGCACCAGATGTCATCGCAAACAGACAAGGAATAAATCTAGCAATCGAGTGCAAAGCCACAAGCAGCAAATACCAATACCTGGAAAAAAGAGAAGTAGAAGAATTAATTACTTACGCGCAAATCGCAGGAGCACGACCATTAGTAGCAGTCAGATTTTTCAGAAAAGAATGGAGATTTCTAAACCCAGAAGATTTATCAGACTCAGGCAAGAATCTTTCAGTAACAGAAGAACTCGCTGAAAGCAAAGGAATAACGTTTGAAGAACTGATAAAATAATGACGCTTTACACGAAGTGCATATTTTCAACACCATCCCAAGAAGATGGCTGCAGAATATCTGTAATGAGCAGACACACATTAAACGATGGTGCAACTGCTGATTCAAGAATTACAGAATTATCCTATACTGAGTGGTATAGAAAGCTAGCACCACCTCCAAACCTTGTTGGCCGCTACTACAAAAAAGAACTAAACTGGGATACATTCGCGGAAAAATATACTGCTCACATTCGAACACCTTCAATAGCGGAACGTGTGCGTTTTCTAGCACGCCGTGCACTTTCAGAAGACATTACGATACTTTGCGTTGAGGAGACTCCTGAAAAATGTCATCGAGGACTATTAGCAGAAGAGTGCAAAAGATTGGAACCACGCATAACAGTAATTCACAGATAAATCACAACACAATCTTCATAAAATCATAAGCAGCAACAACATTATCAAAAGCAGTCCTAGCATCTTCCTCAACTTCTGAAGTGTTCTTGTACCTAGCACTGAAATGAGTCAGAATAAGCTTCTTAACGCTGGACTGGGAAGCAATCTGAGCAGCCTCCAAAGCAGTAAGATGACCCCACTCAGCAGCCTTATCTTTTAGATTGCTCGAATAAGTACTGTCAGCGATAAGAATATCTGCATTTGAAGCAAGCTTCAAACAATTCTCAGTCGGCACAGTATCAGTCAAAAAAGTGATTTTCTTGCCCTTGATAACAGCAGTAGCATCATCAGCCAAAACCTTCTTACCTTTGAACTCAATGTTATTCCCACGCTGAAGCTCGCCAAGCAAAGGACCATCAGGAATACCCAACTTTTTCACAAAATCAACCTTTATCCTTCTCCTATCCTTCTCAACAAAAGCATAACCCACACAAGGAATACGATGCTTCATCGGCAAACTCTCAAGCAGGAAATCATCATTCTCAAAAAACTTACCCTCATGAACCTCAGTAATCCTAATATTAAACTTAGCATCAAACTCAACACCACCAAACAAAGCCTGAAAATATTTCTTGGAACCACGAGGACCATAAATGTCAATAGTCTTATCCATTTCCATAGCAGAAATAGTCAACAACAAACCAGGCAAGCCAAAAACGTGATCACCATGCCAGTGAGAAATACAAATTTTTGTGACCTTAGACAAAGGAATACCAGCAATCTTCATCTGACGCTGAGTACCCTCACCACAATCAAACAGAACGCCATCTGACTTAAACTGCAACAACAAAGCGCCGGCATTACGCTCCTTCGTAGGCATCATACAAGCCGTACCCAAAAACGTCAATTGCATACGAGGAATTCCCTATTTATTCTTTATAAACATAACCTTTTTAAACCTATAAAAAGAAAAACAAAAACAATGGATGAAATCAAAGCATTACTCGTAAAAGACGCGATATTAACAGAAAACAGCCCTCAAGCAAGAGAACTTGCAGAAAAAAGCAGCTACGGCAAACTACAACCAGACGGCAGAGTAAGATTATGCTATCTTGAAGCAATATTTCTCGTAGAAAAACAAAAACTGATAGTACTTGACGGAAGAAAAAAACCAGTAAGCTATGAAGACTTATGCAAAAAAGCAGCGAAAAAAGAACACGATTTTTGGACAAGATACCCAGTATTCAGAGACTTCAGAAACAGAGGCTATGTAATCAAAACAGCGCTAAAATTCGGAGCAGACTTCCGCATTTATGACAGAGGAATAAAACCCGGAGAAGACCACGCCAAATGGATAGTCTACCCAGTCAAAGAATCAGCAACACTCACCTGGCAGGAATTCGCAGCAAAAAACAGAGTAGCACACAGCACGAAAAAGAAACTCTTAATGGCAGTCGTAGATGACGAAGAAGACGTAAGCTACTGGGAAGTTCGCTGGCTGAGACCATAAATTATTATAAATGAGCAGAACCAAATTCTACACATGGAATACCGAGACAAAATACTCGCACTAGCACAAACAGGACCTCTATTGCCGAGTTCTGTAGCAAAAGCACTAGCCACAAACAGCATAATGGCAGGAGCAATGCTCTCAGAAATGTGCTCAAAAGGACTACTGAAAACAACTGCACTGCGAGTCGGAGGCTCACCACTGTACATCATACCTGGAAAAGAAGAACAACTGCTAAATTATTTGCAATCACTAAACGAAAAAGACAGACGAACAGTAGAAAAACTACAGGCAGAAAAAATAATAAGGAATTCCGAAGCAGACCCACTAACCCAAGTATCACTCGCACAAGTCAAAGACTTTGCAAAACCACTAACAGTAACATACGAAAACAAACAAGAAACATTCTGGAAATGGTATGCAATACCCGACAAAGACGCAGAAGAACTCATAAGAGAAAAAATAGAAGGAAAACCACAAAAAACAGAACAGAAAAAACTAACAGAACCTGAGAAAACAGAACCAACATTAAAATCCACAGAACAGAAAAAACCAGAAGAAAAAACAGAAAAGCCAAAACCAGCACCAGCAGGAGACTTCTGGGAACAAATACAAACATTCCTTTCAAAAAACAACATAACAACACAAGAACAAACAACAATCAAGAAAAAACTAGAGTTCGACCTGATAATAGAACTACCATCACCAGTAGGCAAACTAACATATTACTGCAAAGCAAGAAACAAGAAAAAAATAACAGACGCAGACATAAGCGCGGCATACGTCCAAGGACAAATCAAAAAACTACCAGTAATTTATTTAACAAATGGAGAACTAACAAAACAAGCAAAAGAAGTATTGGCACAACTAAAAGGAATTACAATAACAAAGGTGTAAAATGGGAGTAAACTTCAAAGAAATAATAATACGACACCCAATAACGCTCGAACAATTATCAGGCAAAATTCTAATAGTAGACGGAAACAACATGTTATACCAGTTCTTAAGCAATATCAGAGCAAGAGACGGCAGTTTATTAACAGACCATAATGGACACGTAACCAGCCATTTAATAGGACTATTCTCAAGAGCAACAAACCTAATGCAGAAAAACATCAAGCTCGCATTCTGTTTCGACGGCAAAGTGCCAGAAATGAAACACAAAGAATTACAAAAAAGAGCAGAAGTCAAAATCGAAGCGCAAAAAAAGTATGAAGAAGCAATGGCAGCAGAAGACGTTGAAGAAATGAAAAAATATGCTGCAAGAACATCAAGACTAACAAAAGACATGATAGAACAAGCAAAAGAACTCCTAACAGGACTAGGCATACCCTGGGTGCAAGCGCCAAGCGAAGGAGAAGCACAAGCAGCACACATAGTCAAACAAGGACACGGATGGGCAGTAGCAAGCCAAGACTACGACAGCCTCATATACGGAACACCAAAACTCATACAGTATCTGTCAGTAGAAGGCAGAAGAAAAATACCAGGAAAACTGGCCTTTAAAACAGTAGAACCAATCCTAATAGAACTCGAAGAAAACCTCAAAACACTGCAATTAACACGAGAACAACTCACATACCTCGCAATGCTCGTAGGAACAGACTACGCGCCAGGCGGGGTAAAAGGCATAGGACCCAAAAAAGGACTAACCATAGTAAAACAACACAGCTCAGCAGACGCCATATTCACAGCACACCCGCTAGAACACTGGAAAGAAATACTCGAAGTATTCAAAACAATGCCAGTAACAGATGACTATAAGCTCGAATGGAAACCAGCTGACAGAAAAAAAGTCTATTCATTTCTAGTAGAACAACACGACTTTGGAGCAGAAAGAGTAGAGAAAACACTGGATTTAATAGCGCCAGCAAAACACCAAAAAGCACTAGGAGACTTCACATGAATCTCAAAGAAGCACTAAAAGGAAAGCTAAACAACAAAGAAATGAAGCTATTGCGAACAAGCTACGACGTAATAGGAGACATAGCAATAATAGAAATACCCAAAGAACTCAAAAAAAGACAAAAACTCATAGGACAAACACTTCTAAAACTCCTAAACAACATAAAAGTAGTAGCGGCAGAAGCAGGAGAATACAAAGGAAAATACAGAACACAAAAACTCAAAATAATCGCAGGAGAAAAAAGATTCCAAACCACACAAAAAGAAAGCGGAATAATAATGAAACTTGACGTGGCAAAATGCTACTATTCCCCAAGACTGGGAAGCGAAAGACTAAGAATAACAAAACTAATCAAGAAAAAAGAAAAAATACTAGTTGTAGGATCTGGAATTGCACCATACCCGCTAATACTCGCAAAATACACACCTGCAGAAATCACAGGAGTAGAAGCAAATCCCACTGCGCATAAATACGCAATAGAGAACGTCAAACTAAACAAACTAGAACACAAAATAACCCTGATAAAAAGAGATATCCGGAAAACAAAACCCGACAAGTTTGACAGAATAATCTGCGCAATACCCCATGAAGGCATAAAACTATTTCCAACGCTAATGAACTTCGCCAAAAAAGGAACAAAACTCCACATTTATGATTTTGCCAACGAAGAAGATTTGGAAGAACCCGCAAGAAAACTAAAAAAGTTCTGCAAAATAATCAAAACAATAAAAACACAACAAGTAGGAGTAAGAAGATACAGAGTATGCATTGACGCTATAATGTAAAAAATCCAGGCTGTGCATCATTTACGAGGGTGCTCAACCGCCGCACCCTCGCGCTCCCGGCGGTTTACCCAAACATTCTCAAATAATCCTGACCCTCTAACTTAACCTCAGCAGAAACCTTAACAATAGCAGAAGTGAAATCCTTCTCCTCAACCTTAGTCCTGTTATCCCTAATAGCGAAATAACCAGCCTCAGTAGCAACAGCCTTAATCTCAGCACCACTAAAACCATCCAAAGACTTAATTAATTTCTCAACATTCAACTTACCCAAAGACATATTCCTTGTGTGAATCTTGAAAATTTCCTGCCTTGCCTCAACATTAGGCAAAGGAACATGAATCAACCTGTCCAGCCTTCCAGGACGAATGATGGCCGGATCTAAAATATCCTTTCTGTTAGTGCAACCAATAATCTTCACACTAGCCAAAGGCTCAAAACCATCAATCTCAGCAAGCAATTGCATAAAAGTACGCTGAACTTCCCTTTCACCAGAAGTACCAATATCCATTCTCACAGCAGCAATAGCATCCATTTCATCAATAAAAATAATACTCGGCGCCTTATCCCTTGCCAGCTGGAAAATTTCTTTAACTAATTTTGCGCCCTCACCAATAAACTTCTGAACAAGCTCGCTGCCAACAACCTCAATAAAAGTACTCTTTGTAGAAGCGGCAACAGCCTTTGCCAAGAGCGTCTTACCAGTACCAGGAGGACCATGCAAAAGAATACCCTTAGGAGGCTCAATACCAACCTTACGAAACAACTCAGGCTTCAACAAAGGAAGCTCAATAACCTCCTTAATATCACGTTCCTGCTCCTTCAAACCGCCAACCTGCTCCCAAGAAAGACTGGGCTTTTCAACAATAACAAACTTATCAGCATCAAACCTTCTAGATTGAATAATCTTCTTCACAACCGTCAAATTCTTCTGCTCAGCAAGAACAGTATCGCCAATACAAACCTTGCCAACACCCTCAGCAGAATCCACCAAAAACTCATTACCATTAGGCAAGCGAATAAGAAGCTTATCCTCAATAATATCACGAACCTCACAAGAAATCAAAGGAACACGCTTAAACTTATCCAACTCCTTCTCAAGATTTTCAACACTCTCACGAAGAAAACGATTCTCCTCCTCAAGACCCCCAACATTAGTCTCGTAACCGTAAGATATTGAACTCTTGTCACCCATATAGAAAAGCAAACCCTATACTACAGTATATAAATGTTGCTTATTACCTCGTAACCACAAAACTCTCCATCTCAGCCTTAAGCTTGGCAACACGAGGAAGAGCAAAATGCCTCCTAGCAGGCTCCAACAACTTGATAACAGCCTCAGCAACAGCCTTCTTCAAATCAACAGGATGCAATTTCTTTGTCAAATAAGCAGCTTCCAACTCGGGATAATTATCAAAAGTCACAGTACCACCAAACTTGGCAGGACGCTCAACAACCAGCTCAGACTTTTCCCTAGAAAAAATCAAATGCTCAACCCAATCCAAAATAGGATTAAACTCAATCTCTGCCTCAGGACAAAAAGCATCATTGATTTTCTTCCTGATTTCATCAGGCTCATCATGAATGTAAACAGCACTACCAGGAACAGACTTAGACATCTTCATCTGAGACCACAACTCCTGCAAACGCTCCTTAGGAACAGGCCAGATAGACGGCTTCTGCAAACCCAAAATCAAATGCTGATGAATAGCAACAGGCTTGTAAGGAATGCCAGACTGAGGCTTAATCTTCAAACCAATCTCCCTCGCAATAATATGAGCCTTCCTTTGATCCATACCAGCATGAGCCAAATTCAAATCCTGAATAAAAATATCAGCAACCTGCATGGGAGTATACATCAGCCAAGCAAGAGGCATCTCACCAGCAGACTGCCTGCCCATAATAGTAGTCGCGCGCATAGCACGATTCAAAGTAGTATTCTTAGCAATATCAATCACCATACGCCAATAATCATCATTCTGATGATACAACTCATCCCCAGAAATAAATTTGACCTTCTCAGGATCAGCGCCAGAAGCCAGCATGCTCGCAATCAAACCCTCCTTAAAATAAGCAGCACCTTTGCGAATAACATCCAGATTGCCGCCAAGCTTATTATTAATCCAAGCATGATAAGTAGCAAGATAACAACTGCACTTCACACCAGCACTCTGAAAATCAGACAATTTCAAACCAGTAATGACACCAGTGCCAAGATGAACCTTTCCAGAAATTTCAAAACCAATATAATGCTTCAAAGGAGTATCAGTCTCAAGAAGAGATTTAAGCTCGTCAGGCATCAAAACCTCATCAGTATTCCTTGATATCAAATCAAATCTTTTTTGAACGTCCATAAAATTGCCTTAAACAAAGACGTATTTAAAACTTACCACTGGACAACCACGCGCAAAGTATAAAAGCAAACGCCAAAAGAAATAAACCATGAACCTAATATCAGTATCAGCACTAAGCAGCTGGACACACTGCCCAAGACAATTCTACCTGTCATACGTACTATGCATAGAAGAACCACCAAAAGACGTAATGATACTCGGACTCATAAAACACAAGCTCCACGAAAACATGGCAAAAGAAGAACAAAAACTGATAACAGAACTCAAAAAAACAGACAACGTGCAAGAAAAAATACAAACAACATACACACAAATACTCAAAAAAATCGTAGTAGAACACTCAAACGCACTAAGACTGGTCACCATACCACTAACAACAGCATTCCAAAAAGCACTACCAATAATAAAATTTGAATCAGAAGACCTCGCAAACAGGATAATACCATTACTAGAAAAAGGACTAACAGGCGAAGAACTATGGAATGCGATAACACCAAAAGTCAAAACAGAATACTCCTTACAAAGCATCAAACTAGGACTAAAAGGAAGGATAGACAAACTAGAATGCCACGAAACAAAAATACTCCCAGTAGAACTCAAAAGCGGAAATCCCCCAAAAGAAGGAGTATGGGAAGGACACAGAATACAAGCAGCAGCATACGCAATGATGCTCGAAGACAAATTCAACGTCCAAGTACCAGAAGCGGTAGTACACTATGTAGACCACAACTCGAAAAGAACAATAGTACTAAACCCCTTCATGAAGCAAGAAGTAACAGAAACAGCAGAAAAAGTAAGAAAATGCCTGGAAACCAAAGAACTCCCAAAAGGGTGCGGAAGAGAAGACTGCAAAGCCTGCAAACAATGCGAAGACAAAGCATTCATAGAAGCAAGATTAAAACCCATATAAAAGCGCAACAGAAAGGTTTAAATATCTCGCAAATTTGAAAGCTGTTATCATTCAAGAAAGGTGATACACAATGGTTGATGATCAAAAGAAGTTCTCAAAAAACCTGATAGGCAAAACAGTAGTCAGCAAAAGCGGAAAACGATTCGGAGAAGTAGGAGACATAGCCTTTGAAGTTAAATCAGGAGAACTCATCCACGTAATACTCAAAAACCCAACACAATACACAGAAAAACTAGAGCTTGAAAAAAGCAAAGAAGGAAACCTATTGATACCATTCAGCGCGGTAATAGCAATGGGAGACTTTTTGGTAGTATCAGAAGAAGACATAGTATAATTCTCTTTTACAATAATGTTTTTATATTCAGCATAGAAAAAGGTATCTGGGGATGGCAGAAGACTCATCAATCTGGACAGAGAAATACAGACCGAAAAAATTTGAAGACATAAAAGGACAAGAAGAAATAGTCAAAAAACTAAAAGCGTTCGTCAAACAACAAAACCTTCCACACCTGATGTTCGCAGGACCAGCAGGAGTAGGCAAAAGCACCATAGCGCTAGTAATCGCAAGAGCATTCTTTGGAGAAGCATACAGGGACAACTTTTTGGAACTAAACGCAAGCGATGAAAGAGGAATAGACATCGTCAGAGTCAAAGTAAAAGACTTCGCAAGAACAAAAGCAATAGGAAACGTACCATTCAAAATCATCTTCTTAGACGAGTGCGACGCGCTGACAAAAGAAGCACAACAAGCATTGAGAAGAACAATGGAAAACCACACCAGCACCTGCAGATTCATACTGGCAGCCAATTACAGCAGCAAAATCATAGACCCAATACAAAGCAGGTGCGCAGTATTCAGATTCAAACCATTAACAAAAGAACAACTATTACCCTACATAACCAACATAGCAGAAAAAGAAAATCTAACGATAAACCAAGAAGCAAAAGAAGCTCTAGTAATAATCGCGGAAGGAGACTGCAGAAGAGCAACAAACATAATGCAAAGCGCAGCCTCAGAAAAAACAATAACGCCAGAAAACATCTACTCACTAGCATCAGTAGCAAAACCAACAGAAGTAAAAGAAGTACTATCAACAGCACTAAAAGGAGACTTCATCAAATCAAGAGACAAACTACTGGATGTAATGCTAAGATATGGCTTATCAGGACTTGATGCAGTAAAACAAATACAAAACGAAGTCTGGACCCTCGAAATAGACGGAAGAAAAAAAGTCAGCCTGATAGACAAATGTGGAGAAATAGAATTCAGACTGGTAGAAGGAGCAGATGAATTCGTGCAATTAGAAGCACTATTAGCACAATTTGTATTAGCAGGTTCTTAAATTAAAGGCTTTGCAATCATACCGAGGGGCCTTAACCGCCGGCCTGTCGGAAACTTGCTAAAATCATAGTTTGATACTCCAAGTTTCTGAGCACCCAGAAAAGCCCTGCTTTTCTGCGCCTTCTCGAACCCCGCGGCTTATTCACCAGAACTCTTAACATTCAAAGTATTCTGAATTAACTCTTCATAATCATACACAACTTCAACACCAACCAATTGCTCAAAATCAGAAGCAGTGGAAACAGTCTGAGCACAAGAAACAATCTTAGAACCACCATACAAAGTCACAAAGCCCTCTGCGCCGACAGCAGTAGTCTCCAAACCAGTACAAGACAAACCATTCAAACCAGTAGCAACAGTCACATAAACCCTATTCTCCTTCTGACGCTGAGACCTGTCACAAACAGAATTCCTCTCGAATACACTACCTGTACCAGAATTCTTAATCTCAAAAGTAAAACCAATCTTATCCTTGGCGCGCACAGTCTCCTTAAAACTGGCAATCTGAACAGGAGCACCACTATTAAAGAAAGGCTTATCCTCATTCAACTCGCAAATACCACCAGCAGGCGGAGTCAACAAATTACTCCTAATACACAACTTGCTAGCAGCCTTAGTACGATACAAATAACAAACATCAGCACGAATAGTAAACTGGGCAGTAGCGCCAGCAATAGCACCCTTATGATTCAAACCAACAAACTCAGTAAACACAAGAGGACCAGGCAAAACATTACCCTGAGCATCCTTACGAGTCTCTATAGCATCATCAGGAGCATTCTTGATTAAGTCCTGCTCTGTCTTGGAAAACTCAACAGGATTAATACCAGAAAGGCTGACCTTCACATTCTCCTTCTTAACCAAACTCTCCCCCTTGTTCTCCAAACTCACGATAACATCAAAAGGATCACGATTACCATCAAAAACTTCTGTCCTAAAATCCTGAAAAGAAAGAACAAGACCCTGAGTACCACCAACAAAAGGAGAGCCTAAAGAAACCTGCTTACTAGTTCCTGCCGCACAAGCAACAAGAAGAGCCAACAATGCCAATACTGCAAATCGCCTCATTTTTACGATTTCACAAACACCTGCTTATTTAAACTTTACGTTATAGCATAACTCGGACGAATATCAAGAGATGTAGAAATGCTCTGCCTATAACCATACTTCAACACAACATTCAAAGGAGTCAGATAAGCAGCCTCTCCACGCAAGCTCTCCTTAGGCAGCTCACAGAAAAGAGAAGCCACACCATTAGTCAAACGAATAAAGTCCTTATCAATAGGCCTGCACTTGTTCTTAATAGAAGAACCAGAAATCTTAACGTCGACAACCTGAACAAAATCAACATCATTGAAAGTCAAACCAGCACCATAAGGACTGCATTCCGCAAGCTTTCCAGGCTTGAAAACAGTACTCCCACCAATGTTTGAAATATGAATAGTAAACCTAGTAACACCTGGAGAAGGATTGACCTCAACACTAGTAACAGCAACAGGAGCACCCTGACTGCCAAGTGAAACAGCAGAAGGAGTGCAAACCTTCTGAATACTAGTAGGAGCATAAGGATTAGGATCAACACAAACCTGAGCGCCAGCAGTGGTAGTATACTCGTAACAAGCAGTAGCCATAATAGTTGGATTATACTTATCGACCGGCAAAGCAGCAATCCTGCCATTAAAATTAACAGCACTAACATCACCCTTAGGCATATAAGGACCACGACCCCTCAAAATTTCATTAAGACCCTGACCAGTGCTATAAAGACCAGTAATAATAGTAGGATCAAAACCAGACAGGTAAATAAACAAGCTACCCGGCTGAAAATCCGCAGTACCCTTATTCTCAATCTGAATCATAGCATTAAAAGGCTCACCGCCAAACAACCGAGGAGGAGGAAGATTAGGAACAAAAGACATAGACAAGCCCTCAGTTCCTACACGAAAATCAGAAACCTGAGCAGTACTATCCTTAGTAGTAGTGCCAGCACAACCTAACAAAACAATAAGCAAAAATATCACACTCTTTTTCATACCCATCATTTCAATCACTTCCTTATAAATACTTTTTGGTTAACAAGGCTTTTGTTCTGCAATTGCATTAATGCTAACCGGCAAAACAGCAGTTGTCACATAACCATAATCAAGCTGAACAAGCAAAACAGTTGAAAAAGTATCAGCAGAGGATGAAAGAGCAGTCGACGAACAAATAATACGAGTCTCACCCTGAGGCTCAAGACGAACAGAATCAGGACAATCAAGCTCGACACCAAACATTTCAGCACGCAAAGCAACAGTGCTTGACAAAGTGACCTTTTTACCACTACAAGCAAGCTCAGCATTCTCCTGCGAAATAACCGCGCCATCACCAAGATTCTTAACATAAACAGCAAGCATAGGCTTAACCTTATCCTTCTCAGGAACCATCAAAGGCTCAACACGAACAACAGCAACAGGAGCGCCCTGACCACCTGAAAGAGAAACAGGCTGGACAGAACAAACCTTGCCCCTTTTCAAATTAGAAATATCAGGATCAATACAAATCTGAGCATTAGCCACAGTCTGATACTTATAACAAGCCTGGAAAATCAACGGAGAACTATAAGACTCCAACTGAGGAGGCAAACCCTTATTCTCCAACTTAAAAGAAAGCTGGGCAATACCACCATTAGGATTATACAAAGACTTACCCTCCAAAGAAAAAACACCAGACTTCTTATCCAAAGGCTTCAAATACTGCTCCTCAGAAATAAAAATGTAAGCAGCACCAGAAATATTAGAAGCTCCTGCATTTTTCAAATCAACAAAAACATTAGCCTGCTGGCACATGTAAATATTACTCATAGAATTTTTATTAAAAGAAGCCTGCAAAGCAGAAGTGCCAGACAAAATATTAGGAAGAGCCTTCACCTGCTGTTTGCCAAAAGGCAACTGAGAAGGAACCATCTGGCACGCAACCAAAAACAACAACAAAAACAAAACTTTTCTCATGATGAAACACCCGTAACAATAACCTCAACACCCTTCCTAATAACATATACGTATTCAACACCCACCTTGAAACTCTGAATAGCCATAGGAGCATTAGACAACACAAGAGCAGGATCAGAAATCCCAGTATGCACGCGAATAGTCTTAGGAAGAACAATAGGCTTTCCAAACAACCTCTTCAAAGCGTCACCCTCCAAAACACAATTTTGAGACTTATCAGGACAAATCTTCCTGCCATCAACATCATTAACAGTCAAACCAGAAGGCACACTAATATTAAGCCTTGTAACATTCAACAACTCACCCTCCAACCAATTCTTGTCAAAAGTAATACCCAAAGTAGGACCAGAACCAAAACCAGGCTGACTCTTATCAAGCAAAGCAACAGGCTGCTGACCAGCACCCAAACCAATCATCAAAGGACCACCAGTAAAAACAGCAACAGGATTTTTATCAGTAATACCAAAAGCATCAAGAGGATCCTTTTCCTGACGCCTCAAATCACGAATCCTTGACTGTTCCATAAAGTAACTCTTCAAATAAGCACTCGTAGTAAAACTAAAAGAAGCCTCAAAATCAATCACCTGAGGACCAACACCAACATCGCCAGCCTCAGGGAAAATACAGTCAATATCCTGACTCTCGTACTGCTCAACAGAAAACTTAGCAGTAGGACTAATACTACCCTCAACATTCTCCCTATCCTTAACATAACAACGCACAGAAACATCAACAGGCTGAGCAGTCTTAAAAGACTCAACCCGCAAAGTACCAAAAGCGTTAATACTATCAGTCACCTGAACCATCTTAGAACTAATACCAATATTATCCAAAAACACGCCCAAAGGCTTCTGCTGCTCAGCCTCAACACCAGACTCGTAATCACCAATAGCAGTATAATACTGCATCTGAGCACCCTTGTAAATCTCCTTACCCATCAAACCAACACCAGACAACATATCAACCCAAGCAGCCCTCTGAGACTCAACAGAATTATAAAAAGCACTATCCTGAGGCGCAATAATAGTCGGCATAGTGAAAATAACAAAAAAGAAAAGAATATTGACGACAATAGCAGAAAACTTGATAGCAGGCTTTTCCTTCTTAAACAAAACAAACGAAAAATAAGCAATCATCAAAGTAGTAGTAACAATATGAGGATAAGAAACACCAATCTGAACCTGAGCCCAAGCAGAAAGCCAAAAAATCAAAACACCACCAGCAACATAAACACCAACATTCAAAACCTTATTGACAAATTCCCGAGTCTTCTCAAAAGTCAAAAGAATAAGCATACTAACAAAACCAACAACAATAATCGAATTAGCAGGAGTAACCAAATTCATCATATTAAGAAAACCAATCAACAATGGAACCAACAAGAAAAGCAAACCCTTCTTAGGCTCTTTGAAAATAATGCCGATAATAATGGAAATCAAACCGGAAATCAAAACCCAATTAGCAATAGAATTCATCTTGATATAACGCAAGTACAAAAACAAAACAAGAGAAATAACAAAAACCATTGCAGGCTGAGCAAACAATTTCTTAGGAGTGAGAGGACCAGTGGACGCAGTAGCAAGCTTACTTTCAGCAGAATTTTTCCTCGATTCAGCCTCGCTCTCACGCTTCTTAGCCTCTTTCAAAGCCTCCTCAGTCTGCTTAAGCTGAGCAGCCTTTCCAGCTGTTTCACCAGCAGTAGCTCCCTCAGTAGCAACAGCCATAATTGTAGAACCAACCACTTCTCTTTTCAGCTGTTTTTCTTTCCTTTGCAAATCTTCAACACTCTCACCAGCAGGAGCGGGTTTGGCAACAGGACCTGAAAGATTAGAACCACACCACTGGCAAACCGCACTACCAGCAGGGTTAGGACCCGTACAATTAGGACAAGTAATCTGAGGAGGCGCAGCAGGCGGAGCCTGAGGAGGAGGACTAGGAGGGGCAACAGGCGGAGCTCCAACACTTCCATTTACAGGAGGAGCACCAACCATAGCTTAATCCGCACGAACCTGCAGCTTGACAACATCAAGCTCGGTCAGCGGCTTGATCTCGATGTAATTATTACCCTCCCTGATCAAAGAACTGATATCGCGCTCATACTTTGACTCGCGCTGATCAATCATCGACAATTTGCCATTAAGATTGAATTCAGCACGCTTAACCTTGCCATCATCAACAAACTCGATCAACAGCATAACCTGCTTTTCTTTTTCAAGAACGTCATTATACAAACTGCTCTTAATGCTGAAGAAATCAATAAACGCCTTAACAGGCTTCAAAAGAGTACGAACCTTAATCTGCTCAACACGATAACTCCCTCTTGAAATCTTGAAAAGCAAAGTGTTCTTGCCAGTACGCAAGTCCTCTGAATACAAGTCCTGCCTGTTCAAACTATCACACGCAGGAACAGCAGAATAAATTATTTTACCATTAAGCTCGATGTTCAAAACACCCACTGCGCTCTGCTCACAAATCGGGAAAAAGTCCAAAAATGCAGACTCCAAATTATCGCGCTCAGTATCAGAAACAGTGAAAGTATTAGTCGACATCTGCCGCAAGAGATCAGTGATATCACCAACAATTTTCACATCAGACAAAGAAAACTTCTTACTTGAAAAGAAACCACCAGCAACTGAAAATTCCAAAACATTAGTATCCCTCAACAAAGCCTTAGGCAAAGAAACAGGAGGAGGATTCTGCAATCCAACCAAACCTTCAAAAATCAGCTGACCATTCAAAGAAATAACCAAAGTACCCTTTCTCTCAGGAGCCTGAAAACTCAAAATGACATTCTCAGTATTCTGCAAATCAGGAACGCCAAACACAACAGTCTTTCTCTGCTCCCCAAACAAATGCTTCCTAATAATAAACGGATTCTCCAAACCAAGAACAACAGAATTACGAGTTTCAACAAGATAAACATTCGAAATCTTATGATCAAAAACAGTCTTCTCAGTAAAAGTCAACCTGCCAGGAGCAATGTCCAAAAGCGTACGCTCCTCCTCAGTAATAGAAGAATCATCCTCATCAAGCAAAGCCTTCCGTTCAGCAACAGGCAAAAACATAATGTAAAAAATAAACAACAAAGTAAGAATGCCAATAAGAGTTGCAGCAGGACTACCAGAATGAATCTTTTCAGCGCGCCTGTTCATAAACATCACCTTTTTAATATTCAAATCCCAGACTGAATTATATATAAATGTTTTGTAGGCAAACCCTTTTAAACCTGAAATGCGAGACAAACAACATGAAGATAACCCACAAGAACCTGAAACAAGGAGAAATCAAAGTACTAGTTGAAACTCCAGAAGACTTATGGTACCTATCACAAATAATAGAGGCAGGAGACTCAATAAAAGGCAAAACGCCCAGAAAAATCAAGCCAACAGAAGAAGCAGAAGCAATCAAAAGAATGGTGTTCATCGCGCTCACAGCAGAAAAAGTAGAGTATACTGCCAATACGCTGAGAGTTGGAGGCAAAATAACAGAAGGACCGGAAGATGTACCACACGGAAGCTACCACACCTTCTCTGTAGAACCCGGAAGCACAATATCAATACAAAAAGAACACTGGTACGGATACCAACTCGACAGGCTGGAAGAAGCAACAGAAGCAAAACCAGCAAAAATAATGATATGCGTATTCGACAGAGAAGACGCATACTTTGCCATCATGAAAAGAACAGGAGCAGAAGTGCTGACACACCTACAAGGAGAGGTGGAAAAAAAAAGAATAACAACAAAAATAACAGCAAGCTTTTACGAACAAATAATCAAACAACTCGAACAATACGATGAAAGATACAAGCTGGACTACATAATTTTGGGCAGCCCATCATTCTGGAAAGAAGAATTATACAAAGTACTGAAAAACGACAATCTCAGAAAGAAAATCATACAGGCAACCTGCTCCTCAGTAGATGAACAGGCAATAAACGAAGTTTTGAAACGAGAAGAAGTCGCAACAGCACTAAAACAGGAAAGAACATCAAACGAAATGAAATTAGTAGAAAAAGTGTTACAGGAAATCTCAAAAAAAGGAGCAGTAGTCTACGGCATCAAAAAAACAGAAGAAGCAACAACAGCAGGAGCAGTAGAAACATTACTGGTAACAGATACGCTCATACACAAACTAAGAGAAGAAAACAAGTTCGGACAAGTAGACTACATAATGAGAAACGTAGACAAACAAAAAGGAAAAGTAGCAATCATATCAGGAGAACACTCAGGCGGAAAAAAATTAGACGGAATAGGAGGAATAGCAGCCCTGTTAAGATATAAGCTAAGTTACGAATAAATTAACGCTGTAACACTTCAGGAAGAGAAGCAACGCGGTCCCAATATTGCTTTTTTAATTCATTAGGTTCATCAACCCTTTCTTTGCGATAAAAATCCCTGAAACAAGGACCGTGCATAAACCAGCCCAGATAATGCCTAAGCTCAGCAGGACTGGAAATATCTTTATGACACCCCTCGCACTTCGGAATTCCAATTTTCCAAGCAGGTCTAGAAGATTCATCCTGCCACAAACCATCCTTATCACGAAATTCCTCCATCCTAATCAAATAAAGCAATTTAAAATCCTCGTCAGACAAAGCCAAAAGTTTCTTGTAATCCAGTTCCCTACCCCCACCCCACGCACAGCGCGGGCTCAAAAAATCAGCAATGTTCAAAGACTTTCTGGGCATAGAAAACCTAGAATACGACCATTATAAATGATTTTAGCTTTTCAATCAACACTAACACAGATTATAGGTACAAACACTATGTTACAAAACAACAGTTTTCATGCAATAAATGTTTAAATATACCCTATGACTTTGAATGAACTAACTTCAGAGTAGCAATTCCCCGTCTGAAGTATTGTTGAGGCGCAGTGGTGCATATATAGTACGACCAAAAAGTTTTAATACCAAACAGTTTTACCTCAAGTGAATAACAAAAAAGTGTTACGGAAAAACCGGAGTAAAAAGGCCGTTTTTCCGACGCAAAAAGGGGGGAGGTATAAATGATAGTTAAAGAAGAATTTTTAAGCAAATTAAGGCGTTATTTTGTCCTAAACTTGTACGAAGTGAAAATCTGGACTGCACTGTTATCAAGAGGAGTTGCAACAGCAGGAGAACTTTCTGACATCGCAAACGTGCCAAGAAGCAGAAGTTATGACGTTCTAGAAAGCCTAGAAAGAAAAGGCTTCGTAATAATGAAATTGGGAAAACCGATAAAATACATCGCAGTACCACCAACAGAAGTGCTTGAACGAGTCAAAAAGAACCTGAGCGAAGAAGCCACCGAAAGAGTCAAGAGACTGGAAGATTTGAAAAAAACAGCTGTTTTGGAAGAACTAAATTCACTCCACACACAAGGAGTAGAACTGGTTGAGCCAACAGAACTTTCAGGCAGCCTAAGAGGAAGACACAACCTATACTCACAACTTGAGCTTGCAATCAGAAAAGCAGAGAAAAGCGTCACAATAATAACGACATCTCAAGGATTAATGAGAAAGGTTGAAGGACTAAAGCCAGTCTTTGAAAAACTCAAGAAAAAAGGAGTCAAAATCAGAATAGCAGCACCGCTCACAAAAGAAACAAAAGGAGCAGTGGAAGACGTCAAAGAAGTGGCAGAAGTCAAGCACACAGACAGCAAAGCAAGATTCTGCATCGTAGACGGAAAAGAATTAATCTTCATGATAATGGACGACCAAGAAGTCCACCCGACATACGATGTAGGCATCTGGGTAAACACGCCATTCTTTGCCGGCGCGCTTGAGGGAATGTTCAACACTGCCTGGAAAGGTATGAAAGAACCGTCTTTCAAATAATTCCTTTCTTTTTTTTCTATTCTTTATGGACACAAAAAAGCTCGCACAAAGCCTGCATCCGTATGAACGACGCGTGCTTCCAGAGCTCGCGAACCATTCATACCTGAAAGACCTAGCCATGGCTACAGGACTGCAGGAAGTAGAAGTAATGAGAGCACTACAATGGCTTGAAAACAAAAAAGCAGTCACAATAGACACAGAACCACAGGAAATAATAGAACTAGACAAAAACGGGGAAGAATACCTAAAAAACGGACTACCAGAAAGAAAATTTCTAACAACACTACAAGAAAAAGACATAGCATTATGCAAACTCGCAGAAAAAACAAAACTAAGCAATGAAGAAGTAAACATCTGCGTAGGACTCCTAAGACAAAAAGGGGCAATCCTGCTGTTAAAAAACAAAGAACTCGTAGTAAAAATAACCGACCAAGGAAAAAGAATGCTTTCCGGAGAATTCCTCGAAGAGAAATTTTTGAAAAAAACATTCCCAATCAATATAAAAGAACTAAAACCAGAAGAAAAACACACAATAGAACAACTAAGAAAAAGAAAACAAATAATCAAAATAGAACAAAAAAGAATCAAAAAAGCAACACTCACAGACACAGGAAAAAAACTGATTTCTTTAGGAGTAAGAGATGAAAAATTCATAGATGCAATAACGCCAAACATACTAAGAACAGGAGACTGGAAAAACAAAACATTCAGAAGATACGATGTAACAATAAACGTTCCAAGCATATCAGGAGGAAAAAAACAATCCTACAGAGCATTTTTAGACTGGGTAAGGCAAAAATTCCAAGGCTTAGGCTTCCAGGAAATGAGCGGACCATTAGTAGAAACAGAATTCTGGAACATGGACGCGCTCTACATGCCACAATTCCACAGCGCAAGAGACATACACGACGCGTACTACGTACGAGAACCAAAATATGCAAAAATGGACGACAAAATAATCAAAAAAGTCCAAGAAACACACGAAAACGGAAACAACACTGGAAGCACAGGATGGAAATACCAATTCGACGCTGAAAGAACAAAAAGACACGTGCTAAGAACACAAGGAACAGCCTGCAGTTCAAGAATGCTAGCATCAAAAGATTTGGCAATACCTGGAAAATACTTCGGAATAACAAGAGTATTCAGACATGATGTAATCGATGCAACACACCTTCCAGATTTCAACCAAACAGAAGGAATTGTAGTAGAAGAAGGACTAACATTCAGACATTTAGTAGGACTACTGAAAATGTTCGCAAAAGAATTCGCAGACACAGAAGAAATACGCATAGTCCCAGGATACTTCCCATTCACAGAACCAAGCGCAGAACTATTCGCCAAACACCCACAACTAGGATGGATAGAACTCGGAGGAGCAGGAATCTTCAGACCAGAAGTAGTCATACCCTTATTAGGCAAAAACATAAGCGTATGCGCCTGGGGCTTAGGAATAGACAGAATAGGAATGTTCAAACTAGGAATGAAAGACATAAGAGATTTGTTCTCACAAGACTTGAACTTTTTACGCAACACACCGGTGATATAAAATGCCAACAATCACATTCGCCATGGACGATTTAAACAAACTTGTCGGACAAAAACTCGACGAGAAAAAACTTGAATATCTGCTAAACTGCGCAAAAGCAGAACTCGAGGCAAAACTAACAACAGAAATCACAGTCAAATTCAACGACACAAACCAGCCATACCTGTGGAGCGTAGAAGGACTGGCAAGACTATTCAAATGCATACTGGGAAAAACAAAAGGAGTACCAACAATAACAGCAGAAAAACCAAAAGAAGAAGTCCAATTCGACAAAAGACTCACAAAAATAAGACCATATATAGCCTGCTTCACGGCAACAGGCAAAAAAATAGATGACTATCTCCTGAAACAATTAATACAACTACAAGAAAAACTCGCAGAAAACTTCGGAAAAAAAAGACAAAAAATCTCAATCGGAGTCTACCCATTAAAGAACATTACCTTCCCAATAACATACAGAGCAGCAAGCCCGGAAGAAACATTCACACCATTAGACTTCCACCAGCCAATGAGCTTAAGGCAAGTCCTAGAAAAACACCCAAAAGGAAAAGAATACGGACATTTGATAAAAAATGAAAACCTCTACCCAGTATTCTCAGACGCCAAAAAAAACATATTATCCCTGATTCCAGTCATCAACAGCGAACAAACAGGAAAAATGATAGTCGGAGACGACAGTTTATTGTTTGACACAACAGGCACAGACGAAGAATCAGTAAACCTCGTAGCAAACATATTCGCATACGCCCTTGCAGAAAGAGGATTCAAAATACAAGCACTAAACATAAGATACCCGCACAAAAAAGTTTCAACACCATCGCTTGAAAACAGAAAAATCAAATTCAACGAAAAAGAAATAGAAAAAATACTTGGAATAAAACCAAATTCTGCAGAAATCAAAAATTTGCTAGACAAAATGGGATATGATTACAAACCAGGAATAGTAGAAATACCCAGCTACAGAAACGACATAATGCACCAAGTAGACATAATAGAAGACATAGCAATAGCATACGGCTACGACAACTTCGAACCAATGCAGCAAACATCATACACCGTAGGAAAAACATTCCCAATACAACAATTCATTGACACACAAAGAAACCTATGGATAGGACTAGGCTACCAAGAAACCATGAGCGCAGTACTATCAAACAAAGAATTACTCTACAACAAAATGAAAATGCAAGACACAGGAACAATAGAAATAGAAAACCCCGTGTCTACGACGTATGCCTGCATCAGAAGCTGGATATTACCACAATTACTGGAATTCTTATCAAAAAACAAACACGTAGACTACCCGCAAAAAATATTCGAACAAGGAGTAATCACAAAAAGAGAAACAGAAGCCATAGATGAACAACACCTGTCAGGAGTAACTGCGCATTCCACAGCAACATTCACAGAAATAAGACAAGCAGCAGAAACAGCGCTGAGAAACTCAAACATCAATTATTCATTCGAAGAATTAGACCTGGAATGCTTCGTACCAGGCAGAGCAGCAAAAATAATCATCAACGGAAAACAAGCAGGATTTCTAGGAGAAATACACCCAGCAGTACTCGAACAATTCGGAATAACAACACCAGTAGCAGGATGCGAGATTAACTTAACGGCATTGTTCTAATACATGAAAAGACCTAATTTTTGGAGAAACTGGAAGAAAAAAACAGCATTTGAAGAAAAAGCAATAAATGCAACAATAAAAGCAAAGAAAAAAGTCATCAAAGCGATTCCAAAAAACAAACTCATTGCAATCTACATAAAAGGAAGTTTTGCACGGAGAGAACTGAGAAAAAACTCTGATGTGGATATGGTTCCTATAGTTGCAGAAAATAAATACGAGTCGGCAGTCTTTGCAGTCAACGGTCCCAGTATTAAGCCAGTGATGATCGTACCACTTTCATTATGGGAATTTAAGCATAACAAATTGTGGACAAAAGGATCATATAAACCTGATTTGAGGGCTGAACCAGATTTGTTTCTAAAAAAATTGTGCGAATATAAACTCATTTATGGAGCGCCAATAGATATAACCAAGTATCCAAAAAGAAGCGATAAGCAAATTATCAAGGATGAAATAATAAAAATACGCCACGGATATGTTTCTGCGTATAAGAAAGGAAAAACAAGTTTTGCATCTTTGATAAAAGAACTTTTTTGGCTTGTTGAACTCGTCCAAAACGTCAAAGACAAAAAAACAACTCATTCATTCAAAGGCATTGCACAGTCTGTAAATGACAAAAATCACATAATTCATGAAGCATATCAAATGATAATAAATACGGACAAAAATATAAAAAATCGAAATCAGTTTCTTCAACAACTGGAAAAATACCTTGCTGAACTTGAGAACTTTTCAGAATAATATCTTTTTGCCTCAGAGATTATCCGCTTTCTTCTCAGGAGCCTTCTTAGCAACAAGCTTCTTTGCAACTGCAGGCTTTGCCACAACTGGTTTTGCAACTGGCTTAACACGAGCAGGAGCTTTAGCCTTAGGCTTTGTCTCAACAACTTCAACGCCGATGTCCTTGAAAGCAGCAACAACATGAGCATGAGAAGCACCAGACTCAATCGACAACTTCTGATCAAGAGGCTCAAGATGAGCAGAATTACACTTCCTTCTCCTAGTCTGACCATCAATAAGAACAAAATTCTTGTCAAGAACTTCAACAACAACACACTTCAAACCAGCATCCCTGCCAGCAATCTTCACGCAAATCCTTCCAATTTCAATCATTTTTTTCCTCCGCAGCCGTCACCGAAACTGCAATGATTAAGCCCTAGCCTTAGCAATAATGACCTTTCTCATACAAGCACTGCACAAATTACCGCCATAAGGACGACAAGGCCTTCTCGCAGACCTAGGAATCTTCTTAACCAAATTCTTAGTACCACGAGCAACACCAATCAGAAAAGCACCACACTGGGCGCACTGAGGCTTTGCATTCTTACGCCTAGCATAATGCAAAACATTATTTCCACCAGGAGTTTTCGTATGAATCCTCCTGAACGTCCTTGAACGATATCTAGGTGCAGGCATATAGACGAAAAGAATAGGAACCCTTTAAAAAGGTTACTGAAAAAGCTCAAGCTGGACGCTTTCACGCCGAGAAGTCTGAGCACAAGACTGATTATTATAACGAGAGAACTCAGTATCAGAATAAGGAAACAAAAGAGGCATAAGCTGCAACTCGGTCAAACGCATGCCCCTATGAATTCTGCTGGGAAACAAAGGCATATTCTCAAAAGTAACCCTTCCATTAAAACGAGGAAAAGGGTCAATAAAAGGAGCATTCCCATGAACAAGATGAGAGATTTCGCCCTGAGGACCAAGATGACCAGACTCCTGACCAGAATGATCAGAAATATGCAGATAACCAATAAAATCAGAAGGAATCTTCACAAATTGCTTTGAAGCACACAAATAAAACATCTTACTATCAACATCAAAACCCTTCCCGACATCAACCTCAGTGAAATATTTCTTAACATCACCACGCGGGTCAATAACACCGCCAGAATACAATTGAATTTTGCCGTCCAAAGTAAGAGTCAAACCATACTTCGCGAGTTTTGCGCCAGGAGCAAAATTTTTAACACCCTTAATTTTTCCAGGATTCCAAACAGGAACAAAACCCTCCTTAGCAAAACGAATTTGAGCAGGAGCATCACCAGGCCTCAAAATAACAGAAGTATTCAAAGTATCAACGGCAAAAAAAATCTTGCCCTCATAAACATTACACAAATCATCAAGCTCATTCTGAACAGGAAAACAAGCAACACCAAAACGAGCCCAAGTGCTACGAGAAGAAATCCTGGCAACAAAACCACGACCCTTATACAACGTCTCAACAGCCTCAGCAAGATAATAACCATCAGAAGCCAACAACCAACCATCCTTAGGAACCATTTCCTCATAAAGCTCGTTAAAAGAAAAATTATCAGCATTTTCAGGAGAAACCCTCTTGCGCTGAGCAAACAAACGCTTAACCCTCAAATCAACAGAAGTAGCATTAATCCTCTGTTTACCATGAACTTCAAGAACCTTCAATCTCTCAGCAAGAGCAATCGCCTCATTAGTCAAAACACCCCAGTCCATAACAAAACGCGCAAAAAAGCAGTATATAAACTTTTACCGTCTTAAAACACGCAGTTCAACATCAGTCAAAAACCGCCACTTGCCAGGCTTCAAATCACCCAATTCCAAAGAAGCAACCTTAGTACGAATCAAACGCTTAACAACAAAACCAAGCTGTTCAAACAAACGCTTAACAATATGCTTCCTACCCTCATGAATCCTAACCATAACCTTACTGCCAGCAACCTCCAAATGAGACAACTTAACCTTACGCTCATCAATAACAATCCCGGACTGCAACAAATCCATAGCCTTCTCAGACAAAGGCTTATCCAACCAAACATAATATTCCTTCAAAACCTCAAAACGAGGATGAGTAAGCCTGTTAGCAAGGTCACCATCATTAGTTAACAAAAGCAAACCCTCAGTGTACCTGTCCAAACGGCCAACAGGAAAAACACGCTCAGAAACCTTAACCAAATCCATAACAGTCTTCATACTAAACTCCTCAGAAACAGTCGTCACAAAACCCTTAGGCTTGTTCAACATAATGTAAACCTTTTTTTCCAGCTTAACAAGCCTACCATTAACAACAATCTTATCCTTGTCAGAATCAGCCTTATCACCAAGCTTAATGGTTTTCCCATTAACAGAAACACGACCCCTTGAAATCAAATCCTCACACTTACGCCGGCTAGCAATACCAGCCTGCGCCAAAACCTTCTGAACACGCTGAAGCATACAATAAGAGTCGTCGAAAGTCTTTTAAATACTTATCGTCAGAGTTTCAAAAATGATAGACATAGTATTCCCAGACAAAAACGAACAAGAATTCGAAGAAATGGCAAAAAAACTCGGAATACAAGAACTAATATTCGTCTACAAAGACAACAAAAACGCAAAAGCACTACTCGTAGAACCACAACACGTCAGAAAAACACACGACAAAGGAAAAATAGCAATATGCACGGCAAGCAGAGAAGCAATAGAACGAGCAGCAGACTTAGTATTCGGATTTGAATTATTAGAAACAAGAGAGCACACACACTACAGAGCATCAGGAATGAACCAAGTATTATGCAAGCTGGCAACAGACAAAAAAGTCAAAATAGGATTATCATTCTCACAAATACTCAACGCATACGGACAAAAAAGAGCCATACTAACGGGCAGGATGATACAAAACATAACATTCTGCCAAAAATACAAAACGCCAATGAAAATAGCAAGCTTTGCAACAAACCCCTACGAAATGAGAGCACCAGCAGAACTAACAGCATTCTTCACACAACTAGGAATGAAAGACCCCAAAAAATCACTCAACTGACCTGCAAGCATCAAATTCTTCAACAGACTTGGCATTATCCGTACAAGAAACACGTTCAACAGCCTTCTGAACATCTGCCTGACATACACCAGGATCAGACAAGCGAGCCTTATCACGACGGGCAATAGCAACACAAGCAGAATCAGTGCAACCAGCCTCATTCTTTAAAATACCATGACAAAGATCATTAAAGCAATTCTCAAATTTATGATTAAGAACAGCAATACAGGAAATCTCATCTTCAATTTCAAGATTAATGCAATAATCCTTCTCAAACCAGGCATAACAATGATACTTCAAAACATCAGAAGCTAACCTCTCACACTGAGACTCATCAGTCTCGATTGCATCTAACAAAAACGCCAAATCCTGAACGTCCTTTGTACAAGAAGAAAGCGCCATTTTCTCAGCAGACTCAGGAGTAAAAACCTTAGGAACCGGCTTTAAAAACAGAACATAGCCAGCAACAGCCAGAATTGCAATAACAACCAGCGCAATCACCAGTTTTTTCATAATAACACTATCTATACCAAAATATTTAAATGTTCTTATATGCCATAACTCGACATGTTAGTAGAAAAGGGGTTTTGGGTAGCAATAATACTACTTTTTGCAACAACAGCCACAGCAATCGACTTTCAATATACACTAACACAGCACTTGAGCGGGGAAATAGGCTCAAAATACTGTCCAGTAAACAAAGATAAAGACTATCTTACTTATGATGAAACAGTTGCAACTGTCGAAATTATTAATCTAGTATTATCAGCTGGTACAGCAGCACCAATATATCCATTTTCATTAACTGGTGCCGGCTGGCATTGGCATTACGAATACAAAATTTCCAACTTCTTCTACGTAGACGATTCACTGGAAATATTAGAACTACCATTCGAATACCCGATAAGAGCATACTCTGGAAATGCACACTTTGGAAAAAATGACCATTTCGTACTATCAGGAATTGGTATATACGATTCATCAGAAAAACTAGTAAATTTCGCATATGGATATGATCCAAACAGAAGATTATCAAAAAACAGATGGATAGAAAGCAAGACAATAACGGGAACAGGAAAAACAATAAGAGCCTGCGCAGGATGCGGAAGAGACGGCTGTGATACCTCACCAGGCGCATACCACATTTTCCTTGACTCACCACTAAGAAAAAGCAGCGTGACAAGAGCAGAAAAGAAAAAACTAATCGGAACAGTAACAGACCTCGCAGCACCACAATACTACTCAAATGCACAGATATTATTTGATAGCGCGGCACCAGTATTCATAGAAGCTGAAGACACAGACGTAAGAGCGTGCACTGACACTGACCGAGACAAAACCTGCGATTACATACAAGCAGAAGCATGCGACAAACAAGGCGGGGACTGGAATGCATTATTCTACGGAGGACCACAAAGCCTTTGCTGCGGAACAACACCATACGCTCCAGCAGTATGCGGTTATTACTCAAACATAAGAGCAATCTGCGGAAAAAATGCAGAAGGCAAAATGAAATGGGTGGCAGCACCAGGACAAGCAAGACAACTAACCTGCCCAGGAACAATATCCTTCCTGTCAGGACCATCAAACGTTGTATACTCCTGCGGAAACATGGCAGGAGCAACAGCAATGTCTGGAAATACATTTGGAACCTTCAACAAGATAAAAGTGGCAAACGATTACATCTGCATACAAAGCAAGGCAGAAATATACGAATGCGTAGGAAATGGAACATCAGACTTTGAAGAAAACCTCTTCAAAATGGAAGGAGAATGGGTAACAGACGACAACAACAAAATACAATTCTGCGCTCCGATAGGCAATGATTGGACAACAGATCTGGACAAAAACAACGGAGCATGCCTCGCAGCAAGCACAAAAATGCCAAAAACATGGCCAGACATAGAATGGACAGGAACAAAATGCTGCGGAGACCCAGACATAGGAGCATCAGGAGCAACATACGAAGACCCCTGGATTAAAGGACAACAAGGCAAAGCAGGAGGATGCTACAACAACACATTCATAGCATCAGGAAAATTTGCAGATGATGAAAAGACAATAATCAATTACCTCGGAAGCTTCTATGCCTGCGATCCACAATCAGGCGAAGGAGAAACAGGTACGACAATAATGCCCGGCACAGCCCTCACAATAAAAAGCAAAGGAGCCTGCGGAGACCCACTGCTAAACGCGACATTCGCAGGAAATGAACGCAACATACTATGCACGCCAAACGGGCAATGGATGTTAACAAGCACCAAGGCAAAAACAAAAGCGATGAAAACAGCGTGGTCAGAATCACAAGGATGCTGCGAACAAAACCAGTGCTGGGACGGAAGCGAATGCAGGAAAGAAGGAGAATACACAACAGTAGACGAACAAGGATACAGGTGCGAAAAAGAAGCGTGGAAACAAGTAGAAATGAAATACAGCTGGGACAGATTTTCATCAGGCTTCTGCAAAGAAGCAAGCCAATGCTTAATCCAAAAAAGATTCAACGAATCACTAGACAACAAACCAGACAAATACTGGAGCGGAAGACTCGACAGCGAAAGACCAAAATGCATAGACAATAAACAATACATCTCAGACAACTACTGCGACAAAGGAGAATGGAGCTCAAGAACAAAATTAATCGCAGAACAACTAATAGCAATCGCAGGAAACAATGATTACTCATTATACTGCGACAGATACGAAAACGCGCTAAACAATTACGCTTACAGAACAGACTACGGACTAGCATCAGGATTCCTAGGAAGACTATGCACGCAATCAACCACAACACAAAGGACGGAAAACTGCGTCAACAGCATCTGCGTCATGAAATACGGAAACAACATAGCATTCGGCACAGCAATAAACACAGACATAAGCGGAGAAAAAAGCCCACTACAAGCACTCAACATGGCAAGAGATGAGTGCGACCAAGCAAAAAAGGCAGGAGGATACCACGCGTGCGGAAAAAACAGCATATGGTACAACAACGACACTCAAAGCATTATATACGCGCCAGGAATAACCAGAATGCCAGCACCAGCATCAACTGCAATAACAGAACCATATAACGAACTGAAAGCTTACGTAAAAAACAACGTCCACGACCCAGATACAGCAATGCGCAATTACACATTCTTCAATATCGCCCCACAATTCAAATTCCTGTACCTGGCAAAAAACAAAGACAAAACAGCATACAGCTTCAAACAAGAAAACATAAGCGACAAAACCTACCCAACAGACTACGCAGGATGGATATATGAAAACGTGCAAATGCCAAATGATGCCTGCGACAGGTACATAAAAAAATACGACAGCAAAGCAAGCTGTGAACAACAACCAGAAGAAACAAAATTCTACGTCACAGCATACAGAAAACAAGACACGGCAAAAGCAAGCATAATCGATGCCTGGCCGGACACAACAGGAAAATTGAGGATAAACCCAGGATGAAACAACGAAAATTTTCGAAATTTTCGAGTTTTGAATTACTTCGCACTTCAAAACAAGCACAAATAACAGTATTCATCATCATCGGAATACTCATCCTCATAGCCTTCGGCACAACAATCTACGTAACAAGCAAAATAGGAAAAAGCACAGAAGCAACAATCCAGCAAAAAGAACAATTAGGAATACAACCAATAGAAGATTACGTCACAACATGCCTCCAGATGTCAACAAGAGAAGGATTAGCACTCCTCGGAAAACAAGGAGGACTCATATACAAAACACAAGGAGGACTAAACGACATACCACTAGAACACATACAATACACAGACCCTGAACTAGGAATGCTAAATATGCCATTTCTCATACTACCCCCAAAAGGAAATGTAGGAACAACAAACTGCGCAACACCAGAACAAAGATGCGGAAAAGAAAACAGACCAGAATGCTGCCTGTTTTATTCAGACGCGCCATACTACCCATACCCGGGATTTCCATTTCTTTCTGACGGAAGCACACTATACAACGGCTATTTCGGAATAAACCAACTACCCCCACTCTACAAAAAAACACCAGACGAAAGACCAGTAAGCAACTCAATACAGGAAAACCTCGAATTATACATCGCAAAAAGAACAGCAGAATGCACAAACTGGAAAACATTCGAAGACAAAAACTACAAGATAAACCCCGGACAACCAACAGCCTCACTAATATTTGCAGAAAAAAAACAAATAGAACAATTCACACAACTGCAAACCTTCGGAGAACAATACATCAGCGTAGAACTCCACTGGCCAATAGAAATAACAACACCCTCAGGAGAAAAATCAATACAAAGCAACTTCGCAGACAGAGAACCAGTAAGACTAGTCACAAACTATTTCACCATAAAACAAATGCTTGATGCAGACGCAACAGACATATCATACAAGCCAGAAAGCACAGGCTCATTCACAACAAGCACAATACAAAGCGGAGAAAACGCAATAATAATCATCAAAGACTCACAAAGCAAAATCGCAAACAAACCCTACGAATTCTGGATAGCAAGAAAAAACAGGGCACCAGCACTCTGGCACATAAACGAAGCACAATTCGACGGAATAAAATTCCACGTAAAAGAAGACAGAGGAGCAAGCATATCCATAGAAGGCAACAAACTCATCATAAAAGACATCTGCCAAGAAGCAGACAAACCAGACCCATTCATTATAGAACTAAACGCATCAGATCCAGATGAAAACGAAGTAATCTATGAAGCAACACCAAAAGAAATACCAGGAGAAAGCGCAATAGGAATGGGATTTGTCATCAAAGTATACGCGAAAAACAATAACAGCCAAGAATACGATTACCAAGACATACCAGTACAGGTAGCACTATGCATAGAAGAATAACAATAATCACAATCATTACAGCGGTTTTGCTAATCATACCTCTC
>Ga0105099_10000103_pt1 | contig 52366 bp, 36 predicted proteins | sample PPLLak3cmMay2015_2_FD_79138 | JGI IMG/M metagenome (GOLD analysis project Ga0105099, IMG submission 79138) | Freshwater sediment microbial communities from Prairie Pothole Lake near Jamestown, North Dakota, USA - PPLs Lake P8 Core (1) Depth... | ecosystem: Environmental > Aquatic > Freshwater >... | reverse complement strand
TTAGAATATTCCTTAAAAAGGGATAAACAAAATGTAGGGCTAAAGCCCATCGAACTTAATGATTACAGCCTCCGCCTTAAAAGGCTGAGTTATTGATTCAACCCTTAATTCGCATTAATTATATAATCGTAAACTTTTAAAATATCGTTAATGGCAGCAGGAAATGGATTTTCTGGAGTTAACCGTATTCTATGAAAAGAAATAAACCATCTAGCTCGCTGGTAAAATGTGAAACAAGTGCTCGATGAGAATCTATTGAGCCTAATACTAAGCAACCTCCATGCAAGTATATAATTACTTTTGTTCCAAGTTTTTTCCCTTTTTTATAGACCCAATTAACAGGTAACTCCTTCAACTATTCTTTCTCAATAATGATATTTTCAGCCCTTTTATACAATACCCCAAGTTTTTCGAAATTGGATCGAGAGCTATTTATTTTATTACCCATATATATTATTTTGAGGTTTTGGCTAATCGCTAACTTTAGAGTAAATAAACTCTTTAAGATAAAATGCGTATAGAAATCCATCGCCATTGCCAATGAATATCTTGTTACCTGCAATGGCAGGTGATGCAGGAGCTGCACTATTAAAATGATATTCGTTTATTATACTCCCATTATTGCCATTCACCATAAAAACAGTACCTTTCTCTCCGAAATAGCTGGTATTCATAATGATTACCGAGTCAATGATTACGGGCTGAACGAAGAAAATCCCATCCGATTTGCAGCTCCATTTCTCCTTCCCATCGGTGAGGCAGTAAATTTTATAAGTATTTATCGTTGAACCAATTATTACCGAATTTTTATAAAATACAGGAGTAGATGGAAGATACGTTTTATTAGGATCAATGAAAGTCCATGCTGGTTTACCTTTCTTCAATCCGAGAGGTGAAAAAACATCGTGTTGGCTTCCAAAATAGAGTAAAGTGTCGCGAATTATCATATCTGAAGTTACCATACCGTAGTATGGTCGGCGATTTATAAGAGTGTATTGCCAAAGAAGCGATTTATTGGATAACGAAACTGCATAAACATGCCCAGCCCAATCGCCAAAATAAATAACATCATTCTTGATAGCGGGGGTTGTTCTAATGGCTGCCGAATCCGTTTTAATTGAGTACTGAAATTTTAATTTACCCGTTTCTACATCTACCCCATTCAGGTTTCCCCATCCATCGCCATAATAGGCTATATTTTCATGTATTATCGGTGATGAGTGATGGTAGTCGGTAAATCCGATGCTCATCTCGGGTTTACCTGTACTGGCCACAAAGCTCCATTTTAATTTCCCCGTTTTCTTATCCAAAGCGTATAGCTTAAACCCACTTTCAAAAATAACCAGATTACTAAATATAGCAGCCTTCGAGTTAATGCTATAATCGGTTTTGTAATGCCAGATTTCAGAGCCATCGTTAATACTTATTGCATAAAAAACACTATCTGTACTACCTATGAATATTACATTACCATCAACTAGGGGTGTTGAATGGATTGCAGCATTCGTTTTAAATTTCCAAGCAATTCTATTTTTGTCGGCAGCTTGCAAACTCATAACTGCAAGGCTTAAAAGAATTAAAAAGGGCAACATCCTATTTGCTTTCATTCTATACTTTTTAGTGATACAATGATGCAAAAGTAAATCACCTTGAAAAATGATCGGTATGAATACATGTATCAATACCTTATTTTTATTTGTTATATCGAGTTGATTATGTTGATATTATTAGTGCCGATTTCGGTTTATAGAAAGTCGTACCCAATTCGTGAGTTAAAATGTTCAGGAGTTCATCTTTTTAAAATCAGTAGGGGTGCTACCGGAATGCTTTTTAAAAGCATTGTTGAAAGTTGATTTTGAATTAAAACCAGCATCGTACATAATATCCATCATGGTACGCCGGCTACTATTTTTATCTTTTAGCAATCGCATAGCATACTTTACCCGATAAGAGTTTACAAAATCGAAAAAATTCTGTTTGCGATGCTCGTTAATTACCTGCGAAAGGTTTCGTTCCGAAACGTCCGTCATTTTCGAAAGACTCTTTAATGATAGGCTTGAATCGGTGAATGGATGCTTCTCATCCATACACTGCTCCAATAACAATAGTATTTTTCGGGCATCTGATGTACTAAGCAGTGAATGCTTATATTTTTCCTTGATTTGGCTACGATGTAATATATTGGGACTAATAATTGCCTTGTAAAATAGAATATTAAAAAAAATGAAAAATGCACCATTGCCAGCTAGAAACCAATCAACCGAAATAAAAACATGAAACCTTTGACTATATATCCCAAATTGAACAATAAAACACGCTATAACAAAACCAAATAAGCAGGTCTTAAGCCAGTTATTCCCTACATGATCAATTTCTGAATACTCATCTTTTATTCTTTTCAAGTATTTTCGATACTGTACCAAAGCAGCTAGATTATAAAAAATAACCTGAGTATTAAAAGCCATTCCAAAATAATAAAACAATTGATTATAAATTTCATGACTTTCAATTAATTGGCTACGAATATCATAATCCTTTATGTAAAAATTAGCTACAGTGTATGATAGAACAATAACAAATGGAATAAAATGAAATGTATGCTTCCATGAGAACCGGAAATCAGTTTCGAACAGCGACACTACATAAAAGTAGAATAAGGGTACCCATGTAAAAATAATAGGATAGAAAATAATCGGCATACCATTACCAACAGATAAGCCATAAACAAAAAGAGTGTCGGAAATGCCAATGATTTGAGAAACAAAATAGCAAGCCAATATAATATTCGAATAGTTTTTTCGTCCCTTGTGAAATAACAGAATGGTAAAAACAGTCAGTAAAAAAAGCATTAATACCACGAGTACTATATTTAGATCAGTTTTCATTCCTAGATGGATAAAATCTTCACAAAAATAATAATTTGTTTAAACGCAATTACTTATACTTTCATTGAGTGTATCCTAAAAAAGATTATTGACATAAGAAATTGCTTATCCATTGTGATAAAATCAAGCTATGCGTTGAAGTTTTCAAACTCTCTACTCCTACCTTCACAGTTTGCTCACCAATACTATTGGTTCTATCCTCCATCAAATACTTTACGTAATCAGCAGCGAATTCAGGATGCCCCTGCATTCCAAGCATCTTATTACCTATCTGAATCATCCCCACTGGGCAATTTGGTGCTTTAGCAATCACTTTACTATTGGGTGGAAGTGCTTGAATCTGATCCTGACACGACATAAGCAGATTTACTTTTTGTTGTTTAGGGGTTATCCAATTTACGGACACAATAATATCGAACTGATGCACTCCCACGCACCAACCGATTGGTGATTTTAAAACTTTACCACCCATTGCCTCGCCAAGCACCTGGTGCCCAAAGCAAACTCCAATACAATACTTGTCGGCTTTCGCAACCTCACGAACAAAAACCTTTAGCCTATCTATCCAGTCGATACCATCGTAAACCGAATACTTAGAGCCTGTTATAAGCCAAGCCTCATGATCATTTGCAGATATTGGGAAATTCCCATCGCATACAAAATAGCTCACAAGCTCATAATGGGGCAGAAGGTTGCCAAATAGCTCAGGGTATCCGGGAAACCCCTCTTGAATATGATCACAAACGAGTAGCCCAATTTTCATAAAAATGAGATTTAAAAGTTTTCAGAGCATTAACGGTGATGATGGATAAAGGCCTTTAGGTGTTTCTATTATGGCTCTTGCTAGCTGCTCAATTAGGTTTACTTTATCCTTTGATAGAGTACCCTGAAGATTCAGGTTGTTTGATACATGATTGCTTCGGTAAATTACATTATTCAAATCCGTTAAACCTATAAAAGTTTTTAACTCCTCAAAAAGTTCAATAACCGAAAGGGGAATGTACTTACCTTGAAACCTATCTATAAAATGTTTCTCACCAAAAGGCATACTCAACGTAAGGGTTGATAGGAATTTTGGGTTAATCCTATTGATAATTTTTGCCGAGTTAACCGCATGTTGATCGCTATACCCTTTACCTCCAAGTCCGTTGATTATCATAATTGACGTTTCAATACCTGCATTATGCGCTTTTAGGATACCATCAACGGTTGATTGTGAGGTTTCGCCCTTGTTAATCAGCCGCAATAGCTCATCATCGCCAGTTTCAATACCAATGTATAGAATTTTAAGCCCTAAATCCCTGATGTTTTTCAACTCATCGTCACTTTTACTCAGAATATCCTTTGGTAAAGCGTATGATGAGACCCTTTGAATTCGTCCAAAATGCTTATTTATCTCTTCGAGTATGGGGATAAGATTACTAGCCGATAGCACAAAGGCATTACCATCGGCAAGGAATACCTTTTTTGCGCCAAGATAAATCTTCGAAAGCGTTTCAATCTCGGGTTTAAGGTCTTCAAGTTTACGAACCTTAAACTTCTTAGAGGTGTACATCTCACAGAATGCACAACGATTCCAAGAGCATCCGAGGGTTGCTTGAATTATTGCTGAATTTGCCTCGGCGGGTGGTCGAAAAAGTGGCTCATCGTAGGTGAAGTATGGCATAAAGAAAAGTCGATAAATTCGGGATTAAATATAATGGAAAGTTTGAGTTATAGAAAGAATACATAGCTAGCAATTCGATTTAAAATGGCTTGAAAGTGCAGATAGATATTTTCTTTCATTATTAACCGAGAAAAAATCAAATTTTAGTAGGCCGCAGCGATGCTGCTTTTTTAAAGTCGCATAGCGATGACCTATCTGTATTGTTTTTATTAAACCGAAAATCAAGCTCTACTATGCCTGCCTGCCTGCCTGCCGGTAGGCAGGGTAGGCAGGCGTGTCTCCGTGGTTTTTGTTCAATTCGATTACTGCTGGATAGTTACTAATATTTTAGTCGTTCAGTAGTGTTAAAATAACGTGAGTTCGATCTAAGAAACAATAGTAATACTTTAAATTGCAATTTGCTAGAAATTATTTTATTGGTGATGGAATGATGGAACTGGAGCGATCCGGCAACTGCCGGACGACGAAGTCAATAATGGGGTTTCTTCTAATATTTTTATTCCATTCTTCCATTCTTCCAATTAATTATTAAGGATATAATATTAATAAACAAGCAGATAAGTCAGATATTACATCGAACTCACGTTAAAATATATTCGATCACACCATTTATTCGAATATTTACATATATTTACTGAAATAACAATCTGTTATGAATTACTGGCAGCTAAAATTTAAGATCAAAATTAACCGCACCTGCCTCTGCTATTCCTAGTTTCTATCTTCTGATCTCTCATTTTCGAACCCCCTTACATTAGTTGTCCCGGGATTTCAGTAAATTTTTGATCAAATCTCAAATAGCTTTAATAAATGTTAGATAGATTTCCTATGCGTAAAGGAAATCTATACTAGCATATTACTAATCCACTAAAATACAATACTATGACATTTATAATAACAGGTGCAAACCTCAAGATTGAGGATGTTGTTAGAGTTGCTCGTTTTAACGAGAAGGTTGAATTACATCCCGATTCAATTGCAAAAATCAATAAGTGCCGAGCGATGCTCGATAAAAAGATTGCTGCCCATGAAATTATGTACGGCATCAACACCGGGATAGGTGAATTCTCGGAGATAGTTTTAAACGACGATCAGGTTCAGGATTTTCAAAAATATTTAGTCTATAACCATGCCGCTGGCATCGGAAATGCAATGCCTTTGGATCATGTTCGAGGTGCAATGCTTGGAAGAATCAATGTACATGCGCATGGAAATTCAGGATGTCGCATTGAGATTACCCAAACCCTTGTTGAAATGCTCAATAAAGGCGTAACGCCTTATGTTTGCGAAAAGGGTTCGGTGGGTGCTTGCGGCGATTTAGCCCCCATGTCGCAAATTGCGCTGCTGCTGATGGGCGAAGGCCATGCTTTTTATAAAGGTGAAAAACTAGATGGTAAAGAGGCCATGAAACGTGCAGGTATAAGCGTTCCAGGGCTTCATGCTAGGGATGGGCTAGCAGCTATCAACGGTTCCAATGTTCTTACTGCCATGAGCGCGCTAATGGTTTACGATACCAACCGTTTTCTAAAACAAGCGGAGATTGCCTGTGCGATGTCGCTAGAGGCTTTAAAGGCTAACCTAAAACCTTACCACCCAAAAATTCTTGAGGTACGTGGTTTCCCCGGTGGCATGCGCAGTGCAGCAGCAATCCGTAAGGTTACTAAAGGGGGTGATTTAGCTGAAGGTAAGCTAAAAACCAAGGTGCAAGATGCATACTCAATGCGTTCAACCCCGCAGGTTATTGGGGCTGCTCACGATGCGCTTAGGTATGCCCGTGAACAGGTGGAAACGGAGCTAAACGGGGTTGGCGATAACCCTATCTTCTTTGCCGACGAAAACCTTGCCCTTTCGGGTGCAAACTTCCAGGGCTCGCCTATTTCACTACCTATGGATTTGGTTGGTGCAGCCGTTACCATGGTTTGCGTTCTATCCGAGCGTAGGATGAATCGCTTAAATAACCCTGCGCTAAGCGTTGGTCTTCCTCCATTCCTAACCAAAGACCCAGGAATGTTCTCGGGTTTAATGCTTAGCCAATACACAGCCGATATGCAGATTGTAGAGCAGCGTATTCTTTGCATGCCTGCATCTGTCCAATCAATTCCTGCTGCTGCCGATCAGGAGGACTTCGTTTCGATGGGTATGAATACTGCGCTCAAAAACTTCCAAATACTCGATAACGCCTACGGTATTCTTGGTATTGAGTTTATGGCTGCCGCACAGGCGCTCGACCTACGCGAAAAATTGGAAACCCCATACAAGTACGGTATTGGTACTCAAAAGGCAAAGGATACCCTTCGTAAATACGTAACCTTCCTTGATATTGACCGACCACTATACCCAGACCATAACGCCATGAAAGAGCTAGTAAAAACAGGTGAAATCCTTGAGGAGGTTGAGAAAGAGATTGGTAGCCTAGAATAGAGCATTTCAAAACTTAACAAGTATCCCCGTTAGGAGCGAAAACCCAAACGGGGTTATTTTTTCTTTAGATAATCCATGTTTAGCCATTTTTGGTTCTATTTCCCCCTCAACTCCTCTCTCCAAATTCTAATAACAACTATTTGTTCATACTACTTTATTTTCTACATTTATTGCCTCTATAACCTTTGAATTTTGTGAAATGGATATAAAATCTCAAGAAAGAAAAAAAACAAAATTTTTTAAATTTGGTCCAGGCGCATTGGTAACCGCTGCGTTTATTGGTCCAGGAACAATTACTACTTGTTCACTTGCTGGCGCAAAATTCGGGTATGCATTACTCTGGGGAATGGTTTTCTCCATTATTGCCACCATTGTTCTACAAGATATGTCGGCTCGTTTAGGGATAATTACCCGACAAGGGCTAGGCGAAGCGTTGCGTAAGCAGTTTAGCAATCCAATTACAAAAATATTAACCGTTATTTTAGTAATATCGGCAATAACCATTGGAAATGCTGCCTTTGAAACAGGGAATATCCTTGGGGCTTCACTTGGTCTTGAATCACTTTTCGGGCTGAATACTATACCCATTAGATATTGGGCATTGATAATTGGAATCGCTACTTTCCTAATTCTGTTTATAGGTAGCTATAAGCTAATAGAAAGGATATTAATTGCTCTAGTAATATTAATGAGCTTAACGTTCATTACCACAGCGTTAATTATATCGCCCCAAATATCAGGGATACTTAAAGGAATGTTTATCCCTACAATTCCTAATGGTTCAATTCTTGCATTGGTAGGATTAATTGGCACCACCGTTGTTCCCTACAATCTATTTTTACATGCCTCTGCTGTTCAGGAGCGTTGGAAGGGCTCTGCTGATCTTCCTGAAGCTCGTTTGGATATTTCGGTTTCGGTAATACTCGGAGGTTTGATCTCGATGGCCGTTATTATCACTTCAGCCGTAGCGTTTTTTGGAACAAATAATATTCTTAGCAATGCATCGGACCTAGGAATGCAGCTAGAGCCGTTATTGGGTAAATGGGCTAGGTATTGTGTCGGTTTCGGCCTTTTTGCCGCAGGAATATCTTCAGCAATTACCGCACCTTTGGCAGCAGCATACGCCACCATGGGAATACTAGGTTGGGAGAAGAATATTAAATCGTGGAAATTCAGAATGGTTTGGATTTTCATTCTTTCGGTTGGTATAATTTTCTCGGTGATAGGTTTAAAACCTATTGAAGCAATTGTTTTTGCTCAGGTAACCAATGGGATTCTACTACCAATAATTGCCTTTTACCTTCTTTGGGTGATGAATAATAAAAGGTTGATGGGTGAAAATATCAATTCAATTCGATCAAATATTCTTGGAGTTTTGGTAGCTTTAGTAGCACTTGGGCTTGGTTTATTAAGCCTTTTAAAGGTATTCGGTTTAACTTAACACTTATAAATTTGGTAATTGATATAAATTGCGATTTGGGCGAAAGCACCAGATTATCCAAAGCTGGAAATGATGAAGCGATTATGCCATTCATTTCCTCCGCCAATATAGCCTGTGGATTCCATGCTGGTGATCCGCTAACCATTGAAAAAACAATTAAACTTGCCATACAGAACGGGGTTGGTATTGGTGCCCATCCCTCCTACCCTGATATCGAAGGATTTGGTCGAAGACCAATGAAAATGCGCAATGAAGAGCTAAGAGCGGTAATCCTTTATCAGGTTGGTGCGCTAAAAAGCATGACCGAAGCGCTTGGGGCAAAACTTCAACACGTAAAACCTCATGGAGCACTTTATAATAGCGCTTCATCTGATTATGATATGGCTAAAATTATTGCAAAAGCCGTTAAAGATATCGATAGCTCCCTTATACTTGTTGGTCTTTCTAACTCAGAAATGATGAGAGCTGCAAATGAGATAGATATTGCATTCGCCTCAGAGTTTTTTGCCGACAGGGCATATAATGACAATGGTACCCTTGTTTCGAGAGATATTCCTGGCTCGGTGCTACACGACACCAATCAGGTTATCGAACGAGTAATACGTATGATTAATGAAAAAAATGTAGTTTCCATTACAGGTAAAACCATTCCAATCAAGGCAGATACAATCTGTATTCATGGAGATAATGAAATGGCTCTGCATTTTGCTGAAAATCTAGTTTCAACATTTAAGTCTAATGGAATAAGCCTAAAATCAATTGGAAATAGCTAGCCAAATATTGAAATATATCCCATCGGGAGATTCAGCCTTCATTATTAAGGTTGACAATGAGATTTCCCCTGAAATAAACCAAACCATACGGAAACTGCTGGTTCGAATAGAGCAGGAGAGGATTGAAGGCGTGGTTGATTTTATTCCCTCCTACAATGAGCTGTTGGTATGCTACGATCCTCTCATTATCGGATACAGGAAACTCCTTGATAGGCTGCGATTAATCGATAGAGAAATCGATAGCGTTAAACTTCCCGAATCATCGGTTATTCAAATCCCAGTCTATTACGGTGATGATTTTGGACCCGACCTAAACGAAGTGGCAGATTTTAATAGCCTGAGCATTGATGAGGTTATCGGAATCCATTCTTCAACCAACTACTTGGTCTATATGCTAGGTTTCACCCCAGGATTCTGTTACCTCGGAGGTATGGATGCGCGTATTGCAACGCCTCGAAAACATTCACCGCGAATTAAAATTCCTGCTGGTGCAGTTGGAATTGCCGATAAGCAAACAGGTATTTACCCCATCGAAAGCCCAGGAGGTTGGCAGCTAATCGGACAAACACCGTTAAAACTATTTGACCCCGAAAGAAAACCAGAATTTCTTATTCAGCCGGGCGATTTTATTCGATTCGTTCCAGTTTCAATCGATGAATTTAAAAGAATGACAAACGAAGTACGGGAAGGAATATATAAACTAGAAAAAAGTAATTGCACTTAATTATGGCGTCCATAATAATTCATTCACCAGGGTTATTAACTACCGTTCAAGATTTTGGTAGATATGGATATCAACGCTTTGGCATGCCGGTTTCGGGTGCAATGGATTCCTTATCGCTTCGACTAGCCAATCTGCTTGTTGGGAATCATCCCAATGATGCCTGTCTGGAAACAACCTTGACTGGACCCGAAATATCATTTACCTCCAAGGGGGTCATTGCCATTTGCGGTGCAGATATGAATCCATCAATAAACGGAAAAACCATTCAGCTAAACAAAACAATTGAGGTTAAGGCAGGTCAAACGTTAAGTTTTGAAGGATTGAATTATGGATGCCGATCATACATTGCCTTTGGTGGTGGAATTGATACTCCTATCACAATGGAAAGCCGCTCAACCTACCTTCGAGCCAAAGTTGGTGGATTTGAGGGCAGGGCTTTAAAAACAGGTGATGAGCTACCTTTAGGTTCAATCAATAAAAAGATTAAAAGCATAGAAATCCCCAAAGATTTCATCCCTAAATATCAATCGAACCAAATTGTTCAGATAATTGCAGGGCCAGAAGTTAGGAGTTTTGGATCAGAGGGGATTCGTAATTTCTTAACATCTGAATACGCCATATCCGATCAAAGCGATAGAATGGGATATCGGTTAACAGGGCCTACGATCAAGCACCAATCAAATGGTGCAGATATTATTTCTGCGGGTATTTCAATAGGGACAATACAAATCACAGGTAACGGTCAACCCATAATCCTTATGGCCGATAGGCAAACAACGGGTGGTTATACTAGACTTGCTAATCTTATATCAAACGATTTAACCCTTGTAGCGCAGCTTAAACCAAGCGACAGGGTTCGATTTCGTGAAGTATCGCTCGAAAAGGCTCAGGAACAACTATTTAATCGAGAATTAATATTGAAAAAAGTGTTTCGCTATTTATGATGCAAAGTCGTTGACTTAAGCCATAAAGGTTTGTAATTCATACAGTAGCGTTTCTTTGGGCATTTTTTTCTTTCATGCTTTCGCCCAGAACGGACATCTTCCCTTGTTTGGCCTTCAATGGAATCAAATATCGCAATAGTTTTTGCTACAAGTTCTTTCAAAAAGCCCCACGCTAACGCTCATCGACATCGACAGGGTGCCGGTGCGGTTGATATTTTGTGGAAGTTTTGTATTGGCCTGCTGATATTCCTTTTTCACCTTTTCGTCTATCGGAAATGCCGATACGGCACTCAAGCTCATCATAAAAACTTTTTTCGGAAAAAACCTGCTTTACGGACAAAGCCGTTTTCTCAGAAAATCTCTCAGCTTCCGCTCTTACCTTAAATAGGGTCTGCTGATTAAGTCATAAATAGGTTTATGAAGCCATTAAAAACAAACTTCAGAGGGTAGGGACGACATTATAAAGGAGATAGAACAGAGAATAATGTCATGCCTACGGCATTTCATCTGTTCCCATCTATATTTTCTACCATAATGTCATCCCTACGGGATTAAAATTAGAATAACAAGTGCACATATTTTAGGCTTTTACATAAAAAATGCTTGCGCTTACACAACAAAAAATTGTTGTAATATTTTATATTTCTGTGTTTTAACACTTAATCAGCAGACCCTAAATAACTTCCGTTCGACGTTAGAAACAATTTAAATGCTATATTATCAGTATTTTACTTTACAGGGGGAAATGGAACCGAGCTTGCGAATCGATCCGGCAGCTGCCGGAGAGCTCAGCGAAGCTAGTTCAGCGTAGCCAATAATGCCTGCCAAAACATGAAAAGACCTAGCATTTCTAATATTTCCCAATAAATGGGATTAATTATTTTGATTTCTCAAAGTAATTTGCAAGGCTAATGGGGTTAAATATTGATACAAACCAGTAAAAAAAGGCTACTCGAAAGAGTAACCCTTTTTAATCACTAACCTTAAACTAAAAACTAAAACAAAAAAACATCAATTTTAGAAATAACCCCTATTTGTCACTTAAAACTGATTTACACTCCATTAAAGAAATTGAGTTGAAATAAAGCGCCCCCGCTCCCATTATTGCTATATCGGGGTTTTGCGAACACTCAACCTTAAATTTGCTTTTCACTTTTGCAAAGGGAAACCGATTAATCGATTCGTTCATGGACTGCTTAAACAGGCCAAATCCGGCGCTAATAGAGCCCCCGATAACAACGGCATCAGGGGCAAGCGAGAACATGATAACATGAATGAACTCACCCAAATTCTGCCCGAATTCATGCCATATTTCAAGGGCTTTCTTATCCCCTTTATTCGCTTTCTGAAATGCTTCCTGTCCGGTTACCCCATAGCACCTCTCAAAGAACTGACCGCTACAATATTTCTCAAAATTGCTATCCTTATATGGGATTGAGCCAAATTCTCCTGCTCCAGAGAAACTACCCGAATAGAGCTTATTGTTGATTATAATCCCCGAACCAACCCCTGTTCCTAGCGTTATTCCAACAAAATTACTAAACCTTCGTCCTACCCCGAAGTACTTCTCGCCCAGGGCGAAGCAACTCGCATCGTTGTTAATAAATGTTGGGACAAAGTACCTTAGCTCAAGGTACTCCTTTAATTTCACCTCTTGCCATGAAGGGATATTCTGAAGATGATACACAATACCATTCTCATGGTCAACAAGCCCGGGTACTCCAACCCCAATGCCCTTCACATCAGCCTGCCACACCCTATCGATAGCTGTAAAAATATTCTGAATAATCTCATCCTGCGATTTATTCGCCTCAGTATCAATTGTAACCCTTTTGACTATGGCATTATCCGATATAAACCCCGCTGAAATCTTTGTTCCGCCTATATCAATTCCAATAATTTTATCCTTTAACATATATCTAAATAGTTCATAAAACGTTAAAAATCTTCAACCTCTATCACACAACAATACCTTCCATCGATTTTTCGAGATCGCGTGCATAACCCAAAAACTCCTCCACGGTCATCTCTTTAAAGAAAAGCAACCCATGGCTCGATCGAACCCTCGGACTTTCATTTAGGTAGAAGTAGTTTTTCCCTAGGAGGAGCTGAATCGATTTGAGCTGATCCACCCATGTTCGTTTGGTTAAATCGCTGAATCGGCCATCCAGCTGATAGCTGGGGAACGAGGCATCTACCTGACTCAGGTAGCAATTGGTGAATGAGGTGTCGAGCGTAGCCATTGCGTTCAACGATACCGGAACAATAACATTCACATCGGAAGGATGGAACTTATACCAAACATTCCGGTAACCCCAAATCCTTACCTTCGATAAATCCTCCTCCTTACCCCAAAGCCTTAACGCCTCAGCGATAGCCTGTAATACCTTATAATGGGTATCGGGGCCACTCCCCTCCGGATCGAATGCAAGGCTAACCACGGTTGGCTTTAGCCCTTTCAGCTCGGCAAGAATTGGGAGTACATCGCGCTCCTTGTTGGGCTGCTCGGTGAACACATCGCCAGTATAGAATCCTAACCTTAAATGGTGTACATTATCAACCTGAATCCCAAAGTGAGCCCAAACCAGCTCCTCCTCGAATTCGCGGAGCATCCCCTTCAGCTTCTGAATGTTAGGCGGGTTTTTCTCACCATCGTAGCTATTGTAGAGAAGGGTCAATATGTCGTCGATATTCTTTTTAAGGCTGGCTTTGTCCTTAACCCCATATACCTCAACAATAGCCCGCACAATTCTATGGGCAAGACCTCGGCGGCGCTCGTAGGGTTCGCCAGAAGCAACCTTATTCAGATAGTGCGATACATCCTTATCCCACTTCTTTTCATACCCATCGACAAAGAAATCGGGGTAATCGATCATCTGTATTAGGCCTCCCTCCAAGAACTTTTTTGTATCCTCAAGGGCATCCTTAATAAAACTATTGGTAACAGCGGTAAAGCCCGATGTTAGTATAGAGAAGTGCGCTCTATTCGACTCGTTTCGTAATAGACGATGAATATGCGGTAGCATACCAAGCATAATATCATCGTGGTGTGGACCGGTATGGTAGTATATCTGATTGTTTTCAGAGGCCATACCAGCATATAATTTCGAAATAATTGATTTCTCAACCTGTTTAACCGTATCCAACGATAGGTTGGGGATTAATTTGCAGTATTTATCATCCCTGAGGTCATCAAGCGTTAGATGATGGCCGTATTTATCAATCCTTTTGCATAGATCGATTATTGCACGTTCAGTTTTTTCGTTCGACCATTCGCCAGCTCTATAATAATTGTCGATGCAATCGTCGAGCATCACAGCGGCACCATTTGTAATATAAAACCTAGCATTCCTCAGATTGCCCAATGCTGTTGCCGGATAGACGTTTGAAGGTTCTGATTCTAAGGCATTCTTGACCATGGGCGCTTTTGCCTCTCCTGCCGCAAAGATTATAGCAACGGTTTCGGGGTTGTAGGTAATGGTTTCGAGCCCAATGGTGATAACCAGACGGTTACGCGAGATTTCAATCCCCCCAAGATCGGATGCGGCAACAGCCTGAGTTTCAAAATTGGTTGCCGTTAGGCGGGTGGTAGAATGATGATCTGAACCTCGGGTGTTAAAAGCGATATGCCCATCGGGGCCAATACCCCCGAGGAAGAAACCTATTCCGCCTTTCGCTCTGATTTTCGATTCGTAATCGGTACACCAATCGTCGATGGCGAATATGGCTCGCTGCTGCAGATTCTCGAAAGAGGTTTTTGCCTCACGGTAGCGTAGCGATAAATCGACCTGATTATTGGGGAAAACATCGGTGAAATGCTTTTTATCGGGTAGGGCTATCTCATCGCAGTTGATTAGAAGCGATTTACTGATATCTAAGCCAAACCCTTTGATATAGTATTGGTTTACATAATGGTAAAAGCTGTTCTGCTGCTTCGAGCGGATGGGGTAAAACTCATCGATTTGCACGAAGTGCAAACCCGAAAATACAGGTTTTTCTTTACTGGACAGACCGTACTTGGCAAGAATTTTCTTTCCATTCTCCTCGTTCCAGTTTTTAAGCAGAAACTGCGTCCATTTAATAAAATGCTCTGGGGTTTTGCCCGTCGGTAGGCTTATCACCCCGTTGGGGTTTTCCGAAACCCATTCGAGAAACCTAAGCGCAGTGAATAACCCGAGTAAAGGGAAATTATCCACAGCGATGTAGGGTATTCTGGTATTCGTTTTTTCCATGCCAGATATTCTCACGAAAGCCTTTTCAACAGCGGAAAAATTGTAATTGTTCATAAAATACTTTAAAACAATAATAACCTATGTGTTATTTTTTATAACCTCACAAGCTTAACGCTTGTGAGGTTACTTACATAAACAAAATATTAATATACTCTAAGAATTGATTAAACTTATCCCATTTCTCTTTAGATTGCAGAAGTACAATAGTTCTTATTAATATCCCACCAAAGATTTGTGCTAGTTCTATCACCTCCAGTTCCCATTAGGATTACACCTTTCTCATACTCAACCGCATTATTGGTTGATTCAGCATTAGGTATTTTAACTCTCTTTATAAAACTCCGAGGGTCAGTAATATCTGATGGCAATGATCCAAAAATTAAAGGATCGCGATAAGCTAAGACATCAAATCGAGGTAAATTCAATCGTCTTTTATCACTCCAAGCCTCAATAGAAACATCGGGGAAAAGTGATATGTACTTTTGTGTTATAATCTTCTCCAATTGTGTATTCCCTGTCCCAGAAATATCATCAAAATTGGCGCTTGTTCCAGCAGTGTTTTTATCATTTGACAATATGTAAGCTTCTGCACCGCTAACACCCCATCGAGTAAAAGACACATGAATACCCGCTTCATACTCAGTCTTAGCATTCCCTGTTGCAAAACCTCTTAGCGCTGCCTCTGCCTTTAGAAAACATACTTCTTCGTAGAGCATTAAATCATAATCTCTTGAAATATTCCTTGCAGCAGGTTTTCCAACAATAAACTCACCAAGAATTGCAATCTCAGTTTTCGCATTAGGTGACTGATTAACATTATTGGGGTGCAACCCTGGAGTAACCCCTTTCCATATGCCACTAGATGAAGGATCAAACATAACCACAGCTCTTGGATCTATCTTGGCTGGTTTGGTGGTTGCTGACACACTTAAAGGCCAATCGATTCCACCAATATTTGTTACCAGTTTTTCAAATGAAGAGGTCATATGTTGAGTTTCGCCCCAACCAAAAAGAAGTGTGTAGTTGTAATCCTGACCCCAACCTTTATTAGAAGGTGGACATTTTGCATCATCCCCAGACGATTCCATAGTTCCACCATTTATTATAGCTATAGCTGCCTGAGCCTGAGTAGCACAAAGCGAAGGATTTACTTCAGACACCCTGAGTGCAAGTCGAAGTCGAAGAGAGTTAGCAAATTTTTTCCATTTTGTAATATCACCTTCATAAATCATGTCTTCCTTACCGTTCAAAAAACCTTTTGCTGGGTCAATCATTTTAATAGCCTCATCAAGTTCTGTGAAAAACTCAAGGTATTGATCTTGTACTGATACGTATGGAGGGTTCTCTACAATTTGCTTATAGCTAGGAAAAGGCATAACTCCAAAAACGTCACAAGCTTGACTTTGTATATACACACGCCATATTTTTGATACAGCTACTGAGTTAACCCTGTCAGGATCATCCTTTCCTTGGTTAATTACTATATTCAATGATGAAATCCAACTTGGTATAATATTCCAATAATCGATTGTCCAACCATCGTTTGAAAAATAGTTTCGAGTATTTGTCCAACCGGATGGAACCTCATCCAACATTTGAGAGTACAAATCTATATGAAGACTTTTTAACCTTTGAAAGATATGAGCTCCATTATAGGTTGAACCAGCCCTTAAAAGTGTTGAAACTTTAGAACGGCTATAATCATATTTGTTTAATTCAGGAGAGGGCTTGTCTGGGTTAATGTTCATTTCTTCTAGATCTGAACAAGAAAACAGACCAAAAGCCATTAAAATGGTAAGATATATTTTTGTTTTCATGTAATAAACATTTAAGGTTAGAAGGTTAGATTTATATTAAATCCAATGCTACGTAGTTGAGGCATAGTACCATACTCAATACCTTGAGCATTGTTTGTTGAATAAGTACCTTCAGGATTGAATCCTTTAGTTTTGCTGTAAATCATAAACAAGTTACGAGCCACTAGACTTACTTTAACTGATGAAAGTTTAACCTTTTGAGTTATAGCTGTTGGAATAGCATACCCGATGCTCATTTCTCTTAAACAAATATTTGTCGCATCGTACATCCATGCTTCAGTAATACCTGATATCCCTTTCCAGTAATCCTGAGAGGAAACTGCTTTAGAATTCTCTTCTCCTGTCGATTTAACAATGGAATTAGGCACTACAAAGCCAGTTTCTCTTCCATCTAATGTCATTGCAAGTGTACCCGATGTTGCACCAGTTCTGATGGAGCCCATATACACCTTTCCACCATATCTCAAATCAACTAGAAACCCTAAATTTATTCCGTAGATTGTAATATTATTATACAACCCCATCATCCATTTAGGCTGATAGTTACCAAGTTTTGACATTTTTTCTGATGGTAATGGTATCCCATTAGCATCAACATAAATCTGACCATCAGCATTCCTATCATAAGTATATCCAAGTATATCACCATAATCTCCACCCTCACTTGCAACTACTTGTAAAAATTGAACAGATAAATCACTCAGTAGATGATCTTTTACACCATCTGTCAATTTTATAATTTTATTTTTGTTCTTTGAGAAATTTAGGCTTATGTTCCAATCTAGGTTTTTCTTATGGATAGGAATTGCATTTACAGACAATTCAATACCCTTATTCTCAACATTACCTGCATTAACATACTCATATTGAAAACCCGTAGCAGGGGGAGTTGGGAGTTTTATAATCTGATTAAAAGCATTCTTTTTATAATAGGTGAAATCAATCCCCAACCTGTTTTGAAACATTCTAAAGTCAACTCCAAATTCAGAGGATTTAATACTTTCTGGTTTATAATTAGGATTTGTTTTAAAATTTTCAGGAGTAACATTTAAAACTCCGTCATCATATTTTATATTTAGATACTCCCTAGTTCTATATGGATCAGTATCATTTCCTACCTCTGCCCATGAAGCTCTTATTTTTGCAAAGCTAATTGGCCCTGTTTTAATTCCACTATTCTCAAGGAGCTGACTAACAATAATACTTCCACCAATAGATGGATAAAAATAGGAATCACCATCTAATGTAGAGGAACGATCTTGACGTGCTGTTACATCAAGGTATGCCCAATTATCGTACGAAAGAGATGCAGTTCCATACCAAGATCTAATTTCTTCTTCAGTTCGATTAAAAGCAATTTCACGATTAACACCATTCAAGACTGAATAATAATCAGGGATTTCAAGACCTTGAGCTTGCGTGAGTTGATAAGTTGACTTGGAATTCATAAGGTTTCCTCCAAATGTAAATATCCCTTTTACCTTATCAAATAGCTTGCTTTGTGCGGTAAAGAGAAAATCGGCATTTTGTATTTTGTTAATTTCCTGTATTGCTCTAAAATCACCTGTTATACCGTTAGTTGTCCAATAAGGCGTCCCTGTTGCTAATCTATCTTGAAACATAGAACTGGTATAATCAAGTCCATAGCGAGCCTTAAGGTTTAACCAAGAGGTGAAATCATATTGTAATGCAAAGAAACCCAACATACGATCTTTATTGTCTTTATTTGTATTCCTATAGGCTGACCAATATGGGTTATTAAAAGTATTTGCTTCGAATACAGCAGGACTGCCATATTTTTCTTTTGCATAGTTAAACTCTTTATATTTGTCGTAATCACTAAATGCGACACTTCTTGGTGTTGCAAGATAATTAAGGAATATATTATCAGGATCCCCTGCTAATTTTATTCTATTCTCAGTGATTTGTCTAATATAATTGATCTTAACATCGGCTGAGAGTTTATTCCATTTCCCTGTTGTTCGTACATCAAATGATGTTTTTTCGAATTTACTATTGGGTACAATTCCTTTATTATCCATTCGAGATATCCCGATTCTTAAGGTAGAGTTATCATTCCCAGCGGTAAGTTCAAGGCTATTTGTAGAAGTAACCCCAGTACGTAAAAAATCTTCATAAAGATTGTTTCCCGATGATGAATAAGGTTTATCACCCAATAGGGCTGCCACATTGGAACCATCCATTGCACTTCCCCAACTTCCAGTTTGTGTAACATCAAATGCTCCATTAATACCTTGACCATAAACGTTTTGAAAATCAGGTGTTTCCATGGGTTTTTCAAAAGTTGTATTGGTATTGAACGAGATACCTAAGCCTTTCTTTAATTTACCGGACTTAGTTGTGATCATAATTACCCCATTACCAGCAAGGCTTCCGTAGAGAGCTGAAGCAGCAGGACCTTTAAGGATTGACATCGATTCAATGTCATCAGGAGAAATATCTGCCATTCCTGATCCCTTATCAACATTCCGATTACCCCAATAGTCATCCGTCCCACTTGTGGAACTACTAACTGGCATTCCATCTACAACCAAAAGAGGTTGGTTGTTTGAACTAATAGAGTTATTCCCTCGAATTGTTATTCTTGAAGACCCAGAAGGACCAGAAGATGCTTGCCTTACTTGCAGACCAGCAATTTTACCCGTAAGTGCATTCGATACATTAGGATCTCGAGTTTCAGTTAACCCTTCACCCTTTATCTCTTCCATCGAATAGCCAAGGGCTTTCTTTTCCCTTTTAACGCCCAATGCTGTAACCACAAGCTCTTCAATCTCCTGTGTTGAAGTTTCAAGCATTACATCGTAACTGTCCTGAGCATCAATTAATGTAATCTCCTTGGAATTATATCCAATAAACGAAAAAACGAGAATAGTTGAACCACTTGGTACTTTAACGGAATATTTCCCATCAACATTTGTCGTTGATCCAACAGAGGTTCCTTTTACCATAACGTTTACTCCAGGCAACACAACACCATCCTTGGCGTCTTTAACAACACCTGTGATGTCTCGTTGAGCATACAAAACGTTAGTAAAAGCAAAAAGCATTACCAACATGGTAATCTTTAAAACTTGTTTAAACTTTTTTCTCATACGATTTTTTTTAGTTTGTTAATAAATTTTAGGTAATCATTCTTGGCTATTAATTTATAGGGTAATATATATTGAGTGGTACTATTTTTCGTCAAAAACATTCTCCATAACCACGGCAATGGCGCTCAGCAACCCGGCATCGTCGCCCAGCTTCGAAAGCACCAATGCGGTATCCTCCCTGAGCTTAGGAATGCAGTACTCGAAAAGTGCCTGCTGTAGCGATGTAAGGATGTACTCCTTCCCCGATGATACTTCACCACCAATGATTATCATTTCGGGGTTTAGCAGCTGGATGAGCATGGCTATGCCCTTGCCCAGCTCATGGCCAACCCTTGAAAGCAGCTGTATGGCAAATCGATCCCCATTTCGTGCAGCCTCAATAATCAGCGTGGCCTCAATCATCTCCAAATTCTCGTTAACCAAGCCCCTAAGTATTGAATCCTCGCCCGATTTCAACCCCTCCTTGGCCATTTTCGCTAGGGCTGTTGCCGAGCCAATGGTTTCGAGGCATCCCTTTTTACCGCAGCTACACAAAACGCCATCCTCCGAAATAGTGATATGGCTAAATTCCCCAGCAAACCCCGAATTTCCTTTATAAAGTTTACCGTTCAGAATCATTCCTAGACCAATCCCCCAGTCGATATGAAGGACCAAAACATTTTTTTTCCCTTCGGCTTGTCCGTATCGGAATTCAGCCAAAGCCCGAGCCTTGGCATCGTTCTCGATGAAAACGGCAAGCCCAAATCGCTCCTCAAGCAGCTGCCCTAACGGTTCGCTAAAATTTAAATAGGTATGATTCACCCCATTGGCTGAGTCAACCAAACCGGGCATAGCAATTCCAACTCCGATTAATCGATCCCTGTTTATAGGGGAGTGTGAGATTAAGTCCTCGGCGCGTTGCTGAATCTTATCAAGAACCGAAAGGTCGTTCTCGAGCTTGATATCAAAGGTTACCGTTCCGGAAATATTCTCGTTATGGTGATTGTATATGGCCATACGAGTTTTATACTTATCCATATCGATACCTAATATGTACAGGGAGTGATCGGCCAAACCGTAGAGGTTGGGCTTACGCCCTCCATTGGAGTCCCCTAGCCCTTGCTCCACAACAATTCCATCGCTAATGAGCTCGTTCAGGATGGTTTGAATGGTAGGTATGCTTAAATGCAACTTTTTAACTAAATACGAGTTGCTTAAATAACCCCTTTGATAAAGGTACTTAACCACTTTCTTTTTCTGGAGGAACTTTCGAAGCTCCTTCCCGCTTATAGCCTGATAATATTTACTCTGCCAAAAGTGCATAATCGATCCATTTTTAGACAGAGCAATGTACATTATTTTTAATATCGATGCAATTCTTTTATATATTTTTTAATAAGTATTTTATTCTTATAGATTATTATTAACATGTTTTTAAGGTAAACGCAACAGGAATTGGGGTTGATCCGTTGATCAAAAAAAATTGGAATAAACCGATGAGGCTAAAAAAATGGAAAATATCTATAAAAAATAGTTGCTATTCACCCCTCCCTATGGAAAGATGCTTGCCTACCGAAACGGATGTGAAGGTAGGAAGGATGGAACATTGAACATTGAATAATGGAATAATGGAACGATGGGATTTTTAGAGGTAACCTATAAAGTGTGAAGTGTGAAAATTTCGTAACTATTCAGCATTAGGCGAAATAAAAAACCACGGAGACACAGCCTGTCCCGATGTATCGGGACGGGCTGTGTCTCCGTGGTGAATAGTTACAAAATTTCTATTTTACCAATACAATATCAAAATCCTGGGTGTAGTTGATTAAAAACACCGATTTGTTGTCGAAGCCATCAACGCTGCTTTGTTGAATGAATCGGTAGTTCGATTGTAGCAGGTCAACATCGAGATTCTGAAGACAGTACTTGAAATCAACACCATACTTTTTCATTGCGGATAGGAAGTAAAACCCGATATCGTATCCTTGAAAAGAGTACTGCGAAGGCTCCGATCTGTAGTAGTGCCTATAGTCGGCTACAAATCGCTTAACATCGCTTTGCGTATAGTCAACGTAGTAAGGGGTAAAGAGGTGAATATTCAGCCTATAGAAGTAATCGACAGGAACATTTTTAAATTTTTGCCATTTCGGAAATCCGTAAACCTTAACCTTGTAGTTATAGTACGTGGTAAGGGCGAATAGATGGCTAAGGAAATCGGAAACAAACGCTTCATTCTCCGAAGGGATGATAAACACATTCTCCTTTTGGTCGGTCATGCTCTGGTTTAACTTCTCCTTTATTTCAGCCGTAACGCCACCGGGGGCATATTTCAGCTCCTTAAAGTGTAACGACTCCGAGTTTTCGCACTGCTTAATACGGTTGGCAATAAGTGCTTTATAATCAGCGCTATTATCACTTTTTAAGCTGTCGTCCTCGTAGATGAACAAAAGATTTTTCTCGGAACAGAAATCCACCTTTGATGTGAACTCATCGAATTGCACCAATGGTGATGGATTAACCTGAAAGTAGAAAGGGTTACCTTTAAGTAAATCATCGTTATGCGATAACGGGGAAACAACATTGATTCTATTCTCCCTTGAAAAATCGGCAAATGGTTTTAGCAGCTCGGGGTAAACCGGGCCAACGATTAAATCCGATTCTTTTATACCCTTTTCGGTTAAAAGCCTCTTCGAATCGCTTACGCTTTTACTTGTATTATAAACCGAAAGACTCAACGACAAACCACCCCTCTTCAACGAATCAACCGCCAATAAAAAGCCTTGGTAAAAGTCCAAGAAATTTAATGCTCGCAATGATATTTTTTCAGGTTCACTTTGTTTAATAGCTATCCTTTCACCTGTTTCTGAAACATTGTACTCCGTTGAATCCGAATCCTCCTTATCGGGAAGTAGTGGTAAGAGTAACGAAATATTAAAAACACGCTTAGACCTGCTGTAGTTAAAGGTATCGCATTTAACATGTGGTACTGAATATGCTGTACTGGCTATTACATCGTTTGTAATAATAATTTTAGAATTACTCTGAGAATTTGGTGTGGTTGAGGTTGAGGGTTTTTGGGGTATTTTAAGTATAGACCCAAATTTAAGTCCATTGGAAAGAACTTCCTTATTCAAATCCTCAATGGTTTGTATGTTTACATTATATTGCCTTGATATTGAATAAAGCCCCTCTTTAGGCTTCACCTGATGGTAAATATACATTCCCGAATCGCTTCGAGTAGCTTGAATAACTGTATTTAACCTATCCCTTGGAATTAAAAGTACCTGATTTAGAATTAATCCGCTCTCAACATCTAGGTTAACCTTAGCAATCTCGTCGATGGGCACCTGATACTGCTTTGAAAGACCAAACAGCGTTTCGCCCTTCTTAACAATATGATATATAAACCTCTCATCCTCTTCGGTCTTAGGCAAATCCTTAGCTGGTATTTTTAACGCCATATCAACTTTAATACCAAGGTAAATATCAGCATTCTCCATGGCTATCTCCATTTGGCTTACACCATAAGCTTTACTAATGGAGTAAAGCGATTCGCCCTTACAGACAATATGGATGTAGAAATATTTACCCTCTATTATCACCCTATCGGTTGATTTTTTAACCTGAGTAGGTCGGTCGGTTTGAGCGTATAGTGGATAGAAGAATAGTATTATGGTTATAATAAAAAATATCCTTTTTAGGTGCATCTTCTAAAGTATTAAAGTCATCGCAAATGTAAGGAATCAATTTTGTTTACCGAAAAGTCTAGTAGATTTTTAAAACTCTTTATAAATTCTTAGATGGGTTAATAGTTTTTATGTCTTCTGACTTCTCTCCTTTTACTTGTCACTTACTTTAACTATCATTGCCTCCTGAAAAATTTTATGCAAAAAGAACATCAAAACACCGAAATATTCGCCATTGCGCTTCAGCAGCACAGGTACTTGGGGATGATATTCATCCCTTACATTATTCGTTTAATCAACTCAGAGGGTGAGATATATACTATTGTTGAGAGTATTAACGAGTTAAATCAAAAAAAATGGGATTCGATTATTCCTGATGGCGGTAACGAACTCCTGAAAATCATTAACGAAATATCAGATACTACTATTCATAAGCAGTTTAGCAAAGGAAAAACAAGTGCTTCGGATTTTTATAAATCGTTTGATAAGAATGAGCAAGTTTTTCAATTTATAAGGGCATATATTGAGCGTAGGATGATAAAGTGCTTCGATATTCTATGTAAAATAAAAACCCCCGTATTCCTAAAGGAGAAAAATTTCAACAATCTTTACGAGGATCATCGGCTAATACCGATTGAGGAGCAAGCGCTTCCAATCTTCCACTTTTCGGTAACTGAAACCGAAAGCCGATATCGAATTGATGCGTCGTGCAATGGTAAATCCATAAATCTTACCACGAAAGAGTCGGAGGTTATATGTAATGAACCCTGTTTGCTTAGGGTTAAAAATAATCTATACCGATTTTCGGGGATCGAAGGGAAGAAGCTTAGCCCCTTTTTCACCAAGCAGCATATATCGATCCCAAAATCGGCTGAGAAAAAGTATTTCGAAACGTTTGTTCTGAATACCATCAGAAATCAAATCGTTGAACCCATCGGGTTTTCGATAGAACGAAGCAATCCTGAAAAAAAAGCTATACTCTCGATTGAAGATCGTTTGGCTGGAGGCATAGGACTAACGTTAAAGTTTTATTACGGTAAAAAGCAGTATTTTGCCAATGCCAAACCCGATCCCGAGGTAATTCTTAACATCGAAAACGATAGGTACAGGTTCAACCGATTCGAACGGGATACCGAATGGGAGAAGAGATGTGCTGAAAAGCTGGGTGAACTTGGCTTAAAGAAAACGGGTGAATCGGAATTTATGCCAACAGAAATTGCTGGAGACTTTAATGGTCAACCTCCCTATCCGCTGGTTGAGTGGATCAATAAAAACCAAGATAGGATTGAGAGTGCTGAATTTGAGATTCAGCAAAATAATGGAAAAGAGAAGTATTATCTCCACAATTACCGGGTTGAAATAAACTCGCAATCCTCCGAGGATTGGTTCGACCTTTATGGCAAAGTGATTCTTAGTGGCTTTGAACTCCCTTTTATTCATCTTAAAAAGAATATCCTAAAGAATATCCGAGAGTTCTTACTGCCCAATAACCAAATCTTCATTCTCCCTGAGGAGTGGTTTACCCGCTACCGCCCCCTTTTCTTCCTGGGTAAGGAATCGGGTGAGAAAATTGCCATTCAGAAATCGCTCTTCAACCTGCTAATCGACTGTAAGGTTGATGCTCCAAGCGCACTTCAACTTAGGGATAAATTCAGTAGCAATATCCCCGAAAAGATTAAACTCCCCATTGGGCTAAACGCGCAGCTCCGCAATTATCAGAAGGAGGGCTACCTTTGGCTTAACCTGCTTCAGCAGAATGGGTTGGGTGGGTGCTTGGCTGACGATATGGGTCTAGGGAAAACCATTCAAACCCTCGCATTGCTTCTATCTTTAAAAGAAAAGAGGGAGGATAGCGTTAATGCTCCAATTGGCTCTGAGGTTAAAACAATTGGTCATACCTCGCTAATTGTTGTTCCAACCTCGTTGGTTCATAATTGGATTCAAGAATTACTTCGCTTCACCCCCCAGTTAACCTACTACTCACATACAGGCCCATTACGAAACAAAAGCGTTACAGAGATTATAAAATACGATATAGTAGTAACCACTTACGGCGTTGTTCGTAATGATATTGATTTACTTAAAGATATTCGTTTCAAATACCTGATCCTTGATGAAAGCCAAGCGATAAAGAACCCCCTATCGAAAATATACCGCTCAGTACTACTGCTGAAAGCATCGAATTACCTCACTATTAGCGGTACACCCATTGAAAATTCGCTTTCAGACCTATGGGCGCAGCTAAACTTCTTGAATAGGGGGATGCTTGGTAGCATAAAATCGTTCAACGAGGAGTTTATACAACCCATTGAGAAGAATAACGATACCCAAAAAGGAGAGCTGCTCAAGATTTTAATCGAACCCTTTATCCTGAGAAGAACCAAGGAACAGGTTGCCAAGGATCTGCCCGACATTACCGAGCAAATTATTTACTGCGAAATGTCCGATGCGCAGCGTAAATGCTACGAATCGGAAAAATCATCGGTCAGGAATAGCATTCTTGAAAATATAGCAGCACTTGGGTACAATCGTTCAGCCATAGCCATTTTCCGTGGGCTAACAAGGCTTCGCCAATTGGCCAATCACCCGAATATGATTGAAGATTATGCCGGTTCTGACTCGGGTAAATTTGAGGAGATAACCCGCAGCATCGATAGCATTGTAGCCGAAGGGCACAAGATTCTTATCTTCTCGTCATTCGTTAAACACCTAAAGATTGTTGCAAACTACCTCAACGAGAGCGGAATATCGCACGAAGTGCTTACAGGAGCTACAACCAACCGCAAAGAGGTTGTAGAACATTTTCAAAGCGACCCAACGGTTAAGGTGTTCCTAATCTCAATAAAAGCAGGAGGTGTAGGGCTTAACCTTACCGCTGCCGACTATATTTTCATCCTCGACCCTTGGTGGAATCCTGCAGTGGAAAATCAGGCCGTTTCACGTGCACACCGCATTGGACAGGATAAGAATATTTTCGTTTATCGCTTCATAACCCTCGATACCGTTGAGGAGAAAATTCTTCGTTTACAGGAGAAGAAGGAACTACTTGCTCAGACCTTCGTTGACTCTGCTAATCCGTTGAAAATACTGGGTGAGGGAAGAATTCTTGAGGTTTTGGAGTAATAAAAAGAATGTGTATTTTTAGAAAAAATACACATTAAAAAAACTCCAATTAGTTTCTTTTTTAAAATGAACTCTTTTAAAAATCATATTAGCCAGATAATACAAATATTGGCGATTGTCTATCTCTGTATTATCCCTTTTCAAATAAAAGGAATTGAAAATATTCCACCCAAAGATGATGTGTGGTTTAAACAAATACTAACAAACACACTTGGTGCTCTTTATACAAATCCTGATTCAGCCAACCAAATACTTAATCAATCTAAAGAATTTATCCAAACCACTGATAATATATCGTTTAAAGGATCCTACTATCATTATAAAGGGTTAATTTATCAAGTAAAAAGCAACGTTATTGAAGCTCTGCCATACTATTTGGAATCCTATAAATTATTTGAATCTATAAACGACTCTACTAAAACCAATATTATGCAACTTAATATTGGTGGATGCTATATGATAATTGGTCAATACGTAAAAGCAAAAACATATCTTGTAAATGGACTAAGCTACTTTGAAGCTAACTCTGATTCTGCAAATATTAGCAATGCATGTCTTAACCTGTCTTTCATTCATATTGAACTGGGAGATTTCGCACTAGCGGAGGAATGCCTTAACAAGGCTTTAAATCATGTAAAAGAACCAATAAAAAAAGGGAGAATACTAAGCAATCTTGGCGAAATACATTTACAGAGCAAGGAATACAAGGAGGCATATAATTCTTATCGTCAGGCTATAAAATATTCAAATGAAGGTAAAGATAATATGATGGTTTCCATGATATTGAGCAATATTGGCGTTTTATATATGGTGCAAAATAAAGTTGATAGCGCTCGTCATTACTTTAGAAAGGTTATTGAAAGGGATAAATCCTTTGTTGAAGATTATTTACTTGCCCAAAGCTATCAGAAATTAGCTACCATTGAGAAAGATGCTGGAAATATTGAAGTTGCAATATCGTATATAAACAAATCGTTAGAAATTGCCAAAGCAAATAAAATTGCCAAAGTAATTGCAGATAACTACTCTTGGTTATCTGACTTTTATAGCAAACGTCCAGATTTCAGGCAAGCCTATATTTATAAAATTAAGGCCAATGAAATAAACGATAGCCTTTTCAACGAGGCAAAATCGAGACAGATAAAAGAGATTGAAGCAGTTTATCAGAACGAACAGAAACAGGCTGAGATAAAAATACTTTCTGAAGAAAATAAAACAAACCTACTCCAATTACGAAGTAATAGAATTACAATTATATCACTAACGCTAGGAGTCGCTTTTATTCTATTAGTTTCTGTCTTATTGTTCAGACAGCATAAGCTGAAAACCTCAGCAAATTCGCTACAACTTGAACATAAACTGCTTCGTTCGCAGTTGAACCCACATTTCATTTTCAATGCGCTTGGCGCTATTCAGAATCAGGTACTGCAGAAACCTGCAATCGAAGCAGCCACCTATATTTCGAGTTTTGCCAAGTTAATGCGCAACACCCTTAGCAGCTCGAGAAGTGAATTAATTGCTTTAGATAGCGATATAGAAACCCTTACAGAATATCTATCACTTCAGAAGTTGAGACTAAAGGATAAGCTTCAATACCAATTTACCACTGATATACCATGCGAAACATCTGAAATTGCAATTCCACCAATGATACTACAGCCATTCATTGAAAATGCTGTAGAACACGGTATCGCTAAAAAGGATATTGCCGAAGGAAATATTTGGATATCATTCAAAGCATCCAATGAAAGAATGATAATTACCATTGATGATGATGGTGTTGGATTAATTAACAACATGGAATCCAAAACAAATAAACACGAATCGCTGGCAACAAAAATTACTCAGGAACGAATGTTAGCACTAACAAAATCATACAAAAAAGAATTTTGCCAGTCAATTACTAATAGGATAAACAACGAAGGAAAAATCATTGGAACTCGGGTAATTTTAGATATTCCATTATTATTTTTGGATTAATAGCTACATTAGCCCTAAGAATTACACCTTAAAAAATGGTAAAACTAGCAATTGTTGAGGACGAAGAAGAAGTTTTGGCGGCCACTCTTAAAATAATTAATGATTACTGTCCCTTTGTATCAGTTTGTGGAACCGCTTCGGATATTGAATCTGCAAGGGAATTACTACAAAACTCAAATCCCGACATTGCCCTACTAGATATCAATCTACCTGAGGGAAATAGTTTCGATGTACTAAAATCGATAGCAAATATCAACTTTAAAATTATTTTCCTTACTGCGTACGAAGGTTATGCACTGCAAGCAATAAAATTTAGCGCAATAGACTATCTACTGAAACCCATAAATCCAACCGAGCTAATTGCAGCACTTCATCAGGCAGCTAAAACCATTGAAGAGCAAAACAACAAGCAGATGCTCAATGTGCTACTACAAAACTTAGGAGAATCATCCCGAGAGAATAAGGTAATTGTCCTTAAGACATCAGAAAGCATTCATATTGTTGAAGTAAGAGATATTGTTAGATGTGAGTCAGATAATTCGTATACAACATTCTATCTTAATAATGGACAAAGAATACTTATATCTAAATCGTTAAAAGAGTATGATGAGATGCTATCATCATTTAACTTCTTAAGAGTACACCAATCGCATTTGGTAAATATGAGATTTGTAAAGAAGTTCGATAAAACTGATGGTGGTTTCATTGTAATGAGCGATGGCTCGAACGTTCCAGTTTCTACCCGTAAAAAAGAGGCACTCATTCAATCCATTGAAATGTTAGCAAGCAGATAGCAAATTCTGTTTCAATAGCATCAAATTCTAATTTTATTCCAGCAGATACTATTCTGCTCAAATATGGTGGGCTTATGGATTTAATTTTACCTAAAATAACAATTAAATCTATTAGCCATGAAACATCTATTATCTCCTTTACCGCTCCTAGCAATAACTGTTCTTCTGTTAATAAATTGTTCCTGTGAGAAAAGCGAAACCGGTGACGATGAATCGAGTCCCAACTCTAACAAAGGCCTTATTCGCGATAAGTATGATGCTGGCAGAGTTGCCGATGCATTCAACTCATTTGTAGCGAACATCGAAGACAATACGTCCACGCAAGCCACCTACACATCACATGTATTAACATCTGCTAGCGAAGGAACTGCAACTATAACTGGGACAAAAAGTAAAGAAACAATATCGTCCTATACAACTTGCTACAAAAGCCGATTAACGATTACATTCAATAATTACCAGTATCAATCATATAAAGTTACTGGTACAATAAATTACAAGCAGGATCGATACACTTCATCCTCTTATCACCTAATCAAACAGGTTGATGGTAATGGGCTAAAAGTGGAAGTTCCCAATGGGGAATATTCCATAAGCGATGTTGTAACTATTCTCCTTCAGGATAAGAATGACAATCAGTACATACTTACAGGGAATGTAACAAGTTCGAACGGTACACTTTACGGGGCAAATGGAAATTAATAGTAACCAATTACAAAACCAAAATACGATGATAAGCAAATCAAAACTTTTAGCCATTTTAACACTTCTAGCCGCAATACCATTCATAAGTTGCAAAAAGGATAACAACGATGAACCAGCAAAAAAACCAGAAATCTATGTTTATGCAGGGGGTTTTAGCGTAAACAGTTCTCAAGTGGCTATTCCAGGATATTGGGAAAATGGAATATGGAATGGCTTGGCTCCATTATCGGTAAATCAATATTCATGTGTTAGGTCAATAACTGTTTTTAATAATGATATTTATGCTGCCGGATATAGCACAAACAGTGCGGGTATTATAGTCCCAGGATATTGGAAGAATGGAAGTTGGGTTGGATTAGCCCCTCTTGATCCTGCAAGAAATTCAGACGTATTTTCAATCGCAATCTCTGGTTCCAATTTGTATGCTGCTGGAACCAGCGAATTAAATTCAGGTAACATGCCTGGTTACTGGAAAAATGGGACATGGAATGCATTACCTAAACTCGATGCTGCAAAAAGTTCTTCAGTAGTTTCAATAATTATCTCTAATGATAATATTTACGTTGGTGGAAATAACAATAATAGCAATAGTATATGCATTCCCGGTTACTGGAAAAATGGAATTTGGAATGCTCTACCCTTATTAGATTTAACAAAAAGTTCTTACTTAGAATCATTTTTCATCTCCGGTGAAGATATTTACGCTGGTGGTTTTTGCCTTAACGATTCAGATATATCAGTGCCTGGCTATTGGAAAAATGGAGTTTGGATTGAATGTAATCCAATAGATGCAACTAAAGGTTCAGAAGTTTTTTCAATTACTGTTTCTGACAATGATGTGTACACAGGAGGTTACAGTATTAATAGTTTAGGTACAAGAGTTCCCGGATATTGGAAGAACGGAATATGGAATGGCTTAACTCCGCTCGATGACACAAAGACCTCATATGTTTATTCAATTGTAATATTAGGTAGCGACGTTTATGCCGGTGGATGTAGCACAAACAGCTCCAATATAAGTATTGCCGGTTACTGGAAGAATGGGATATGGAATACTTTAACCTCAATTGATGCAACTAAAAACTCCTTTGTTTTCTCATTGGTTATTGCAGAAAAGTGAACGAATCCAAATTCCTAAAACAATAAAATTTAAAACTCACTTAAACCGTTTAACAAAAAAAATAGGCTATGAAACAGAAACTACTACTATCGATTTTACTACTGGGAATTTTATCATTCTCAGTGAACGCACAGGATGTCGAAAAAGAAAAAGAGTATGAGCTAGGCGCATCAGTAAAATACTGGATGGCAGGCGATATGTATTTTATACAAGATGTAAAAAAAGAAGGTGGGATCTTCTTAAATGCATATGCAGATTACAATATAGTTCCAAAGTTTGCAGTTGGAGCATATTTCAATTTTGGACCAAGTTTTTCGGTTGAAGAGGCCGACCAAACAGGACAATTCACAGAGATTGGAATGCAGTTAAAAATTCGAATATTCGCTGGAAGCATCAAGATTTGCCCTGCTCTTCAGATCGGTTATCGTGGAATTAAAATAGAGGATATTAAGGCACTAAAAACCGACGGATTTGCAGTAAACATGAATACTGATATCGTAATTCCAACCAACAGCAAAATATTGTTAGTTCCTAGTATTGGTTTCCTTGCTCAACCTGTTGGAGGAAACGATATTGGAGATGTCACATTTGCGCCTATTCCTTACATAGGATTTGGTATTGCTTTCTAGGTTAATAATCAACAAACCATGTCAGGGTTTGAAACCCTGACATGGTTAAAATCTATTTATTTCTTTAAAAACTCTGTCACATTCTTTTCAATCCTCTTCACAACATCGGCTCCATCGGCTTTTATAAACTTATCGCCTGTAATATTCTCGAATAGTTCGATATACCTTTCGGTAATTTGGTTAACGATAGTTTCGGTCATTTCAGGAACCTTTTGGCCATCTTGACCTTGGAATCCATTATCCATCAACCACTCGCGAACAAACTCCTTCGATAGCTGCTTTTTTTGCTCGTTTTTAGCCAATCTCTCCGCATATCCATCTGCATAGAAATAACGCGATGAATCGAGAGAATGAATTTCATCAATTAGATAGATTTTAACATCCTTTTTACCAAACTCGTACTTAGTATCAAAAGGATTAACCCCATGGCTGCAGCCACCTTTGTTCCTCTTTCAAAAATTGCAAGGGTATACTTTTCTAACTGCTCATAATCCTCCTTGCTCACAAGACCTGACTTGATAATCTCCTCACGTGAAATATCCTCATCGTGACCCTCAGAAGCCTTTGTTGTTGGGGTTAAAATCGGCTTTGGAAACTTTTGATGCTCCTTCATCCCTTCGGGCATTGGCTCACCGCATTGGACAGGATAAGAATATTTTCGTTTACCGCTTCATCACCCTCGATACCGTTGAGGAGAAGATACTTCGTTTACAGGAGAAGAAGGAGCTACTTGCTCAGACCTTCGTTGACTCTGCTAATCCGTTGAAAATACTGGGTGAGGGAAGAATTCTTGAGGTGCTAGAATAGCATTTTTGATTTATCTTTCGAATTTGCTAGCAAATACTTTTGTCATTACATGGCAAATTATTCGATGTCTTTCGCACTAAATACAAATTGACGCTAGTAAAATTGTCCCCTTTGCTATCTTTACTATCTTTGGTTTGAAAATAATAACAAAATAGAATGGATATTTTAGGGATAGTTGGCTCAGCAAGAAAAACTGGCACAACAAAAACTCTAGTTGAAAGGACCCTTGAAGCAATTCAAAAAGAGAATACGGGACTTACAACGGAAATGCTTCACATCTCCGACTACAAAATAGCCCCTTGCAGCGTTTCATGCTCTTCGCACTGTACAAACAAGCAGTACAGCTGTGCATTAAACGATGACATAAATCTCGTTTTAGAAAAAATGAAGGTTGCTAAAGGATTAGTCATCGGCACTCCTTTATATTTCAGATCACCTCCAGCAGTATTTGCCTGTTTTGCCGAACGTATGATTTCAATGTCGTACTATTGGGAAATTTCAGGGAAAGATTGTAAATCGGCATTATCAGACAAACCTTGCATTCTTATTGGTGTTGCAGAGTATAGCAACCCTCAAGTTATGCTAGAGTATTTGAATGACTTTTGCATGATACTGAAAATGAAACCAGTACTATTAGAAAAATTTCCATATTTTGGAATAGCTTCACATTCCAAAATCATCGAGAATAGTGAATTCAACACAATGGAAAGTATTGATGAATTAGCCCGAAAAATCACACCGTTATTACTTTAACACGTTGTGAACATGATGAAATACTTCTTTTAACTAAAAAATTTATAATCAATATATTGCATTTATAACTTGAATTCTATTTTTATAAAACACAATTCTATTATGATAAAAAATAGCCTAATAATGGCTTGTATTGCCATGGCTTTGATGTCGTGCAATAGTACAGGCAATAATGATTCAAAACTACCTATAATAGGTACATGGGAGTATCTCACTAGTACTACCATTGAGAATGGAGACTCAGTGCATTTTGAGTATAGTAACTCTCAAAAAGGGATTAAGATAATTAACGCCACTCACTTCTCCTTTTTAATCCACGATTTGAGTAAAGGGAAAGACACAACCGCTAATTTCGTATCGGGGGGTGGTAGGTATGATTTATCCGACAACCTGTACGTTGAACATTTAGAGTATTGCAGCGATAGGGAGTGGGAGAATAACGATTTCAAGTTCACCATTGACATTCAGAACGATACGCTAACCCAAAAAGGGGTTGAAATGGTTGAAGGAGCAAAAGTGGATAGGGTGATTATCGAGAAATATGTTCGTGTTCGTTGATGAGGCCTAGCATTTTAGTAAAATGCTAGCAAAGAGATAACAGATAGGGATATTGAGGGTAAAATTCTTAGGCAAAGAAATATAACCCAAAAGGGTTATTTGAAATATTCCTTTTTACCCTTAACTTTATCTCTACAAAACATACACTTATGGCTACAAAAGTGAGAACTGAAGTTATTGATGTCAGAATCGATAATTACGATTCGCTGCATCATAAGTGTACCATCGTTGATATCGAAAAAGATAAAATTATCGACTGCGAACAGAAGAATAAAACGAAGTATCTGAAATTCTATACCTCCCTAATCGGTGAGGGCTCCCCTACGCTAACGGATCTCCCAAGCAACTATTTAGGCGAACCATCTATGGCTTTCCGCTACGATTGGCTTTTCGACATATCGTGTATCCCCGAAAAGGATAAAAAGGTTTACTGGGACTGGAAAGCAAAGCTACGTGATAGTAATACCGTAAAGGTTCAGCTTTTATTTGAGCCGCAAACGCCTAAGCAGGATATTTTTATCAATGTTATTTACGGCGGCTTGCTATGCTTGAACCCCTCAAAGAATACCAACTCGTGGTTTGAGAATAACCGAGAGAGCATAAAAAACAGCTTAAGTACACTAGCCAATACAACCAAAGAGTACAGTAAAGTTTTAGGCGATGTTTTCAATATTGCCAATATGGTAACCAATTTCATCGCCTCCGACGATAACGGAAAAAATTGGTACCTATACAAATTCCTCGATCAGGAAAAGAATAATTTCGCCATCGAGTGGCACATCAATAAAAGGGTATTGGAGCAGTACGGTCCAATGCTACAGGGCTCGTTAATTGTTAACTATCATGGCTCCTCCGAACAGGTACAAAAACTTAAACTTCGCATACGTCCGTTTATTAGCTTTAACGACAAAGACGATTTATGCTACGTTAGCCCCTACAAAGACTTGAAGTTCGATCATTGCATTGAAATTACGCCAGGTCTTTCGAAATAGGGATGATTGGAATAAACATTACCCGAATGCTTATTCATTATTATCACCATTTAAAAAATTGCTAAATCTGTGCATATAACTATTGCCTATTCTTCCTTTGACCTACTATGTTTATCCTTGAAAATATTATAATTGTTTTTATAGGGTATTTATTTCTTACCACTTTATTGATTTTACAGTGCTTTTAAATATACCTGAATCATCTGTAAATTCAAGTATTTAAATATGTGTGTTTGTATGTGTCTATTTATGTACTATTAACAACTTAATTGAGCGGAGAAGTAAATACCCTAATTTTCTTTAAACAGTTCCCAACTAAAAAAAACACTTTTTTAATGAACAATCGGTTGTATTTTTCTATTACAATACCCTTTGTACTCACATGACAGTTTAGTGTCTTTGCGGCTTTGCGCCTTCGCTGTGCTCCTACGCTGAAACTTCGGCGTAAGCGTAAACTTTAGCGCAAGCGTTGCGTGAAAGTTTTTATTGCTACTGGATAGTAACAAAACTTGCTTATCTGCCCCAATAGATTTTGCCACGTATTATAGCAAGTGCATTTTCCAATTCTCAATTTTGAGACCATGTATCCGTCCAAAATGATTTTCATTATTGGTCACTAAAGTCATTTCATTTTCAATAGCGATACCAGCAATTAATAAATCAACTGCGGATAATTTTCAGTTTTGAATTGTCAGTAAGCAGGCGGTGAGATTGTCGCTTACATCATTTCTACTTATTAACTTGACCACTTGCTACTTACCTCAAAATCTTCCTTACAAAAGCAACGGTAAAGTACGACATCATAAACACACCTATAAACGCTGTTATATCCGCTACTAACCTCAATATCCCAACAGGTACAATTTCTCCATATCCCACCGTAAAATAGGTTATTCCTGTATAGTAGGCTCCTACCCAGAATTTTGTAAAAAAAGTATCCTCAGGGTTAATCGTTGTTAGGTGAGTATTCGCAAAATAAGGTAGAATTGTATAGATAAAAGCAAAGAAAAAAATCATTACAACATTACTTAACACCACTCGTAAAGGTGAAGTTGCGTAAAGCCCCATCCAATCAAAAACAAATTTCTTGAATCCATAGGAAGGGAGTTGCCACAAGGCGGAAAACTTCTTTTTGTGAATTGATTCAGTTAGAATTGCCTTCGCTTCGTTCCTTTTAAACTCAATATAAGCCTTATCCTCATCATCGTACTGACCCGAATTATTGAAGTTTTGCTTTAGGATACGAAATTGTTCCGCCTTCTGCCTTAAACTAGTATCGGTTTGGTTATAGATTAGTTTTTTAATGTTATTAATCTCCCAATCCAAGTACAAAATTCCCAATAATCTCATCCCAGTGAGATTAAGTATTTTTACTTTTGGAGGTTCACCATGAGTGTAGAATTCAACAATATCGCGAAAAGTACAGCCTGTTAAGTCAATTTGTTCACAGGTATCGACGTGTAAATTAAATGTTGAGTTAAACTGACACTCGTCTAAATGCAGGCCTTTTAATATTGATCCTTTAAAACTTACATCAGCAGGAAAAGTTGAACGTTCGAAAATAAGTTCTGAGTCTTTACCTTGATACAGGTCAAAATTAACATTTGCATTACCAAAAGTTGCCCGTTTAAGGGAAACCTTTCCCGATAATGCCTCAGCACCCTCAAAGGTAACCTCGCCATCACCAAAGACACACCGATTAAACGATGTTCTGCCCGTTCCAAACTCAACCGTTCTAAAGTCTGTGCGACCATTGCCAAACTCTGTTTGTTCAAATGATATATTTCCTTTACCGAACTTAGCATAATGGAAATCTACCTTTCCCTGCCCAAAACGCGCCACTTTAAAGCTAACATCACCATCGTTAAATCTTGAATTGATAAATGATACATCACCATTCCCAAATTCAGTATTAGTAAAATTAGTATCCCCATTTCCAAAATCGGCATCCTGAAAATCCTTAACACCGATATCAAAAATTGTATTCTTAAAGTTTACCTCTCCATCATTGAACTTGGTTTTAACCATATCAAACCTATCGACCTTTATATAACAGTTTGAAAATGATATACCGTTCGTATTAAAGGTAGATGAATGCAGCGTTAACTCTTTACCAATAAAGATTGCCCCATCAACTGTAAAAGTATCGGTATTGAACTCGCCATAAGACAGATCAATATTAAAAGCTGTTTCAAAAACTGCGTTGCGAGCTGAAAATCCATTTATTTTAACAACTGTATTCTTATCCTGAATAAGAAAACGTCGACATGCAGTTAATGAAAAACCATGCAGATAGCATTCATCTAAATTCACCGTTTCGCCTCGACCTATTGCCTCATAAATTTCAGGGATAATTGGTGCAGCAAGAGCATATTCAACAATTACTTTTCCTCGAACATCAAAGAGTTGAATTCTAGCTGTTCTCGGTGTTGTAAAGCCATCGTTTCGAAGGTAAGCCCGATCGATTAGTTCAACTTTATATGTATCGAAACTATGTGCCATTCGATGAAGGTTTTTTCAAATATACTCCGAAGACTTGGTTTTACAAAGGGTTTTAGGAGAATTTCAAACAAGCTGAAAGTTAGAAGTTGGAAGTCCGAAGTTAGAAGCCAAAAGGTCAACTAATTTTATTCTTAAAAGCTATCATCATATTCATTAAGTTGAATGCAGTCTCATATTGTTTTGAGAACTCTTCTTCTGATATATATTCTCTTCTTTTTGCTTTATGCAAACAGGTAACCACTTCTGCTAGTGAACGAATCGAATATCCCATAAACTTCTTAAATTCAGGGTTAGATTGTCCGATTGAACCCTCGGAAATGTTCAGTGCTATTGAATCAACAGCTCTTCTAATTTGTGAAGAAAGATTATACATCTCATACTTTGGAAACTTAAGTGATATTTTATTTATACTCTCACCAAATTCCATGGCATTCTGCCAAATAATGAGTTTTTCAAATTTGAATCCCATAATGATATATTTTTAATGACGTTATTTTCATCTCATTAAAATACTTCCCACTACAGTTACCCTATAAACTTCTGGCTTCCAACTTCCGACTTCCGACTTCCGACTTCCGACTTCTATCTTTTTCCACAAATCGAATTATATGCACATCTTTTACAAACCTTATCATCTGTGGTTTGATTAAAGGACTTTGAGGTATCAAAAATCTCCGATAGTAAAATCCTTAACTTATCGACAAAATCATTCTCCCAACGATTAAAAGATTGCACTTCGGTTATAACTTTCGATTCAATATTATTGACGCAAGGCATATAGTTAGGTGTTGTATTGCGAACAAACCAAAGTTCAGGCTTAATATCGTTATACCCCTCTTGTTGTTTCAACGCATAGCAGTATGTGAATATCTGAAATATCTCCTTTGTTTTATCGATCTTTTTTGGGTCGAAGAAATCATCGATGCTCGCAAACACCCCTTTATCCTTTGCATTACCTGTTTTGTAATCGATAACACGAATGGTATTCCCATCGGTATCGAGCCTATCAACTATACCCCCAATTCTTAGCTGAAGATTTTCAGCATTACCAGTAAACTGAATGCTTGCATTGACTTTCTCCTCCTGCTTAATGATTTTAAAGGGAGTTCGCTTGATATCCGTTTTAAGCATCTTATTTATCGATTGCTTAATCTGTTCCAGTACAAGTAGGTTTCTTCCTGCAAGCAAAGACCGAATATCCTCCTTCTCCTTTTTCAAATAAATTTGTGAATAGGCTTTATCAATCAGCTGATCCAGCTTTGATTGATTCTTTACAAACTGCTCTAAGTCTATTCTTTCGATATTTTCTTTCCCAATACTGCTAAAGATTAACTCCATAACAGCGTGAAGAATCTTACCAAATCCAGGAAGATCAACCTCCTCCGATACCTCTTCAGGTTCGCGAATATCGGCAACATATCGGTAATAGAACTGTAAAGGGCAATTTAGGTAAGCAGTAAATGCGCTTGGTGATAGGTATTTACTACCCTCGCTATTCGCCAAATATCTGTTTAGCTTACCCATAACCCCCTCCGATTTATCGATCGAGATTGCGTCTTGGGTTGATATACCTAGATCAAACTTAACATCAATCCGCTCTATTTTCTTACCGCTCTCCATCAGTAGCTGAAGCACAAATCGGCTCAACTCGCCAGAGGTCAAACCCTCAGCACGATTACGATAAACCAGATAGATCTGACTTGAACGATGAAGTAAGCGATAAAAATAGTAAGCATACATTGCATCCTGATGCGTGTAATCGGGTAGTTTGTATGCAAACCTTAGCGATGGGGTTATAAACGAAGGACGATGATGATTTCCAGGCAGCACATCATCGTTAACCGAAAGCATTATGATATTCTCAAAATCGAGGGTACGAGTCTCTAAGAAGCCCATAACCTGTACTCCCGATAGCGGTTCACCGCTAAATGATACCCTTACCTGTAATAACGCTTTGCGAAACAGCTGCCTGAATATTTTTATGCTCAAATCGATGCTATTCTGATCGATGACATCGCCCAAACGGTTTAAATTGGTGTATAATGAATAAATGTACTCAAGTTCAATTCTACTATTGAAACTTGAATCTTCTGTTTTTTTGCTGATAAAACCTGCAAGCGTTCGATTTACCTCAACAAGGTATTTAACAATCTCTTTGCCTGATGTTTGTTTTGTGAAGATAACCTGAAATACAGGCGAACTAGAAAATATGGTAGAGTCGACAAAAATGATATTCTCAGAATTTATCCTTTTAATTATTGAGGTACAACTTGCTGAATCAATAATTTGAAGGTATGGGTGGTTTAAAACCGAAAGAACATCCTTATGGTAAAATCGTACATTGCCCTCCTCATCAGACCTTGAATTAATATGCAATTTGATTAAAAACTCTGCCAAATTATAGGCTGCCGTTTCCTTTAGCGGGTAACCCATTGTAATATTCAGTTCACCAATATTTTCGGGTAGCGCAGAGATAACAGGCAACAGAAGATGCTCCTCAGGTAAAATAATTGCAGTATTGATATTTAGTTCGGGAGTATTTACCCTCAACTTATCTATTATTTGCGGAATTAACTTCGCTTGAGTTACCCCCGATGGAGCAGATATTAGATAAATCTTGGAATCATTACTGAAATTATTGAAATGATTTGCACCCAACTTATTAGGAAACTCATAAAGATTATCCTTTAAAAATAGAGCTGCCTCATGCACCTCCGATTGGGTGTAATAGGAATCATAATCCCAATAGAAAAGAACCTGATTTGATTTTTTAAGATACCTAAACAAAGATTTTTCGCACTCATTTAGCGCATTAAAACCAATAAATGCGTATGTTCCATTCAGCTGAAAATCGGATCGATTATCGAGTTTAGATGCTGCAATACCATATGCAAGCCCCTCGTAGCATAAACCCTCAGAGTTAAGCTGTGTGCGGAATTCCTTGTAAATTGAACCAAGAACTCTCCAGATAGAAAGGTATCTGTCCTTAATGATCGAATCGTTTGAATCGGTCATTACCCCGAGATAGGCCTTTAACGCCTCCAGCTGCTCAGGGGAGAAACCGCCAAAACGTTCATCGATCTCCTTTATATCAACGATATTGGTAAAAAGTTTATCGGAATCAACCCGATACTTATCGATCTGATCGAAATCGGCAAGCATTACTTCTCCCCAGAAGTAGAAGCTATCGAACGTTTCCTGCGAATGCAGCTGCTTTGAGTAGATATCATATAACTTGATGATCAACGAAACGGGATCAACCTGATTTAACCCCGAAATCCGATACATCAAATCGGAGATGGTCGTAACCGATGGTTGCCAGATGGGTTCTTCGATTAACTCAGAAAGATATTTGTTAAAGAATAACGATGCCCTGCGGTTTGGGAATACGAGGTTTATATTGGAAATCTTCTTACCAAATTCTTTGAACAGATCATCGGCTACAAGTTTTAGAAAAGGAGTCATTTCGGTTGACGGTTGTTTGTTGTTAGTTGATGGCTGATGGCTGATGGTTGCTAGTGTATTGTTTTGTGTTTTGTGTTTTGTGTTTTGTGTTTTGTGTTTTGTGTTTTGTGTTTTGTGTTTTGTGTTTTGTGTTTTGTGTTTTGTGTTTTTCTTCTCACCTCTCACTTCTGACTCCCGACTTCTCCCCTCTCAATCTCCCCTGCCAAGTATCTCGCTCCTCAAGTATCTTCTCTATTTTATTCAGTAGTTGATCGGTTCTAAGCAAACCCCAACCCTCAACGGCTAAAAACCTAGGTGGAGCCTCACTCGTAAAGCGTTCAACAACAAAATTAGGGTTAAGCCTTTCCAAGAAATCAACAACAAAGTGAAGGTAATCATTCATCTCGAAAAGATTAAACATTTGAGGATTTTCTTGATATTGCTTTTCCATCGTAGTTCCCTTAACAATCTGTAATTGATGGAATTTTATAGAGTTCAACGGCAACTTCGATATTATTTCTGCTTCGACAAGCATCTCCTCTCTCGATTCGCCGGGCAGACCGAATATAATATGAGCACCTGTATTTATTCCTCGTTTTGCAGACTCCTCAATAGCCCAAACCGATTTTTCAAAAGTATGACCTCTATTTATTGATTCCAGTGTTCGGTTATAACACGATTCAACACCAAATTCAAGGGAGATATAATAGTTCTTGGATAGTTCTTGGATATAATCGAGTTTTGCCTCATCAACACAATCGGGACGAGTACCTATAACCAATCCAATTAATTTTGGATGGGATAAGGCTTGAGAATATAGTTCTTTTAACTTTTGTAATGAATCATGTGTATTTGAGTATGCCTGAAAATATGCTAAATAGCTCTCTGCTCGCTTGTAACGAACCGCATGAAACTCTATACCCTCCTCTAGCTGTTGAAGAACTGGTTTTGAAGAGGTACAGTAACTTGGGTTGAAAGCATCGTTATTACAATAAGTACATCCACCTAAACCAACTGATCCATCTCTATTTGGACAAGAAAAACCAGCATCAATGGTAAGCTTTTGAACTCTCCCGCCAAAAGTGCGTTTGAAATAGTTAGCGTAGCTATTAAATCTTCGATCGTCTCCCCAAGGGTAAGGCATTGAGTTAAGTATATTGATATCTGTAAAGTAAGTAAGAAAAGTTGAAAAACTGGTTGCTGTTATGAGTTTTCAGTTGTGAGTCGTAAACAATGGGTTTGGATTATGAACTGTTCAAAGGCTAACGATAACAGAAAACTGATAACCCACAACACATATCAATACCAAAACAGACCAACCCAAGGTCAGTCTGTTTCATAAAAAGGGTTATATAGTTTTACTTTATCTTCGCTAAATTCTCATCCAACATGTTTACCAAATCAGCACCCGATGATGGTCTTGGAGCCGCAGGTGAAATGATAAGACCATTCTCATCAATTAAAACAAAGGTAGGAATACCTTTAATTTGATAATCCTTTGCAACGGTTGATGCCCATGCACCATCAGCATGAAGCTGTAAACCTTTCATCTTTTTCTCCTTCACCATTTTATCCCAAGCAACCATGTCATCATCCATCGACATGCTGATAAAGGTGATCTTCTTGCCTTCGTATGCTTTCTCTACCTCTTCTAGGAAAGGCAGTTCATGACGGCATGGACCACACCAGGTTGCCCAAAAATCGATATAAACAAGTTTACCTTTCAGCTCCTCAAGGGCATACTCTTTACCATCAATATCTTTGTACTTAAACAATGGAGCAGATTTACCAGGGGCTAATAACATCTTCTGATAGTATAGCTTCTCGATAATATTCTTGTATCCAACAGTTTGGCATTCAGCTAAGAATTTATTTACGATATCGCTTAGCTTCCAGAACTCGCCATATGATAAATCTTCCATCATGGCATTCTGCTTCAAATAATCAAGAACTACAATATTGGTAACATTTGCATCAATCAAAGCAAACATCTTATTGATTTTATCTGTTGCAGACATAGCCTCAATGGCCTTTGCATCATTCTCTTTCATGAATTTATTCATGATTGTCTTGTTTACAAGCTCTGAATAATTGCTAAACATCAAATGATGCGCATTATTTAAATCTAGCCCCTCAAGAGCTGAATAATCTGCGCTATCAGCATTAAACTCAACACTATTTACATATGCGCTATATTCAGGGTAGTTTACTTTCAACCCTTTAATGAGATAGTCAACGCTGAATTTCTCGAGGTCTGCAATACTGCTATTTGATAAAGTTTTAGCCTTCTCGAGTAGCTCGTTATTTAGCGAATCTAAAGTTAAATTGAATTGCTCCTTTTCTAGCCCAAATAATTTCTTAAAATCAGCGGTATATTTTTTTACAATTTGGTTTTTTTCAACTAAATAATTATTAACTAACTCAAGTTTTCCCGTAAATTTGGCCCCATCCTTTATGTTTTCGAAATCAACGGCTATTTCAGTTACATCACCTGGATTTACATAAAACTCAAAGTTGATTTTTCGTCCACCCTTTAAAGTATAAAGAACTGGTTTATCTATAGTGGTTTTGAATGTAAAAGTTTTATCAGCATTCAGCTTGATGGTTTCAGTTATACCCATAGAAGTTAGATAGGTAACTGAATCCTTGTAGTTTTTTAGGGTTCCAGAAATTGTAGCCTCTTTAGGCCCTTTTACGCATGATGCTACCATTAAAGGAAGCAAGAAAATTGCTAGATATTTTTTCATGTTTTGTATTCGTTTAATTATAGTTTAGGGTTGCAAGATAGGGAAAAAAAGTTATCGGTTGACGGTTGACAGTTAGAACTAAGTTAAAGGTAGTAAAAATGGGGAATCTGCATCATCAACCCCAATAATTTTAACCCGTGTAGCGGCTGGCAATTATTGTCTTCAAATAATTTTCAGGAGTCATTACACCCAATGAACTACTTTTATAGTCCTTCAAATTACGGGTTAAAATTAAATTAATAGTTCCATTACACTCTGCCGAGAAATTTTGCAATGCGTCTTCAAAGTCCTTAAAGTTAGAGTTTAATGCGTGGATAATTGAAGATCTATCAATTAATAGCACCTCGGTTATTGAGACTAATTGAGATAATTTCTCAATAACTCTTTCGTGTGTTGAGGTTTGTCTGAGTAAATAGTATAAGTTGCTTAAAATAACAGGCGTAATAAAGCCTTTGATTTCATTCGATTCACATAAAGACAATACTTTCGCAGAATGCTCGGAGTAAGGTTTTCTGTCAAAAAAGAAATCTAGAATGATGTCAGTGTCAAGAAGTATATTAGTCATTTTTAAGGTATTTTTCAGACAACCTTTTGGAAATTTCTTTCTTGTAGTTAAGATTTCTAGGTGCTTGAAAAGAACCTTTCAAGGATTTAACAATTGGTGATAGTTTAATATCGCTAACAACCTCCTCTTTAGTAATGACTTTCAAATAGTTCTCAATTATACTGGATAAACTACGTCCCCTATCGTTAGCATATTTTTTTGCTTTTTCGATAATGCTTTGCTCAATTGTCAATGTTAACTTTGTATTCATAGCCGTTAATTTTATAAATATCCTACACCCTACAAATATACAAAATAAATTTCACACGTACAAATATTCATTCTAGTACACGTGTATGTTTTTTGCTTGCCATTAACTATCTGATAAACTAGCATTTTACCAACTTATCGGTATCAACATACCATAGATAGCCCATTGCCTTGGTATAACCCATCTGCTTTATAAGATTTACGTATCGTTGAATTTGATTGATATAGGCATTCGACTCCGAGCCAAACTTATAGTCAATTACTACCACCTCGTCGTTCTTAATCATCACCCTATCAGGTCGAAGAATGGAGCTATTGCGAGAGAGTACCGATATTTCGTTCTTTACCTCCCACTCCTCCGAAAACCAGTTGGAATATGGTTCCTGAACCAAAAGGTTTTCGATCCTCTTCTTAAACTCTTCTTTCTGAAATCCATCAATCAACCCCTCAAACTGCATACTGTTAAGGGCCGTATCAACATCTACTGAATATTTTATTCTTGAAAATAGCGTATGCATTGTTTTGCCATAGTTAATCGATGCTATATGGCTTGCAGGAGATTCCTCAAAGAAATCAGCCGATTCAAGCCGTTGTTTGACAATTGCTTTTGTTTCTCCTGCAGGATAATAATCGAGTATCCAAGTTGAATTCTCATCCTTTGATTTCGACTCCCTTTTCTCAAATACATTACTACTACCTAAACAATATGTTGTTACCGAATTGCCATAGCTATCAGTGTCAGATTTTTTCTTCAGATTTGATGCTTCAATTCCTGATAAAACTTTACTTATCATTGTTGAAGCGGTTGAAATGGATGTCTCCTTTTTATCATCCTTCACTTCCTTTTGGGGACAAAAAGCGTAAAACTCATTCTCGGCACGAGTAAAGGCAACGTATAGCAAATTGATATTATCGATTACGTTTTGCATATCATCCTCGATGGTTGGGCGAGCGAAAAGACTCCGTTTTGAATCCTTCCCCGATTTTATGGGATACTTCGGAAGAGCATCGAAAGGTTTCTGGTCAGAATCTACCCACAAAAGAGGGTTCTTGCCCGGTGGGCTAAATTGCCAATCGGCACGAGGAATTATTACCACAGGGAATTGTAAACCCTTGGATTTATGGATTGTTGTTATGGTTATCGCATTTTCGGATTCGGGCATCGATAGCGATAGCTTGTAGCCATCATCGTCCCACCATTCGAGGAACCGACCAACATCGTTTGGCCCTTTGCGCGATAGGATTAAAATCTGCTCGTGCAGCTCCGAGATATAGGCCAACTCCTTCTTGCTGTTGAGCAACCCATATCGACTGATTATTGCCTCAAATGCCTCCTGAACAGGACGCGTTCTGAATCCTTTCAACCATTCTACCTCAGCATCCAGATAATTTCCAATAAAAGTATCATTCCAGCTTATTTTATTATCAACCCTTATGGTTTTTAAACCAGCAGCAAGGCAAGCCTTGGTTATACTATCGTTGGGTTGATAGATGGTTCTTATCGCAGCAACGCAAAACCTCAAAGCGGGTGACGACTCAAGGAGTAACCCCTCCTGGCTAACCACATCAAACGAACCAAGTGCCTCGGGATGACTCTGCTTATAGGCAATAAGCATATTTGCAAACTCCTGTCCTTCTTTATTTGACCTGACCAAAATGGCAATATCGCCAGCTTTGTAGCCCCTTTTCTGAATATCGGAAACCAATTCGGGGAGATAATTCTTCAAATCCTCGTTAAACGACTTATCGATATCCGGGATAAACTTTATCTCGGCATAGCCACTTCCGCTATTATCCCTCGACACCTTTTGATTTACATTATCGTATGCCAACGAAAACTCCTTGCTAAAATCGTAGCTAAACACGGTATCGGCAACCTTCTCCTCGGTAATACCATGCAGCACCTTCGATGCGCTTGTGAAAAAAAGGTTATTGAACTCCACTATTGAGGGCAAGCTCCTACGGTTTACATCCAGCGGTTTATAGGTTACCCCAAGCGATGAAAAGTCATCCTCTAAACCTGATGAAAGAATCCGCCAATCGCCATTTCGCCAACGGTAGATTGCCTGCTTAACATCACCCACCACCATGCTAAAGCCATCCTGGGCAAGGCCATTCTCAATCAACGGCTTGAAATTCTGCCACTGAATAACCGATGTATCCTGAAACTCATCAATCATAAAATTCTCGTAACGGGTCCCAGCTTTCTCATACACAAAGGGGGCATCGGTCTCCTTAACGAACTCGCGAAGCAATGGCCCACTATCGGCCAAAAGCATGAAACCCTCCTCGGTTGAGAGTTTTCGGATGGTATGCCATAAATCGCCAAGGATTGCAAGTGAATCGAGATTGCGAAGCACCAACCTCGCTGAGTTATACTCAAACTCGTTACCCCCAATTATCTCAAAAAGGTTTGTAAGCGCAGGATGAAGCTTCGAGCCTATTAAGTTCGATATCTGAGCAAATTTTACGGTGTTCTTTTTATGCTCTGCCGTTACCCAATCGTCACCCGTTGGGCTATTCAGGGCTTTCGTTACCCGAACACCTGTGAGTTCGGGCAGCTGATCACCAAAATCGAAGCTTGTACATTTCTTAAAAAAACCGAATACACCCGCACCTCCATAGGCAAAGGCTGATTCATCGTATCCATGCTCGCCAATTACTTTTATTGTATCTAAACCAATGGCTTTTATTCTATTCGATAGGCTTAATATCAAAGCATTCAGCTCCGCTTTTAGCGCATCAACCTTTTCCTTATCGGTGATTCGAATCACCTCATCGGGGGTCATCAACCGGAAGCTTTCGGAGAAAAGCTCTTTGCCAAGGGCTATCAATCCGCTTCGAATATCCCAGCTCTTCCCCTCCTCCAGCTGCGACTCGCCCATCTTTCGCAACCATTCAAAGAGCGCAGGATTATCGACCGATTCATCGAGCATAATATCGGCAGCACGCTCAAGCACTGGGTTAAAATCGAGGCGAATATCGGCACCTCCTTGCTGACCAATCTCCCAAAGTAACGCTTGAATAATTCGTTGCACAAAGCTATCGATAGTGCTAACCGAAAAACGGGAATAATCGTGTAGAATATTTGATAAAGCCCTTTTAGCTCGGGCGGGAATTGTATCGGGGTTAATTCGGGTTTCCTCAGCAATTATGGCGAACATAGGTGTTTTATTGCCATCGGCAATACTCTTCAGTTCATCAAGTATTCGCCCTTTCATCTCGGCAGTGGCTTTATTGGTAAAGGTTACCGCCAATATCTTTTTATAGGAAAGCGGATCGTGAATAACCAGCTTAATATACTCAGCCGCCAACCGAAATGTTTTTCCCGATCCTGCTGAGGCTTTATATACTATTAGGTTAGACATCGAATGTGAGTTACTAATTATTCATGTAAATATAGAAAACATATATTTGTGTTTAAACCAAACAGTCAATATTCACTCTAAAACTGCATAAGATAAATATCAATCTAAATGTAATTAAATGAAAAAAAACTTACTTAATTTAATTCTATTGCTATTCCTGTCATCGAACCTAGCAATTGGACAGAATAAGCCAATCGAGAAAGCGAACTACCAGCTCGCTTCAAAGTTTTCGACTAAGAGATTAGGGAAAATGGTGTTCAGCACCAACGTTGACCCTCATTGGTTGAAAAACAGCGAACGCTTCTGGTATTCATACGAAACACCAAGCGGCAAAACATACTACATCGTTGACCCTGTTAACAAAACTAAAAGGGTACTATTCGATAATGTTAGCATGGCTGCTCAGATGTCGAGGTTAACCAAAGACCCTTTCGATGCTCAGCATCTTCCTATCGAGAAGATTAAATTCATTAAGAACGAAGCCGTTCTCCAATTCGAGGTGAAAAGCCTTCTTATTGATGAGGATAAAAAGGATGATGAAGAGAACGATATGAAGAAGAAGGATATGAAGAAGAAGGATAAGAAAAAAGATAAGGAGGAAAAAGGTCAACCCGATAAAAAAACCTTTCACTTCGAATACGATCTTGCTTCAGGAAAATTAACCCTAATCGATGATTTCAAGAAGGTAAAAGAGCACCCTGAGTGGGCAAATATATCTCCCGATGGTGAAAAAATTGTTTTCTCGAAAAAGCATAACCTATACTGGATGGATAAGGTCAACTACGAAAAGGCTAAAAAGGACGAGAAAGACTCAACAATCGTTGAGCATCAGATTACCAAGGATGGAGAAAAGAGCTATAGCTACGGTTCGAGCAGGAAGAATGAGGATAATGAGGAGGAGATAAAAAACATTGATAATCGCAAATCGGCTTTTGTCCTTTGGTCGCACGACTCGAAGATGTTTGCCCTTACCCGCGACGATAGCCGTAAGGTTAAAGACCTTTGGGTGATTAAAACGCAATCGACCCCACGTCCAACCATTGAAACGTATAAGTATCAGATGCCCGGCGAAAAAGAATCAGCAATAGATGAACTACTAATCTATAACATGGTTACTGATACTATGATAAAAGTTGATGTCGCTGCCTTTAAAGATCAAAACATTTCAATATTTAGTGCTCCAAGGCTCAATAAAGATCGAGATGATGATTACGTACCCCGTAAATGGTTATCGAGAACCAATGACAAGCTCTATTTCTCTCGTATTTCAAGAGATTTGAAGAGAGCCGATATTTGTTTCGCCGATCCTTCAACCGGTAAAGTTACAGCTGTTATCGAGGAACGATTGAATACCTATATTGATATGAATGATATAGGTTTGGTGAACAACGGCAAGGAGCTAATTCATTGGTCGGAGCGTGATGGCTGGGGTCATTTTTATCTATACGATGGTAACGGAAAACTTAAAAACCAAATCACATCAGGTCCTTTCCATTGCGAGAACATCGAGGGGGTTGATGAGGTTAACAGAGTACTTTATTTCACTGCCAATGGCCTAGAACCTAACGAAGACCCCTACTACTACCATTTGTATAGAATCAATTTTGATGGAACAGGGCTTAAACTTTTAGATAAGGGCAACTTCGATCATGCTGTGAATGTTTCGGATTCATACAAATACTTCGTCGATAACTTCTCAAGGGTAAATACGGCTCCCGAATCATTTTTAATGGATAATCTTGGGAATAAGGTCTTAAATCTTGAAAAAACAGATTTATCCTTACTTTTCCAAGCAGGCTACAAATTTCCCGAGCCATTCAAAGTTAAAGCTGCCGATGGCATTACCGATTTGTATGGTGTTATGTACAAACCTTTCGATTTCGATTCTACAAGACTTTACCCTTTAATCGAGTATGTTTATCCTGGTCCACAAACCGAAGCGGTTGATAAATCATTCTCAAAAAGGATGGACAGAACCGACCGATTAGCACAATTTGGATTTATCGTTATAACCCTTGGTAATCGTGGCGGACACCCTGCCAGATCCAAGTGGTATCATAATTACGGATACGGGAATCTTCGGACATACGGTTTGGCCGATAAAAAGGCAACCGCAGAGCAGCTTGCCGATAGGCATAAATATATTAACCTAGATAAAGTTGGTATCCATGGACATTCAGGAGGTGGATTTATGTCAACTGCCGCAATTCTTACCTACCCTGACTTTTTTAAGGTAGCCGTTTCGAACGCTGGAAACCATGACAACAGCATGTACAACCGTTGGTGGAGTGAGAAGCATCATGGTATCAAGGAAATTGCTGATACAAGCGGGAATGTTAAATTCGTTTACGATATTGAAAAGAACCAACAGCTGGCAAAAAATCTAAAGGGGCATCTTCTGCTAACTACCGGTGAAATTGACGATAATGTTCACCCCGGCAATACCCTAAGGGTTGTAAATGCACTGGTGAAAGCCAATAAACGATTCGACTTCTTCATGTACCCCGGTCAGCGTCATGGTTACGGCGATATGATGGAGTACCATTTCTGGTTAACCGGCGATTACTTCTGCAAACACCTGATTGGCGATTCCTCTCAAAGCGTTGATAACATTGAAATGAATAAAGATATTGAGTTGAAATAGAATTAAATATCACACCCCATAAAAAAGAGGATGTCAAAAAAGTCCTCTGTGGAACTCTGTGTAATTTTTAAAATATTGTTACACAGAGGATCACAGAGATACACAGAGAGAAAAGAGAGCTGTTTTTAGACTTTTGAGACAGCCTCTTTACTTCAAAAAACGAGCAGATAAAGCTTCGAGGATTACTGTATATTTACCCTATGAGCAGAAAAGAGACCATATTGAAGAGAATTAGAGAGGCAGTATAAAGCAACGCTCCTCAGTCCGAGATATACCTATATGGAAGAGAAATTAACAAAATATGGAATAAGATCATTTCTTGCACCAATTCGTTGGATAATTGTAACAGGACTTGTTTTTTTTCTTGCCTCTGGAGAAATCATCATTCTACGAGCATGGATTTATATAGTGATTTATGCTATTGGTGGACTAATTATTGGGATTATGCTCTTGAAAAAATCGCCAAAACTTTTAAATGACAGAGGAAAGATGCAAGAAGGAACAAAACAATTTGATAAGTATGTTCTACTAACCTACTTTTTATTTGCGATTGTAATGACTCCATTTGTTGCTGGAATTGATAGAAGATTAAATCTTACTGAATTATTACCTTTCTTCTACTTGTATATAGGTATTGTTCTATATATTTTTTCAGCAACATTTTCTATATGGCCAATGCTTCATAACCCTTTCTTTGAAGGTACTATACGAATACAGAAAGAAAAAAATCATAATGTTATTAATACAGGGCCATATAAAATAGTGCGACACCCAGGATACCTTGGAATGCTTATAGGTTCAATATCATTACCTTTGGCATTGGGCTCGATACTTGCATTTATTCCTCTGGTTATTATGATTATTTTAATTTTTATCAGAACATACTATGAGGATACAACTTTACAGAAAGAATTGACTGGATACTCTGAATATTGTAAAGAAGTTAAATATAGACTGATACCTTTCATTTGGTAAATCAGTTATTCATTTATTGATATAATAACAAATAAATCGAGTAGGTAAACTCACCCCCAAACCTCTCTCAGAACCGTGCTTGAACCTCTCGATTACCCCCTTCGGTCGTGAGATCGCTTCGCTAAGTTGGTAAATCTGCCTGAACAGCCTTTACCGATAGGCCGCTTGTTGTTCATACCTTTGATGTAACCCAACCAGTTCCCAATTTATAGGAACCTGACCTCCGCGATTACCTTCAAAAACGCTACTTGACAAGTCCTATCATCTCTTCCAAACCCCTGTTATACCAAGTTGCGTTCATCCATACAAAATGATAAAACGATAAAGCTTGGTATAATGCCGATCGACTTTCATTATCGTTTTAGGAACGAAGTGAACTTAAATGATATACATGAAAGCGAATCGGTATTAGTCCAAAAAGCGGACTAAGTAGAGTCTGTCTTTAAAATCAGAAACTCTAAATCAAATTGAATAATGAACAAGGATTAGCTTCGCTGAGCTCACTTTGTTCGGTTGCCTTCGGCGAACTAGCTTCGCTGAGCTCACTACGTTCGGTTCGCAAGCTCGGTTAACTATTTCAGATTTTAGAAGATTCCTGAGAATAAAATGATTACGCAAACATCAGAAACCGATCCGGCAGTTGCCGGAGAGTTCGCCGGAGGCAATCTTAAATCGTTGTTCCCTGCCTCGCCGGCAGGCAGGCTTGTTCTTAAATCAAAAAAAAATCATA
>Ga0105099_10000102_pt1 | contig 52403 bp, 53 predicted proteins | sample PPLLak3cmMay2015_2_FD_79138 | JGI IMG/M metagenome (GOLD analysis project Ga0105099, IMG submission 79138) | Freshwater sediment microbial communities from Prairie Pothole Lake near Jamestown, North Dakota, USA - PPLs Lake P8 Core (1) Depth... | ecosystem: Environmental > Aquatic > Freshwater >... | reverse complement strand
TGCGCCGGATTCAGGGTATTGGAACAGCATGACCGATCCGAAAACGCACATGAAGCTCTTCTGGCCCTATACGCTGGATAACGGCTCTCCTCCCGGCCACTCTGCTTTGGGAAATCCCAAAATAGCAGGCCTGTGGGAGGTGCCGGTGTATACCTATCTGAAACATGATAACAGCGGTGTGGTTACGGGATTCGATTTCAATCTGTGGAAGGTGATGGATAAGACCGCGTTTGTGTCGACCCTGAAGCACAATTTCGACCTGCGTCGCCAGGGCAACCGTAATCCGTTGACCATAAACGCACATACTGACTATTATACGCAGTATAATGCCTCGGCTAACACGGAATTTACCAAGGCTACCTGGACCCAGCGCCGCGAGGCTGTCAAGGAGTTCATCGACTATGCGCTCCAATTCCCGGAAACGCGTATCGTCAGCTACTCGGATATGCTTAAATGGATGAAAAATCCTGTTGCTCTGGGGCCTTCTGAAATATCTTTCCACAAAGCAGATATTGCTCGGATGAACAGTAATATCCGGCTCTGTTCAGGAACATCTGTTATCTTTTCACCTGCAGTAAAAGGGGTTTATACGTTTACTCTTATCAACCTTCAGGGGCGTACGATGTGTGAGGTTACAAAATGGTGTAATACAGAAACAAACCGGATCTTTTTAGGAAACACATATCCTGCCGGTACCTGTTTTGTCAGGATACGGAATGGGAAGCAGATAATTTCAAACAGAGCTGTCATTGTAAGATAAACGTATGCGTTCACGCCCCCTAAATCCCCCGAAGGGGGACTTGTAAAGTGTTGATTTTATTATAAATTCCTGTTTAATATAAGTCCCCATATCTTCGGGGGATTTAGGGGGCGTAAGGTTACTAAACAGTCAATTTTAAACAGATACTATTTAATATCAGGTGATTAGTATATATGAAGCGAAGTATATGGTATATAATATTTTTAACGGCTTTAATTTCAATGAGTTGTATTATAAAAAGCCTTGATGGCGACATTGTGTATACAGCAGTAAAAGCTCAGCAGAAAGAACCAGAAAAAGGAAATGCGATGCGCAAGCTGAAGAAACAGACGAAGATACCTGCTGGTATCAAACCGTCATATTATGTCGGATTGAGACGGAGCTCCTATGGTTTGAGTAAAAGAAACAGTGCGGACGAGTGGTGGGTTATCAGGGCGCAGGAGTTTGCCGGCATGATTGCAGGGAGTGTTGATTCAGGATATGTACAACCCCTGATTGTGCACATTGTTTCCGGATACTCAGGCGACGGCGGGAGTGTGTTTGAGTTTGCAAAGCCGAAGGGGTATACCGGCTCTACCAGAGGCATGGTTTTTTCCGTTGACCGGGGCATTGACCACGAAAAGGCCCTTGCCGCGTATGACGAAAACGGCGTACAAGCGATCATCCAGTTTGAGCCGGGCAACTCCGACATGCTTGCTAATATCGAGATCGCGCACCAGGCATTCGGCCATCATTCGTGCATTATCGGCTACGGCGTTGACGCGGAGTGGTACTTTACAAAAGAGTCAAAGGACGAAACCGGCCTGCCGGTCAAAGACGAGGATGCAAAAAAATGGATGGAAAGCATACTCTCGCATAATCCGGAGTACACCCTTTTTATAAAGCACTGGAACCCCTCCCGCATGCCGCGCACGTACCGTCATCCCAATCTCTGGTATCTCAGCGACAGCCAGATATTCCCCGATCTCGACTCGCTCATGGACGATTTTTCGTACTGGTCGAACTGTATGAAAGAACAGGTGGTGGGCTATCAGTTCGGGTATCCCAACGACAAAAAATGGTGGAGCGCCATGCACAACCCGCCCCTCGCAATCAGCAAAAGAATCCTTGCGGATATCCCCAGGGCAAAATTTCTGTTTTGGGTTGATTTTACTGCGGATGAGGTGGATTTCCGGTAACAGACCGTTATCAAATATGTTCCCTCCCAGCTGCTGTCGGAATTATTTTCTTTAGAAGCATAGGTTATAAATCGTCTTATAATAGAAGACAGTCTGCTTTCAGCCCCTTCCCCCGTAATCGGGGGAAGGATGGGATGGGGGGCATGAAAACAACATTGAGACAGTTACTATATCATTGGAAAAGATCATGCCATACAAAGCCATAATCTTCGACCTCGACGGCACGCTCCTCGATACAATAGAAGACCTTGCCCGCAGCTTTAACACAGTTGTCCAATCCCGCGGCTTCCCGACATTTAGTGTTGCGGATTACAAACTGTTTGTAGGCAAAGGCGCAGAGAATGTCATCCGCAATATCATTCCCGAAGATTCCTTAACCGAAAACCTGGTCAAAGTGTGCCTCGCTGAATTCCGGGTCACCTACAGTCTCGGATTTCAAATCAATACAAAACCATATCCGCACATTCCGGAGCTTCTCCAGATTTTAACAGAGAAGCGAATCGCCTTTGCAGTGCTTTCAAACAAGCCCCATGAAGATACTGTTGAGTGTGTACGCCATTTTTTCCCTTATATATCGTTTAAAACGGTCCTGGGTCAAAAAACAGGCACTCCCCTGAAACCTGACCCGCAATCGACACTGCACATGCTGCGCAATATGCAGGTCACACCGCCGGCATCTCTGTTTCTGGGGGACTCTGGTGTTGATATGCAGACGGCGGTTAATGCGGGGGTTTTTCCGGTCGGTGCACTCTGGGGATTCAGGTCAGAACAGGAGTTGATTCAATATGGAGCAAAAAAACTGATATCGGATCCACTGGAATTAGCGGACTTGTTTATTTAATCCTATATTCCGCAGTTGGAGTCGTGCTCGTAATCGACAACAACGGCAATAAAAGCCTTTCACCAGAAGGGTGCTTAATCTGTAAAGCCATTAATTTATTAAACTACTTTTCAAATCAATCGATTACGATTACGAGCACGAGCACGACTTTACTGCTGATTTTAGGTTAATAGAAAAAGCACATCCGATACACCTGGCCGCATATCAATCTCTTATCGCTATGCAAACCATTGTATCCTCGCAAATATCGAAAAATTACCCTGTAATTAATATTCATTGCAAAATCACCGTCCTGTCTGTATAATTTGATAAGTAATTTTTTATATATATACATTGATAATGCTTTTCTGATATAGTTAAAACCATATATTTTGCTTTGTATTCGGAGATTATCAGAATATGTATATACGATGCTGGGGATCGCGCGGATCTATTCCTGTAAGCGGGAAAGAGTATCTCAAATACGGCGGTGATACCACCTGTATGGAGATACGTTCCAAAAAGGGCGACGTTATTATCGTCGACGCAGGAACGGGCATCAGATCGCTGGGCAACAAACTGATCAGCGAAAATATCGATACTTTTCATATACTGTTTACTCACGCGCACTGGGACCACCTCATGGGGTTTCCCTTTTTTAAGCCCATCTTTATGCGGGGAACCACCATGTACATCCGCAGCAGCTCGTTTAATAAAAAATCGATCAGGGATGTTTTTGAGGGACTGATGGAAAGGCCCTATTTCCCGGTGCAGCTTGCAGACAAGGACATCAGGTCGCGGATCTCCTTCAGAAAAATTCCGAACAGTTCGTTTAAAATAGGCTCCATAACGATACGACCGGTTCCTTTAAGCCATCCCAAGGACGGCGGGTTCGGATTCCGGTTCGAAGAGGATGGAAAATCATTCGTATTTCTTACCGATAATGAGCTTGGCCATGTGCACAAAGGGGGATTGGGATTTGGCGGGTATCTTCAATTCTGCCGGGGCGCGGACCTGTTGATTCACGATGCGGAGTATGAAGACCGGGAGTATCAGAAAATCCTGAAAACCTCCGAAGAGCCGTGGGGACACTCGGTTGTTTCCGATGTTATCGAGCTGGGCCTGGGCGCCGGGGTTAAAAAGCTGGGACTGTTTCACATCAACGCCATGCGCACGGATACGCGCATGGATGAAATGGTTGTGAGGGCGCGGAAAATAATCGCTCAAAAAGGATCGGCCATGCAGTGCTTCGGGGTCGGCTCGTCGTTCAGCTTTACGTTGTAGAGGATTCAGGGGGCGTTCCTCAGGTTGCGTCAATGCAGACCGGACTCACGCCGGTATTTTATTTTCAGTCTCTCCTTCATATATTCAATAAACTCTTTTTCCAGCCTGTTAAACACCCGTTCATATTTTTTAAACAGCGCAACCTGTTCCGGTGAATGATTGGTAAAAGAGGGGTTTTTTACCACTTTTACAATAGCCCTTATTTCCGGCTCCGAAAAGTAATACATGATGGCGTTAATCCGCGTCTCTTTGTATTCCGGTGAATTAAGATAGGTCTGAATAAGTGTGTAAATGTCGAGTTCGTGTTTTTTAAGCGCAGAATCGCTACGGGTTATTGTATGAACGACCGTGTCGATAAAGAGGGTTCCGCTTTTTTGCTGCAGCAGGCGCATCAGTTCGTGTGCCGCATTGTGGTGCGACTGGTCCACGGCAAGGGAACAAGCGGAGAAGAATAAAAGAAGGCAGAGAAGTTTTGTTACAAGGTTCATGGCTATTGCAGGTATTGTTTGTTGTTGGCGCAAATCAGCAAGCGATTCACACGAGCGTTCACCCGTAAAAAATACATGTATGGCGCATGGCATAAAAAATTATATTGCTTTTTATTCATTCCATAATGAAACTAAATTATCTGAATTTTCATGTTACCCTTGTATTCATTTACAGGTATGAAATAATTTATTTAAATACGTTGGGAAAAAAAGGTGTGGCCTTAATTATAAGCAGACTTTTCTTGATGAACTCAAGGTTTTTTCGTGCTCGTGCTCGTAATCGTACTCGTAATCGATATTTTTTTAACTGTTGTGTAAAAAATAACGATTCCGATTACTATGGAGTATAATCCCGCGTTTGACGCGGGAATGAGCAGCACGAAGGAAATTATTGCCTAAAATTAAGGTTGCACCCAAAAAATTAAATTATCAATTAACACTCAAAAACCGGAGGTTATTTCATGGCGGTTAAAAAAGATCATCAGGAGCAGGAGACGGCTGGCGTTCTGTATTCCATAAGTCCCGATTATAAGAAATTTGCATTACCCCAAAAGCAGGATTATGCGGCTGAATTCAAGAACATAGAAAAAAAGGTTCAGCAGGCGAGGAAAGAGGGGAAGGAGATCGTCGTTGTCATGGGTGTGGGATTTGTAGGCGCGGTGATGGCCGCCATTGTTGCTGATACGAAGGATACAAAAGGCCGGTACAGCAAGTTCGTTATCGGGTGTCAGAGACCGAGTCCGCGCAGTTATTGGAAGATACCGCTGCTCAACAGCGGATGTTCGCCGGTGAAAGCGGAGGACCCGGAGGTGGACGAGCTTATCAACCGGTGTGTTCTGCAGGAGAAGACGCTTATTGCCACGTATAACGATGATTGCCTCACGCTTGCCGATTGTGTTGTGGTCGATGTCCAGTGCGATTATAAAAAGAACGACCTCGGCAATATGAAGAGCGGCGAGGTAGATATGGCTGCGCTGGAAGCGACCATGCGTACTATCGGTAGAAAGATTCCGGCCAAATGCCTTACGATTATTGAAACGACCGTGGCGCCGGGTACCACGGAATTTGTTGCGCTGCCGATTTTACAGAAAGCGTTCGAAGCGCGCGGCATACAATCAACGCCCCTTCTTGCGCACAGTTTTGAGCGGGTGATGCCGGGCAAAGAGTATGTTGCAAGCATCCGCGATTTCTGGCGCGTGTGTTCAGGGTGTAACAAAGAGGCGAGAAGGCGCGTTGAAAAGTTCCTGCGCGAAGTGCTTAACACCAAAGATTTCCCGCTGACCGTTATGGACAGGCCCATAGAGTCGGAAACGACGAAAATTGTCGAAAACTCCTACCGCGCGACAATACTTGCCTTTTTGAACGAGTGGAGCATTTTTGCCGAACGCAACGGCGTCGACCTTATCAAGGTTATCAACGCGATAAAGATGCGGCCGACGCACAGCAATATGATATTCCCCGGACCCGGCATCGGCGGGTATTGCCTTCCCAAGGACGGCGGTCTGGGTTACTGGGCATACCGGCATATTCTCGGGTTTGAGGACGGCGACTCTGTTTTTAAAATTACGCCCACCGCGATAGATATCAATGACACCAGAGCGCTGCATGTTGCTGAACTTGCCCGCGATGCACTGCGGAACATAGGGCGGTATATTGCCGGAGCGGATATTCTTCTGTGCGGCGCAAGCTACCGCCAGGATGTGGGCGACACCCGCTACAGCGGCAGCGAAATGGTGGTGCGTAAACTTACCGAGATGGGCGCGGACATGCACGTGCATGATCCGTACGTGACAAACTGGTATGAAATGGAGAGCCAGGAAACCTATCCGGCGCCGGGGCACTCGTGGAGCCGGTTTTTCCGGAATCAGGACGTGCTGGAGAGTATACGCATTGAAAAGGATCTGCGCGCCGCCTTGAAAAACAAGGAGGCGGTTATTTTTGCCGTACCGCACCGGCAGTATCTCGACCTTAAACCGAAGGATGTCGTGAAGTGGGCGGGCGGCCACCTTGCCGTCATCGATTGCTACGGTATCCTGTCGGATGAGGCCATCAGGGAGTATTTCGAGCTCGGATGTGAAGTGAAAGCGCTGGGACGCGGCCATATTCAGCGGATAAAGGAAGAGGTACGCAAAGCTAATCGATAAACAGGTGAAATTCTGTAACAGGAGAAAATGAACATGTCAAAAAAAGCGGGTGTCTATGCCCGTTCTCTGAAAATGGGATATGTTGTCTGCTGCATTGTTGCCTTACTCTTTTGCCGGGTGCATGCGACCGAAGATCTTTTTTCGCGGATATGCACCTGGTTTGTCTCCTGCGATTCAATCCTTGATGAAATCGGGAATGAGCTGGGGCAGGCAGAAGGAGTGCAGGCTTCAGAAAAACTGCTTATGGATAAAATAACCGCGCACCCGCACGTCGAGCTCTTTCTGCGCACCAACGCGAAAGGCAGTATTATAAGCAGAGTGACGCGGGAGAGGATTGAACCCAGGCGTTATAAGAATGTCAGCGACCAGACCTGGTATAAAATACTTGAGATCAGCCGCAAGACCTACTACGGAAGCCTGACGAATACGAACGGTTCATACCTGTTCTGGTGCAAACCGTTGTTTACAAAGAGTGGTAATCGATTCAGCGGCGCGCTGGCTGTAAAAATGAACCTGAACACTGTTTTTTCCGGTATTGCGGCACACGGCGACGACCTGTTTGAGATTGTTTACCGCAATGAAATCATCTATTCAAACCTGGAACAAAAGAGTGCGGGCGGGCTTGTTTCGAAAACGCTCCCGGTTTACGGCCTTCCCGGTGTAACGCTCCGGTATAAGACCGGAGTGTCGGCCGTTTCGATCGGCAGTGAAAAACCGGACAGCACCGGGACAAATGTTCAGGAAGCGGCGGGCCCGAACCCGGATGCCGCGTCGCTCAGGCAGGGAAAAAGCGGCGCCGAAGGCCTTCCGGCTGTGAAGGGGCGGGAGCGGGAGAAAGGCGGCGTACTGACGGATGGCCGCAGCATGGTTGTCTATCTTGTTTGTATCGTGGTCTGTCTTGGTTTTGTGGTATATATCCTTAAAAAAACTGCGGAGAGAAACAGAAAGATACTCGAAGAGATAGATAAAGCCTCGTATGAGTAGCAAACACCAGCCTCGGCGCAATTAAAAAAGGAGATATAACGCTCTATCTCCTTTTTTAAAAAACGCGATAGCGGGATTACCGGACCGATTCAACGGACACTATCTCGGGTATCTCCCTCTTGAGTGTTTTTTCGATCCCGTTTTTAAGCGTCATCTGGGACATTGGACATCCCGAGCACGCTCCCCGGAGCTTCACTTTCAGAATCCCGTCGGCAAAGTCGACAAATTCGACGTCGCCCCCGTCGGCCTGAAGCTGCGGCCGTATTTTGTCCAGCTCTTTCTGTATTCTTTCTTTCATACAGGGTACTCCTTTCTTATTTGTATAGATATTATGACGGTATAAAAATTCCTTTTTTCTTTTTATCGCAGCACCACAGCACCGAACGGAAATCGACGATCGTGTTGCCCTTGGAATCTTTTGAATATGCGGATATCAGGTACAGGTTGCTGCTTAAAAACGTATAATAAAATACTTCGGTGAAATTATGTAAAATAAGTTTAAGGGTGTCGCTTGCGATAGAATATTTACCGGTAAACGAGGTGTCGCATACGGCCTGCGCCGAGTCACGGAACAGGGCGGAGGAGAACCTGCCGTCATTAAAGGAGATAACGGAGCAGTGCAGGGAATCGCCGGTCAGGTCGCAATTCTGGTTGGCGCAGTGATATCGTTCGGTCCACCCGCCCTTCACCGCGTCGATGAACGGATTGATGTCGTTGTCGGAACAGCGTCCCGCGGCCAGCACGGCAATCAGTATATATACAACAGGTTTTTTCATGGCACCGTCCGTTTTGGATACTTGTTGTGCCGCGTCACTCGTGGCGCAGGCAGGCCGCAAGGCACCTGCCGGTTGCGGATGCGGCGTTGGTAACGATTTCTTCCGGCGTTCCCTGCGCGACAATTTTTCCGCCGCCGTCGCCGCCTTCCGGCCCCAGATCAAGTATATAATCCGCGCATTTAATCACGTCGAGGTTATGTTCGATGATAATAACGGTATTCCCTTTATCGACAAGCTCCTGCAGCACATTCATGAGCATCAGGATGTCTTCGAAATGGAGCCCGGTAGTAGGTTCGTCCAGGATATAGAGCGTCCTGCCGGTCGAGCGGCGGGAGAGCTCGGAGGCAAGCTTGATACGTTGTGCTTCGCCGCCGGACAGGGTGGTGGCCTGCTGCCCGAGATGGATATACCCCAGGCCCACGCGTGACAGGGTGGACAGCTTTGCGTTGAGCGCCGGTATGTTTTTAAAAAAGAGGAGCGCTTCGTCGACTGTCATATCCAGGACATCGGCGATAGTTTTCCCTTTATAGGTAATTTCGAGCGTTTCCCGGTTATACCGTTTGCCGTGGCAGGCCTCGCACGAAACATATACGTCGGGCAGGAAGTGCATCTCGATTTTGATGACCCCGTCGCCTTCGCACGACTCGCACCGGCCTCCCTTGACGTTGAAGCTGAACCGCCCCTTCGGGTATCCGCGGATCTTGCTTTCGGGCAGCATGGCGAACAGGTCGCGGATGGGGTCGAAGGTTTTGGTGTAGGTGGCCGGATTGGAGCGGGGCGTGCGCCCGATGGGCGACTGGTCGATGCTGATGACTTTGTCTATATGGTGGGTTCCCGTCAGCGACGCATAGGGGAGCACCTCGTGTTTTGAGTGAAAGAGCTTGTTCAACAGCGCGGGATAGAGCGTCTGGTTGATAAGCGAGCTCTTGCCCGAGCCCGATACGCCGGTGATGCAGAGCAGTTTTCCCAGGGGGAATTGTGCGTCGATATGTTTCAGGTTGTGGCCGGATGCGCCTTTCAATGTCAGGGAATCGGCGTCGCCGCTTCGGCGTTGAGCGGGAACCGGCAGGCTCTTTTTTCCGCTCAGGTAGCAGCCGGTAAGCGATTTCGGATTCTGCATCACCTGCCGGGGCGTTCCGCACGCCACGACCCTGCCGCCGTGAATTCCGGCGCCGGGGCCGATATCGAGCAGGTAGTCGGCGGCAAGCATGGTGTCCCGGTCGTGTTCGACCACCACAACCGTGTTGCCCAGGTCGCGCAACGAGAACAGCGTCTTGAGCAGCTTTGCGTTGTCGCGGGGATGCAGCCCGATGCTTGGCTCGTCAAGGATATAGGTGACGCCGGTCAGCCGCGAGCCTATTTGCGTGGCCAGGTTTATGCGCTGGGATTCTCCTCCCGAGAGCGTCGAGGATGCGCGATCGATGGAGATATACGAGAGGCCTACATCGACAAGAAAGTTCAGGCGCTGGTTGATCTCCTTGATGATCTGATGGGCGATCTGTTTCTGCCGTTCGGAAAGGGTGATGCCCGCGAAAAATTCCCTGATTTTATCGATGGAAAGGGTGGAGAGTGCTCCGATATTGACATTGTTAACAAGGATGGCGAGGCTTTCCGGCCTCAGGCGCGTGCCGTTGCAGGAGGGGCAGTTTTTCCGGGACATGAAATTCTCGATCCACCGCCGTATCTCTTCGGACGAGGTATCCTTATACCGGCGCAGGAGGTTGGGAATAATCCCCTCAAACGGCCGTTTGAACTGACCCGACCCTTCACCGCTCTGCGAGCGCCATTCGATGCGTATTTTCTCGTCACCGGAGCCGTGCAGCAGGATGTTTTTCTGGGAAGCGGACAGCGTGTGGTACGGCTTGTCGACCGGTATTTTGAAGTGACCGCATACCGACTGCATGATCTGCCGGTTCCAGCTGCCCATCGTCGTCGATGCGTTCCAGGGAACAATCGCGCCCTCAAGGAGGGAGAGGGACGGGTCCGGGACGACAAGGTCGGAATCGAGCTCGAGAAGGTAGCCGAGGCCGTTGCACTTACGGCAGGCGCCGAACGGGCTGTTGAAGGAGAACATGCGCGGGGAGAGCTCGTCGTAGCTGACACCGCAGCGCGAGCAGGCGAGAAGTTCGGAAAACACCAGCTCCTCGCTGCCGGTGCAATCGATTTTGATCGTGCCGTTACCGCTCAGCTTCAGGGCCGTTTCAAGAGAATCGGTCAGGCGTTTTTTGATGTCCGGCCCGTTGACGAGCCTGTCCACGACGACCTCGATCGTATGCTTTTTGTTTTTGTCAAGAATTACGGGGTCGTCGAAGGTATACACTGTTTTGTCAATCCTGACCCGGATAAAGCCGTCCCGCCGCAGTTTTTCAAGCAGATCCCGGTATTCGCCCTTCCTGCCCGATATGACCGGCGATAAGATCTGGAACGGGGTTTTCTGGGGAAGGGACATGATACGGTCGCAGATCTCCTGGACCGTCTGCCGGGATATCTCCCGGCCGCATTTATAACACGTCGGCGTGCCGATGCGCGCGTAGAGGAGCCGCAGGTAATCGTTAATTTCGGTAATGGTTCCCACGGTCGAGCGCGGGTTGTGCACCGCGGTTCTCTGCTCGATGGAGATGGTCGGCGACAGACCTTCGATGGAATCGACATCGGGTTTTTCCAAAAGACCCAGAAACTGCCGCGCATACGCGCTGAGGGACTCGACATACCGCCGCTGCCCTTCCGAATAGAGCGTGTCGAAGGCAAGCGAGGACTTACCGGAACCCGACAATCCGCTGATAACGGTGAACCGGTTCCGGGGAATGGTCACGGTGATGTTCTTAAGGTTGTGTTCGCGGGCGCCTTTTATGACGATGTTTTTTATTTCCATGATTCACGTTTCTTCTGGCTGTTATGGATAGTGACAATTGTTACTATAAAATATATGCGTGTGACACGGATTGTTTCATTGATTATTGAGGGCGTGCCGGGGCGATTTTTGCCTGTTCGCCGGTGCGTTCCGGCGCCGGCGGTTTACATGCCTTTATGGTATTCATCCCAGGCATGTTGAATGGTGTCTCTCAATTTCGATTTTTTAAATTCGAACGGCTTGAAAAGAATGGGATATTTACAGTCGGTATTGATTTTTATCAGGGTATGTTTCGGATTATACCCGAATCCGGTTGTCAGCGCAATCTGGGAGGGAAAGTGCTTCTGCTTAATTCTGGTAATCAATTCGTAGCCATCAAGGTCGGGCATCGCGATGTCCGTTATGATAAGGAAGAAGGGAGCCCGGCCCAGTTCCCTGAAAACCTCTGCGGGCGAGCTGGCGGTGGTCACCTGCCAACGGTGAGCTTCGAGGTGCAATTTGAGAAGGTGGAGTACGTCGGGCTCATCGTCAACGATGAGTATGTTTCTATTTTTTACCTTTTTTGAAAAGCTCATGTATTTTATCGATAAGTTCCTGTTTTCCGAAGGGTTTTGTGATATATCCGTCCGCGTTCATGACGTGCAAACCTACCATCGTATCGAATTCTTCGGATTTTGCCGTCAGGATCGCGATCGGCACGGTGTCAAAGGCTTTGTCTTTTCTCAACTGCTTGAAAATTTCCCAACCGTCAATTTTTGGCATGGAAAGGTCCAGGAGAATAGCGTCCGGCTGATAGGCTCTGGCTTTTTCTACGGCAGCCAGCGGATCAAGCACGGAATCGACCGTATACGCCTGGGTTTCAAGCACCAGCTTTACCAGCTCGGCTATGTCCATATCGTCTTCAATGACCAGTATCTTTTTGTTCATAATGTCTATCCTTTAGCTATTTCCGAAAAGAGCCATTTCCAGTATTGGAGGCAGGCAAAAACCGATATAATTCCCGAAAAAAAACGTATTATCATGGAAACAGTGTTCAGTGGTCCGGCTGAGAGTTTGACTAATTCGTTGGCGGCAAACGCATTTACGATGGCGGCGGCAATGATTAAGCCCACCGCGCCGTACAACAGCTTATAGTAGGGGGGGGTCTTGAGCGCTTCCCCCAGGCGTTTGCTGAGATAGGCGATGACAATGAGAATGATGATCGACGCGATGTCGAGAAAAAAGACGTTCTGAACAATAAAGAGGTTCATTTGCGCACCTTCTTCATGGTAAGAAACAACACCATCGAATTCCATGCCGAAGCGATGCTCCCGGTTACCAGAAACAGGGTCTGCACTATTCTGCAAAGCATCTGGCGTTCCTGCATAATAAAGAGGCACGGGATGAAGAGGATAAAGAGCATTATCGACGACAAAAAACCGAATCGCATGGATTTCTGGTTGAATTTTCTCCGGTAGAAGGAGGAGATCAGGTAGGCGATGAAATTAAAAAAGATGAAGCAGAGGACATAGCCGCACAGCAGCAGGTTATAGATGTCGAAATAGAAGGTCATTCGTATCCCTACAGTATGGTAGTAATCCCCCGCAACGGAGCGATTGCATGCGATCAGGTCAGGGTCGCGATTCCCAGCCGCCCGGCTCGCTGTTATTTTTTCTTTTTTCCGAACACATTTACAAAAGCGTCCTGCGGCGTATGATGCGTAATGCCGCTCATGATGCCCTCCCTGCCGCTGAACGTCGATTCAACTTCGATACCGTCTTTGGTGCAGACAAACTGGTGGATGTCCTTATGATGGTCGCTGCCTCTCATTTTCAAAATAATGATGGCTTTCCGGATGGCGCTATCCACCTCGACATACCGTAAAAGAGAATAGGAATCAACGATAAATGCGATTTTGCTGGTCACCTGATTCAACTGCCCCAGCAGGCTGTCGTTTTCGCGCAGAAGAATACTGGTGACGTTTTCGCGCTTCAGCGCATTGATAAAGGTACGCTCTTTTTCCCGCAGATCGAACGGGTCGAGCGCAAGCGACTCGAAATGAGTAATACTGTCGATAACAACGCGTTTTGTCTTCATCTCTTCCATAAGCGTGACAAACTCGCCGTCCATTTTCTCAAATTCCCGCAGGACGGTTTCCGGATCGGAGAATATGATTTTGAGGCGGCCTTCGTCCTCAAGTTTTTTCAGGTCCCAGCCGAACTGCAAAGCATCGTGATAATATTGCTTTGGAAACTCTTCGAAGGTAATGATAAGGCCGGGGTCATCGTAGTGGACAATACCGTTATAAATGAACTGCATGCCGATGGTAGTCTTGCCGGTGCCGGGAGCGCCCTCGATAAGGTTCGCCGAATTGGGTAAGAAACCGCCGAACATCATTGCATCAAGTTCTTTAATGCCTGTGGGAACTTTTTTTACATTCATAATCGTTTTCCGATACTGTTAGGTAGATAGATAAAGGATAAGTATATCATTCATTGCTTTTTTTTTCAATGGATAAAAAATAAAAAGAGAAACAAATTCATTTTCCTTAATTTCCGGCTTGCCGGACTATATAAAATAAATTTTTCCCATACACCAGTTGCAACCTTAAAACGTTTATTGTTTGAGTTGTTTTCTTTGCACCTGCCTGTTTGTTGTTTTCATATCCACATACCGGTGGTTAATGTTACGGCGGATAATAATACAATTGTTATGCAAAAATGTTACCTATTATCTTTATATAATTTATATTTTATATTAAAGCTGTATAACCATAGGCTTAAGTTATTACATTTATTTCAGGAGGCTCGCACGTGAATATTACAGAAGTCAGAATCACCGTGAGAAACGAAGAGAAGCTGAAGGCCTTTGCTAGTATTACGTTTGATGATTGTTTCGTTGTGAGGGGTCTGAAGGTCATCAATGGCTCCCAAGGCTATTTCGTGTCTATGCCAAGCCGCAAGCGCAAGGATGGCAGCTATCAGGATATTGCACATCCCATCAACAATGAAATGCGCAAGGAAATCGAGGACAAGGTACTGGATGCATTTGAGAAGGAGTTGAATTCACCGCGTCCTTCTTCCGGTAAAAAAGGCGGACACGAAGATGAAGAGGGCGAGGCTGAACTGGAATAAGGTCAGGGAACAGCTGGCATATAATTACAGGGTGTTTTCCGGCGCTTAAAGCGGGAAACACTTTTTTATTTTTACGCAAAACATAACCTGCATAGCCATTTCTTGTATCCATATATTATTTTTGTTTGATTGCTCTTTTTTTCTGGGGCGTCGACAAGCGGTAAGTCACAAGGTTTTGGTCCTTGCAAACGGAGGTTCGAATCCTTCCGCCCCAGCTTAATTTGATGCGCCGTATTTGATATCAGTTCAGTTCACTGTAAGGAGGTATTACCTTGGAAATAATGAAATTAAAAGCCCGCACCAGAATCGGAAGCGGAAAATCCTACACCCACAAGGTTCGGGGTCAGGGATGGATACCGGCGGTTTATTACGGCCACGACCGGGAGACCAGAAGCATCGAGGTTGACGAGAGAGAGTTCGCCGCCCTCGTGAGAGCCAAAAAGACGGCGGGCCTTATCGTCCTGCAGCTGCCCGGAGAAACGGGAGATACGACGACAATAGTAAAAGAGATACAGCGCCATGTTATAAAGAGTTCTCTTTTTTATCACGTCGATTTTCAGCATGTTGCCATGGATGAGAAGATCACGGTAAATGTACCTGTTCATATCTTTGGTCTGCCGATCGGCGTCAAAGATGACGGCGGCATATTGAATCAAGCCAAGCGCACGCTGGCGGTCGAATGTTTTCCCGCAGATATACCCGAGGTTATTGAAATAGACGTTACGGAGCTGCGGATAGGCCATTCAATCCATGTTAAGGAACTGACCGTTCCCAAGGGCGTCATAAAGGATTCTCCGGATGACGTGGTTGCTGTGGTTGTTCACCCGAAGGCTGTGGTTGAGGAAGTGCCGGTTGCTGCTGAAGGCGCCGAAGCTGCGGAAGCTAAGGAAGGCGAGGAAGGCGGCGAAGCGGGAGAGGAAAAAGCCAAACCGGAAGCAAAGGGTAAAGAGGCCGCGCCGGAAGGGAAGAAGTCGAAAGACGAAAAGTCCGCAGATAAGGAAAAATAATCGGGCCGCGCCAAAAGTGGGGGATTGTGTTTCAACTGCTGCGAAAGCTTTTCGGGTATTCACAATCCTCAGCCGGCTTGCACGCCTCGTATATTGTCGTCGGTATCGGCAATAAAGGCGACAGGTATCTTGATACAAGGCATAATATCGGTTTTTGTGTCATTGATGCGCTGATACGGAGATGCGAAACGGTTGCAAAGAAAAAGCTGCGCCATGCGGATATCGTTGAATGCCGGACGCCGGACGCGACAACCGCCGTGTATGCAAAACCGTCAACCTATGTGAACCTGTCCGGCAAGGCGGTACGGGAGCTTCTGGAAGTTGCCAGCCTGCCTCTGTCAGCATGTCTCGTCATTGTTGACGATTTAAACCTTCCGCTCGGAGAGCTTCGTTTCAGGCGGCGGGGAACGGACGGCGGACACAAGGGGCTTCAGTCCATTATCGCCGAAGCCGGCGCCGATTTTCCCCGGATCAGGATCGGGATCGGTCCTTTGCCGCAGGGTGCGGCGAGAGTCGATTTCGTGCTCGGCGTCTTTGATGAGCGTGACCGGATCGTGAAGGATGAGAGCGTTGTCCGTGCGGCAGAGGCGGTGCTCTATTGCATGAAGAACGGCATTGATGCCGCGATGAACCGGTTTAATAAGGAAAGCAGTATAAAAAAAATATAAACAATGTGTATTAATCATTCATCCTGCTCCCCCCGGGAGCCGTACAGACCATAGGAGGTTGTTCAATGAAGCGAAAGTATGAGACCGTTGTCATTTTTGATGGTTCTCTGCCTGATGATGTTGTTGAGAAAGAGCAGCAGAAGGTCGAGAATTTTCTCAAAGAAAATGCCGATTTTGAAAAAACCGATGTGTGGGGCAAGAAAAATTTTGCCTATCCCCTCGGCAAGAAAAAGATGGGCAACTATTTTCTCTTTATATATAACGGCGAAGGCGATATCAGTGATAAAATTAATAAGCGTTTTCAGCTCGACCACAAAATCGTGCGTCATATGACCGTGTTATACGAAGAGGTGAAAGACAATAAGCCGGCACTGATAAAACCTGTAATAAAAACAGAGGAAGGGGTAGAATAGTATGGTTGAGAAGTTTCGCAGAAGAAAAAAATTTTGTTTTTATTGTAAAAATGGCGTTGTGCCGAATTACAAACTTGTGGACGTAATCAGCCATGCAGTCACGGAACGCGGAAAAATTCTCCCGCGGCGTATAACGGGCGTGTGCGCTAAACACCAGAGAAAACTTACAACGGCTGTCAAAAGGGCCCGCCATATTGCGCTGCTTCCGTTTGTTGCGGAAAATATTATTTAAGCGGCGCCGTAACGGAATAATCATATTATACAGGTTATACAGGAAAAAGGAGATAGTGTTTATGGAGGTTGTCTTAAAAAAAGATTACGAAAAGCTTGGAAAAGCCATGGATGTCATAAAAGTCAAGGACGGGTATGCCAGGAATTTCCTTATACCTTCCGGCATCGCGGTCCCGGCGACCGAGGGTAATAAAAATATCGTGGCCGATGCCCGGCGTATCGCCGAGAAGCGCGATGAAAAGAAGGCGAAATCTGCCCGGCAGCTCGCAAAAAAGATAGAAGAGGTTCCCTGCACCATAGCGGTAAAAGTGAAGAAGGACGAGGAGATTTTCGGGTCTGTTTCGTCGCACGAGATAGCCGAGTTCCTGAAGAGGGAGGGCTTTGATATCGACAAGGCTGCGGTGGAGCTGGAGGAGCCTATCAAACAGCTCGGCGTTTATTCCATTAAAATAAAAGTGCACCGGGACGTGTATGCCAAGCTGAAGGTCTGGGTCGTTAAAGAGGAATTTGAAAAAACGGGCGGTGAATAAGAGCCGCCCGGCTCCAGCGACGTCTGTTCTCTGGCCCTGCGAAAAGCGTTTTTTGCGTATTTTTTGCGCACAGCACACAGTGCATCCAGAACGGCTGGATGAGAAACTACCGAGGGAGGTCGTATGAATTTAAAGGGATGTTACGTGGCGATTGTAACTCCTTTTAATGAAGCAGGTGCAGTTGATGAAAAAGGTTTACGTTCAAATATTACCTGGTTGATAGAAAACGGGGCCGATGGCATCGTGCCCTGCGGCTCGACCGGAGAATCCGCAACGCTCACCTGGGAAGAGCACGAGCGCGTCATCGATATTACCATAGACGAAGTGAAGGGGCGGGTCCCGGTCATTGCGGGCGCCGGTTCCAACAGCACCGCGGAAGCGATCCATGCGGCGAAACACGCGCAGAAATCCCGCGCGGACGCGATTCTCTGCATTACTCCTTATTATAACAAACCTACCCAGGAAGGGCTGTATCAGCATTTTGGCGCTATTGCCCGGAGCGTGAACCTGCCGATTGTCGTCTATAATGTTCCTTCAAGAACCGGTGTGAACCTTCTGCCCGAAACCCTGCGGCGCTTATGCGAGTTTGACAACATTGCAGCAGTCAAGGAAGCAAGCGGCGATGTGCTCCAGATTTCGGAGATTCACCGCAGATGCGGCGACAGATTGGTTATTTTGTCCGGGGATGACGGTTTGACGCTGCCGATATTGGCGACAGGCGGGGCCGGTGTTATCTCCGTTACCGGCAACATACTTCCGGCAAAGAGCGCTGCAATGATCAAGGCGTTTAATGAAGGACGGATGGCTGACGCCCTCACGCTGCATGAAGAACTTCTGCCCGTTACCAGGGCGCTGTTTATTGAAACCAACCCCATTCCGGTAAAAACCGCGATGCATTACCTCGGATTGAGCGCGGGAACCCTTCGCCTGCCATTGACGCCTATGAGTGAGAGCAATAAACAACAGTTATTGTCCGTATTAAAAGAAAACGGTGTAACGCCTCTTAATACTGGAAAGAGATAGTAGCGTATGGCTGTGGGAATTGTTGTCAACGGTGTTCTGGGGCGTATGGGTAAGGAGATAGCCCAGACGGTTTTTACCGATTCGGAGGTTGTACTCCGCGGATGTATTGAAAGAGAGGGACACCCGTCGCTGGGCGCCGATATCGGCGGATTTCTGGGCATAGAGAAAACCGGCGTGACTATCAGATCGTCGTTAAAAGAGATTGCCGGGAACGTGGATGTTATAATCGATTTTACAACACCGGCATCGACCCGATCGCTTCTGCAGGAGATACAGGGTACAACAACCGCGATCGTTATCGGAACAACCGGATTGTCGGATAGCGATATGGCGCTGATAAAAAAAGCTTCGGGCGCCAATGCGATTCTTTTCAGCCCGAATATGAGCCTGGGTGTGAACTTTCTTTTCTATCTCACGCAGATTGCGGCGGAGCGGCTGGGCGGCGATTTCGATATAGAAATTATTGAAGCGCACCATCGATTCAAGAAGGACTCGCCGAGCGGCACCGCAAAAATGCTGGGTGAAATCGCCGCCGCGGCCAGGGGAAGCTCCTACAAAGAGGCGGCCTCGCATGGAAGAGAAGGCGTCGTGTCGGAGCGCCCGACAGAACAGATCGGCATGCACGCAGTCCGCGGCGGGGATATTGTCGGCGACCATACGGTTCTGTTTGCCGGTATCGGCGAGAGGCTTGAGATCAGACATTGTGCTCACAGCAGGACAACCTTCGCGCGGGGCGCGGTCAAAGCGGCGAAATGGCTGCACGATCAAAAGCCCGGCCTCTATTCAATGCGTAATGTCCTGGGATTCTGAATTCCCATGTTTACATACCTATCATAAGAATTGAAACCTATGCGCAAAAACAGACTTCTATACGCTGCGTTCTGCTTTTTACTGTTCCCGCTTGTTGTATCCGCAAAAAACAGACCGGATAACACCCCCGGAACCGGACAAATCCCGTGGTACCTGTCATCAGGTATTACCGGATCAGATAACGCAGCGGCAACCGCACCGGCATTTTCAGGCACTGTTTTTGCCCAGAACGTTATCGAAGAAGAAGATATTCTTATTGATGAGGAAAAGAGCACCGGATCCGACGAGGATATTCTCGAGGAAAGCCTCGAAGAGAAGAAACCGCAGGAAAGCGAATCAAAAGAAGAGAAAATTGACGCAAATTCCGCAGTAAAAGAAAAAGAGACGCCGGCGTCCTCCCCCGATACAACCGGCGCAAAAAAGACGGTAGAGGGTGCGAAGCCGGATGCCTTACCGGACACTGCCTCAAAAGCGACGGTTGAAGATGCCGGTGATATGGATCTCATTCTGGAGGATGAAGATGAGCTTATCGTTTCTGACGATAAGGAGGAGCTGCTGATTACCGAGGAGCCCAAAAAAGACACCTCCGCTGCGCATCAGGTTCTTAAGGGTACATCGGACACCGCTTCGGCCGGACCCGACAGCCTGAAACAGGCAATAACCCCGGTCGTGGAAGGGGAGGAGATTATCACCGAGCCGGAGACGGTAGAAGAAATTGATAATGCTGGCGAAGAGAAGGTCGCGGTTACCAAAAAGGCAAAGAAGAAAAAGGCTGCCATCGAAGAGGCTCGCGCGATCAATTTTGACCGGAACCTGAAGGAGTACCGCTCCCCGCGGAAAGCCATGTTCATGTCGCTGCTGTTGCCGGGGCTGGGACAGGCGTATACGAAGAAATACTGGAAAACCGCGGCACTGGGCGTACTGGAAGGGGCGCTTATCGGGTTTGCCATCAAACATGCTGTTGACGGGAAGGATCAGTTGGAACGGGCGCGGGATTATGCGGATGATCATTTTGATCCGGAGAAGTTTTTTACATTTTATAGAAATTTTATGGAATTTTTTCCCGATTCACCGAAGGTAGACTTTGCAAACATTTTCTATGATACGCTTGATAATTATGTAGCTGATTTTACCGGGATCACAAAAAAGCCTCATACAACAAAAAAACGGCCGGATTTCGATAAACTTATTCAGTACGATAAAAGCAACCCTTCGGTATTTGTTCAGGGATGGGATGATTGTGAACCGGTTAATAATCCAAATGGGTATATTCACGACAGTTCCACCTACCTTTTTTCTTATGCAAAATTTAATAAAGATACCACATGGATGTTAAACAGATATAAAAAAGGCGATACAATTCCGATCGAACGGGGAACATACGGGTATTCCCTTCACCAGCAGGAATATACCCGCATTATCAGGCTTTCTAATCATTACTATAGTGTCACGCAATATCTCATTTTCGGCATTGTCGCCAACCACCTCCTCTCCGCAGTTGACGCATTCATTTCCGCCCGCTCATACAACGATATGCTCTTGAACAAGCAGAGCCTGTGGCGTCGCATAGATATCGATCATCAGGTTGCGGTTTCTGATTATGGCATCGAATCCCGGCTTGATCTGAAGGTGAAATTTTAATGAGCCCCATAAAAGGTATTTTACTACTATCGGCAATTTTCCCCTGCTTTTACCAAGTCGCGGCACAGGTGGTTGTTGATGAGGAGAATACCGATGAGGTCGTGGTAGAGGAGGAGATCGACCAGGACACCAGTACTATTTATCTCGAGTATGAAGAAGGCGACAATTCGCCGGTTCCTGCACGAACAACGAATTCTTCAAAAATAGACAAGAAAAAATTCCGCTCCCCGAAAAAAGCAATGCTGCTGTCATTGCTGGTACCGGGACTTGGTCAGACGTATGCAAAGAAGTATTGGAAGACAGCGCTGTGGGGTAGCATGGAGTATTTTCTTATAATTTCTGCCATAAAACACGCGCGTCTGGGCAGCCATCAAGTGGAAAGGGCGCGGGATTTTGCGGATGATCATTATAATCCGGAGAAGTTTTTTACATTTTATAGAAATTTTATGGAATTTATTCCCGATTCACCAATGGTGGACTTTACACTAATTTTTGGCGCAACTCTTGATAATTATGTAGCTGATTTTACTGGGATCACAGAAAAGCCTCATACAACAAAAATACGGCCGGATTTTGATAAGCTGATTCAAGAAAACACTTTTGTTCAGGGATGGGATGATTGTGAACCAGTTAATAATCCAAATGGGTATATTCACGACAGTTCTACCTATCTTTTTACTTATGCAAGTTATAATAAAGATACCACATGGATGCTAAACAGATATAATAAAGGCGACACCATCCTGATCGAACGGGGGATATTCGGTTATTCCCTTAATCAGCAGGAATATAACCGCATTCTCAGGCTTTCCAGTCATTACTATAGTGTTACACGATATTTTATTTTCGGCATAGTTGCAAATCATATTGTCTCAGCTGTTGACGCGTTTATTTCCGCGATGTCTTATAATAACATGCTACTGAATAAAAAGAGCGTATGGCAGCACATTGATCTTGATCATCAGGTGGCGTTTGGTGATTATGGTTTTGAATCCAGGCTCGATCTCAAGGTGAGGTTCTGATGAAAAACGTGAAATTTATTTTAATTATCGGCGCTCTTCTGGCGGGTTTTATTACCGTTTCTGCTCAGGTGGTTATCGAAGAGGAGATTACCACCGATACGGTGAATATACTCACTGCGGACAAGGCTGCTTCGCAACGCGCAAAATCGCCCCGCCTGGCAATGATGGCAAATCTTCTGGTGCCCGGTCTGGGTCATAAATATATTGGCAAAGAGGGCAGGGCCATGGTTTATTTCGCCTCTGAAGCGCTTTTTATTTTCGGGTTGATCTATTCTGAAACCTATTCAAGAAAAATGTATGATAATTCTAAAAGCTATGCCTGGAAATATGCGGGGACGAGATACGAAAAAGAGTCTGATGATGAATACTGGAAGGTTATCGGAAACAAATATTACAGAAGTTATAAAGACTATAATTATGAAATGGAATTGATCGGCCAGCCGGACAAAAAGTATTCAGAGCCTGATGATCTCTGGTATTGGGAAGACGACTATTATCAAACCAGATACCGGGAGATACGTAAAACAGCTACCTCGTTTCACGTGGTTTCCTCGTTTTTTCTCGGCGCCATGATTCTTAACCGGGCTATCTCTTTTATTGATGTACGAATCGCCTCAAAATACACCACCCTTCAGACCACAAAGGCGGAGATTCGATTAAAACCACTCTGTTCGTTGAATAAAAAAGAGCTTGGGATTTCTCTGACCGGGAATTTTTGATACAACCCTACATTTTTTTGATGGTAACCTGCCATATTTTATTTCATGTTTGTTGATAAAAATGCTTGTACCATATATAACTGTATTTTATTTTTATAATATACAATATATAGTAGGGAATACATATTTTTTATACTGAGGCGCTCTCTGAACGGTAATCATTTTCATAAAAGGGGTTTTTATTATGAAATGTCCTTTTTGCGGGCATGAACAGGATAAGGTTGTTGATTCACGCTCAAGCAAGGAGGGGCGTGCGGTTCGCAGGCGCAGGGAGTGCCTGAAATGCGAGGGGAGATTTACGACGTATGAGTATATCGAGAACTTCCCTCTGACGGTAGTGAAAAACGATCAGAGAAGAGAACCGTACGACCGGCAGAAGCTCATGCAGGGGATAATAGCAGCCTGCAAGAAGCGGCCGATAAGTATGAAGAAGATAGACAGTATTGTGGACAGGATAGAGGACGAAATAGAGAAGTTATCCCGCTCGGAGATCCATTCGTATGAGATAGGCAAACATGTCATGTCTGCTCTGTATAAGCTGGATGACGTTGCGTATGTACGTTTCGCTTCTGTGTACAGGAAGTTCAAGGATAAAGATGAGTTTGTTTCTGAGGTCAGGGATCTTGATTCAAAGGTTTCAAAAAGCTCTTAACAGGCTTATGATACCATGGTACGATCAGGCTATTCGATCTGAATAACGCTGCCCGCGGAACAGGAGGCGTCAAAAAAATCCTCCTTGAAATAGAAGAAACCCTGCTCGTCGTTGGTGTAGAATTCGGTAATATCTTCATTAAAAAAAGTTTTTAATGCAGTGTCCTGGTCGGCGCTTTCAATGATACGGTGTTTAAGCGGATTTTTTTCTCCGGGTGCTACAAACGCTATCGCATATTTTGGCATAATGTCATTCCCCAACTAATGAAAATGTTTAAATCAGAATAAAGACGAATGTAAAAAATAGATTTTGACACGCAATAAAAAAAATAAAATTATTAAAAAAATGCAATATCCCTGCAACAAGTCATTGGGATACCGGTGCGCGTGAGCGGATGGTTTTATGGCGACCTCTCCGCCGCACACGGTATTATCGAGGAGGGGACCGTTTATTCATGAAAAACAGATGTAAATCCGCGGCGGCATTCTTCCTTTGGGCAGCTTCATGGTCGTATTCGTTTCAGGATAACGTTGTACAGCTTATTGCCGACAGCAATTATACCCAAAAGAGCGTCGGTGTTGTTGTTTGGGAGGTCGGAACATGTTCGACCCTTGTTTCAATAAACGCCGACACGTTTTTCAATCCCGCCTCGGTCATGAAATGCATCACCGCAGCTGCGGCATTTGAGCTTCTGGGCATGCGCTACTGTTTTAAAACAGCGGTGTATACCGATGGCCCGCTTCGCAGAGACAGCGGCATCGTGACGGGAAACCTCTATATCCGGGGGGGCGGCGATCCCGGGTTTCTTGCCGAGCGCCTGTGGCTTTTTGTCCAGCACCTGACCCATTGCGGCATAAAAAAAATCACGGGGGACCTTGTACTGGACGATTCATTTTTCGACGCACAGGTCGATGGCCCCGGCTTCGGAGAAGACGTATCGAGCCGGGCGTACGAGGCGCCGGTTGCGGCGCTTTCCGCCAATTTCAACACCATCGCGATCCACGTTGCACCCGGCGCGGAAGCGGGCATGCCGGTTGTCGTGACGCCGTTTCCTCAGATACGGGGCGTGAAAATAATCTGCACGGCCAAAACCGTGCCGGCCGGGACGCCGTCAAACCTTGAGATTAAAACGGACAGGGTTGACGGCAGAACCGCGATTGCGGTTTACGGCAGCATGAGTCTTAACGAGAAGGGAAAATACAAATACCGCAAGGTGTGGAGCACCTGGGAGAATTTCGGCTGGGCAATGCTGGCGCTTTTTGAACAAAGCGGCATCGAGTTCAACGGCGCCGTAAAACACGCGGCCATTCCCGACTCTTTGAAAACAGGGGAGCCGTTTTACACGTTTGAATCAAGGCCGTTGCCGGAGTTTGTTTTCAACATGTTTAAATATTCGAGCAATTTTGCCGCAGAGATGGTATTTAAAACCATTGCGGCGGAAAACGATTCGCTCCCCGGGGCGTGGGAGAACGGGGCGAGAATTGTCGGCGGCTGGTGGAGGAACGGCCGGATCCTTGAAAGCGGCAGAAACACCTGCCCGGTCATACAAAACGGTTCGGGCATGGGAGGCGGCAACCGGGTCACCCCGCAGCAGATAGCGGCGCTTTTGAATCATGTCTGGAAACAAAAATCCTATTTCCCCGAGTTTCTCTCATCACTGTCCACTGCCGGCATTGACGGTACCCTGGAGACCAGGTTTACCGGCTCGTGTCTGAAGGGAATCGTTCGCGCGAAAACCGGCACCCTGAACGATCGCGGGGTAAGCAATCTTGCTGGATACGTTTTGCTGAAAGACCGATGGTATGTTTTTGTGATTCTTGTTACTAACACAAAAAAGAGCCAGTTTTCTCACTGGACCCTGCAGCAGAAGATTCTTGAGACGGTATTTGCAGAAAAGGTGAAAAAAAAGGGCCGCAGATAAACTCTGTGGCCCCGGTATATTCTGCTCTCAAGCCGGCAAGCCGGAAATTGCGGCGCCGGGATAGAATTAATAGGCTGTGCCTTCCATCTGCTGCCCATCTTCATAGGTGGCTTTTGCCGAAAGCTTGCCGTTTTCGTACCATTGCTGTTTCAGCCCGTGAAGTTTGCCATCCTTGTAGCTGCATTCCGTCTCTTTTTTGCCGTCTTCATAATACCAGGTAGAGATGCCGTTGAGGACGTTTTTTGAATAGGTGTCCTCTTTTTTCGGATTACCGTTTGGATACCATTCCCTCTGTACCCCATGCAGGTCGCCATTTACAAAAGGAGTCAGCTTTTTCTTTGTGCCGTCCGGGTAATACTCTATTTCGTCACCCTCTTTGTTTCCGTTTTTATAGGTGGTTTCGGAGGCTTTGGTTCCGTTATCGTAGTAGGTACAGGCGGCGCCGGCCGGAGCCCCTTTTTCGTAGGTGAGTTCGCTTTTTACCTGCCCGTTTTCGTACCAGCACAGCTCTTTGCCGTTTTTCATTTCCATGCGGGTCTTTTCGTTCTGCATATACATGGTCTGCTTATATTTACTACCATCGGGGTAATAAATTGTGGTGAGGCTGTCCGGCTTCCCTTTGCACAGGCATTGATCTGATTTGATCTTCCCGTCTTCCGAGTAAATAATAACGCGTCGCGGGTCGGATTTCTGAGAGTAGTAATGGATCTCTTTTTTCTTCGCTCCGTTGGCATACTTCTCGACAACTTCAATCTTGAGCTCTTTGGCGCAACCGATGAGGAGGCAGGTAACACTGAGAACGATAAGGGTTTGTAACTTCATAAAAACTCCTTTCTAGAGATGATTATAAAATAAGTATTCTGCACCATAAAAAAACATAAAATGAAACTCCGGGCGCTTTTAGTATGCATGAAGGTTTTGGGGATTATCGCCGGCGCCGCATTTTTTTTCTTGTTGCGCATAAATCCTTTTGATTGTTAAATTAGTAATGACGAGAGGCGCAGGGGTATCTTATTTTATATTTTTCCGTTGTTTTAATGCAGGGTACGTTAAAGGATACAGAGAGCCACCATGAAATTCAGACCATGCATTGACTTGCATAACGGCAAAGTCAAGCAGATCGTCGGCAGCACGTTTTCGGACAGTCATGAAGAGCGGGTGACGGTAAATTTTCAAACCGACCGGCCATCCTCCCATTTCGCGAAGCTCTATAAAAAGGAGGGATTGACCGGAGGCCATGTCATCATGCTGGGGCCGGGAAATGAGGCTGCGGCAAAACAGGCGCTCTCCGCTTTCCCCGGAGGACTGCAGGTTGGCGGAGGAATTACCCCGGCCAACGCGCCGGTGTTTCTTGATGCGGGCGCTTCTCATGTGATAGTGACCTCCTACGTTTTTAAAGACGGCAAGATTTTTTGGGAGCATCTGAAAGAGATCGTACAAAAAACAGGAAAAGAGAGACTGGTGCTTGATATAAGCTGCAGGAAGAAAAACAACGATTACTATATAGTGACGGATCGCTGGCAGAAATTCACCGATGTTACCATTTCAAAGGATACGTTTGCGCAGCTCTCTTCCTGGTGTGATGAGTTTCTCGTTCATGCGGTTGATGTGGAGGGCAGGCAGGGCGGCGTGGACTGCGCCTTGATCCGCCGGCTTTCCCGGGAGTGTCCGATACCGGTTACCTACGCAGGCGGTATTCGCTCCCTGGAAGATATGGAAACCGTATATACCGAGGGATCGGGCCGGATAGATGCGACCATAGGAAGCGCGCTGGATATATTCGGGGGCGGCCTTATGTTCAAGGATGTGGTGACGTGGCATTGGAATCATAATAGATAACCAGAGTGTTTTTAGAACCTTAGAAATAATTTTCTGACATTTTTCACCCTGAAGGGTACTTCGAGGCAGAAAATTATTTCGTGAAGGTTCTTATCCAGCTTGTCTGGATTAAGTATATTTAGAGACATTTTTTGGGCGGGGTAATGACCAAATACAGGGATAGGGGATAGTGTGAGAATACATGGGGTGGTTTTGCTCTTTTGTTTGATAACTGTTTCAAACTTTGCCAATATTCATGCAGAGGAAGATCCCGGGCAGCGTGCGATTACCCCGGTAAAAGTAATCGTTGCCCGGCCTGTTTCAAAATACGGCAGCGCAAATCTGGAGGATATGTGGCTTTTGCTCCTCTGCGAAAACTATCTTCATTTCCGCCTGCAGGGGGTTGACGGTATTTCCGTGGTGCCGGCCGAGGTTCTTTCGTCGCTGATCAAAGGGTATTCTGAATACCGGGAGGGTGCGCAGTCCGTCACTCTGGATAAGTATACGGATGCAGCAATGAAGCTGTCGGTCACCTATATCATATATATACAATGCGAATATTTCAAGTTTGGAAGCGGCAACCAGGTAAATACCGGCGACGACGTCAATTTTTTCGGGAAAGTGCAGTCGATATACGGCAGCGAACCGATTTTTGTCGAGGCAAAGCAGTTTCCCTTGAAAAAAATCGGTTTTAAACTGGATCTGTTTATATCAAAGGTGATTGAAACCCTGAAAGCGGAAACGACTCCGGTAAACCGGAAGTTTCTTGAAACAAAAGTATTGAGGGACGACGCCAAAAAGATAAAAATGCTGGGGAAATATCTTGCTGTTTTTAATGACCCCGGGGCCGATGGCGCCACCGTGTGGGATAAATCGTATGGAAAATATAAACGATTCATAAAAGACGGCTCTGATATGCTGCTGGGATACTATGCTGGCGGCAAAGTGTTCGAGTCCGTAAAAAAATATAAGGAGGGGGCCGCATTTTTTTACACTATTACGGATATGATGGAGAGCCAGTTTCCCCGCGCCTATATTGAAGCGAGCAGGTTGTACCGGCTTCATAAAAATTATAAACAGTCGTTATCCATTCTGGAAAATGCTACCGGCATACCGTCCATCGAGCATGACCTGAAGGTAGAGAAGGCGATTCTTTTCAAGGAGATGGGCCATACGATAGACGCGCTCTATCTTGCGTCAGGGCTGCTTGACGAGAACAGAAACGATATCATCGTACAAACGCTGCTGAAGCAGCATGGTCTTTATAAAGAAAAATATACCCCCCTCGATTTTGCCGCACCCGTGGACAGCAGCAACGACGAAGAGTGGTAGCTCCTAGCCCAGCAGGGCTGGATAAGATACTGTACGTCAAATTATCTACGCTCACCGCGTATATAATTTTCCTACAGTATCTAACGCCACGACTGCATCGTTTCAAAAAGCTCGATAAACCGCGGCAGGTTTTTTTCAAATGCCTGCAAAGAAAGCGTATTTGCCCCGTCGCAGAGCGCCCGGTCCGGGTCCGGGTGGACCTCGAAGAAGAGGCCGTTGATATTGTGACATAGCGCCGCGCGGGCGAGCGGAACGACCTGCTCCCGGTTGCCCGACGAGCAGCCGTCCCCTCCGCCCGGGATCTGGACGCTGTGCGTGGCGTCGAAAATAACGGGCACGCCCAGGCGCTTCATCGCCGCCATGCCGGTGAAATCGACGACAAGCCGGTTATACCCGAAAAAGGTCCCCCGCTCGGTGAGAAGGCTTTTGGGACCGGCTTTTTCGATCGCATACCGCATGTCGGCAGGGGCCATGAACTGCCCTTTCTTGATATTGACATACTTTCCCGTGGCTGCGGCCGCAGCAAGCAGGTCAGTCTGTCTGCATAAAAAAGCGGGTATCTGAAGGATATCGGCAACACCGGACGCTTCCTGCGCCTGATCGGGCGTATGGATATCGGTGCATACCGGCAGGCCGATTGTATCTTTTACCTTTTGCAAAATTTTCAATCCCGCTGCTTTGCCGGGTCCCCGGTAGGAGGCGGCGGATGTTCTGTTGGCCTTATCATAGGACGCTTTGAAGATAATGGTGAGCCCGTGCTTCTGCGAAAGCGCGCGGAGTTTCTGTGCTATACGCAGGGATATCTTTTCTGATTCAATTACGCACGGCCCCGCAATGATGAAGAGACTGCGGCCTGCCCGGTCGGATTTTTTAAACGGATAGTCGGAATATGGTTTCATGAAAAGTTTCCTCGCTTAAAGAGCGATAAAAAGTTTGCATAGTCGTATATGCCGGTATCATCCATGAAAAGAATCGTAATATATAACAATATACTATAATAATAATGTTTATTGAAAGAACAGGCGTCAACATATATTTTTTACTGGTTTGCCGCTAAAAGTATATGGCATGTTTTACGGTTGTGTGCGGAAAATCTCAAATATAACGAGGAAAATTAACGTCATTCAAATAATAAATTCACTTTAATTGTTGGAGGGTTTTATGGCTATTAAGATTGGAATCAATGGTTTCGGCAGGATAGGGCGACTTGTTTTTCGCGCAGCGCTGAATAATCCGAAAATACAGGTTGTTGCGGTCAACGACCTTTTTGACGCGGAATACCTGGCATACATGCTAAAATATGATTCGGTGCACGGCGTTCTTCCCGGCGACATCAGCGCCGATGGCAACAATCTTGTGGTCAACGGCTCAAAGATACGTGTAACCGGAGAGAAAGAACCGGCCAGCCTGAAATGGAACGAGGTCGGCGCGGAGTACGTATGCGAATCAACCGGTCTCTTCCTGGCCAAAGAGCTCTGTGAAGGCCATCTCAAAGCCGGTGCGAAGCGCGTTGTCATGTCCGCTCCTTCCAAGGACGATACACCGATGTTCGTCATGGGCGTCAACCACAAATCCTACAAGGGTGAAAATGTCGTATCCAATGCCTCGTGCACGACCAACTGCCTTGCGCCAGTCGCCAAGGTGCTGAACGATAACTGGGGTATTGTCGAGGGGTTGATGACAACCGTACACGCCATGACCGCAACCCAGAAGACCGTGGACGGTCCGTCTAAAAAAGACTGGCGCGGCGGCCGTGCGGCAAGCGGCAATATCATCCCGTCGTCGACCGGCGCTGCAAAGGCCGTCGGCAAGGTTATCCCGTCACTGAAAGGCAAGCTTACCGGCATGGCATTCCGCGTGCCCACCCTGAATGTCTCGGCTGTCGACCTGACCTGCCGTCTGGATAAGGCGCCGGGAAAAGACGCGGACTCCGCCTACAGCGCTATCAAGGCTGCGATGAAAAAGGCGTCCGAAGGCGAGCTTATGGGGATTCTGGGCTACACCGAGGACGATGTGGTCTCTTCCGATTTCAACCATGATCCGCGTACTTCGATTTTCGACGCCGGCGCAGGCATCATGCTCAATTCGAATTTTGCGAAGATCGTATCATGGTATGATAACGAGTGGGGTTACTCGAATAAGGTGCTTGACCTGATCGTTCATATGAATACGGTTAAATAACAGCTTTACCATACGCCCCCTAAATCCCCCGCAGGGGGACTTGTAAGGTGGTGATTTTGTTATTATAAATCAGATTCAACAAAGTCCCCCTGCGGGGGACTTTAGGGGGCGTATGGTAAATAGGTATCGGAGAAGTATCACCATAAATAAGGATAGACGATATGAACAAACTATTTATAGAAGATATTGCAGTTAAAGGGAAGCGGGTGCTGGTCCGCGTCGATTTCAACGTGCCTCTTGATGAAAAGGGGAACATAACCAACGACAAGCGTATCAGCGCCACCATGCCCACGATCCAGTACCTTTCGGATCATGGAGCGCGGGTTATTCTCATGTCCCATCTGGGCAGGCCCGAGGGGAAGCGCGCGCCCGAATTCAGCCTGAAACCGGTTGCCGCGGACCTGAAAAAACGGTTCGGCGCAAAAGCTTTTTTTGCGGATGATTGCATCGGCCCGGCGGTTGAAAAAGCGGTTGCAGGACTGAAGGACGGCGATATTCTTCTTCTTGAAAACCTCCGTTTTTATAAGGAAGAAGAGAAGAACAACCCGGATTTTGCAAAGAAACTGGCGGCGCTGGGGGATGTATATGTTAATGACGCTTTCGGCGCTGCGCACCGGGCGCACGCCTCGACGGAAGGGATCACGCGGTATATCAGGCAGAACGCCTGCGGCTATTTAATGAAAAAAGAGCTTGATTACCTCGGCATGGCGTTTGAAAATCCGAAGCGACCGTTTGTCGCTATCCTGGGCGGCTCCAAGATTTCGGGCAAGATAGATGTCATCAATAACCTGCTGGGAAAAGTTGACGCTTTGCTCATTGGCGGCGGCATGGCCTATACGTTTTTCAAGGCGCAGGGGCTGGAAATCGGTACATCCCTGCTTGAAAAAGAGCGCGTCGCCATGGCTGCCGAAATACTGCGGGCGGCGAAGATAAAAAACAAGAAGCTTCTGCTGCCGGTTGATTGTGTCGCAGCGTCGGAATTCTCGAACGAGGCGGCACGGAAAACGGTTCCGGTCAACGCTATCCCCGCCGATATGATGGGTCTGGACATCGGGCCGGAAACAGTGAAGCTTTTTTCTCGGGAACTTACGAATGCAAAGACCATCGTATGGAACGGGCCGGTCGGCGTATTTGAGATGGAGAATTTTGCGCAGGGAACAAACGCTCTGGCACAGGTGCTTGCAGAGTGCACCTCCCGCGGCGCCGTGACGGTCATCGGCGGCGGCGACAGCGCTTCCGCGGTGAAAAAGGCGGGTGTTTCAGGCAAAATGAGCCATGTTTCAACAGGCGGCGGCGCGTCGCTGGAATTCATGGAAGGCAAAGTGCTTCCCGGCGTCGCGGCTCTTTCGGAGAAATAGTTTCATTGTGCGTGTGCAAATAATTATTTTTTGAGTCGCTTACTAAGGAGTACGAATAAGTGAAACGCAGGGTTTTTATTTCAGGCAACTGGAAAATGAATACGACCGCCGACGAGGCGGTAAAACTGGCCGGAGATATTGTATCAACACTGTCGGGGGTTAAAGACGTCGACATTGCAGTATGCCCTCCATTCATCAGTTTGTCGCGGGTGCACGACGTCGTTAAAGGCTCGAACATAAAACTGGGCGCGCAGGATGTTCACTGGGAAGAAAAAGGCGCGTTTACCGGCAAAGTATCCTGCGCCATGCTTAAAAGCGTCGGCGTTACGTATGTGATTATCGGTCATTCGGAGCAGCGGACCTATTTTCAGGAAACTGATGATACGGTTAATAAGAAGGTAAAGGCAGCGTTACGCGCAGGACTGCTGCCGATAGTGTGCGTAGGCGAAACGCTTCAGGAGCGTAAAAGCGGGAACATGGAAAAAGTTGTGGAAACACAGACCCGCGGCGCATTTCAGGGTATTTCCGATTCCGACGCCCGCACCTGCACGATTGCGTATGAACCGGTATGGGCTATCGGCACCGGAGAGACGGCAACTCCCGGACAGGCCAATGATGCGCATGTTTTTATACGAAAAATACTTGCAGAAATATACAATCAAGAAACCGCACAGGTGATCCGTATTCAATACGGCGGCAGCATGAAGCCTGACAATGCAAAGGAGCTTCTTGCGCAGCCGGATGTCGACGGCGGGCTTATCGGCGGTGCGGCTTTGAAAGCGGATTCTTTTGCAGGGATTGTCGTTCCACGATAATTTAAACAAGGAAGAAACTATGCTGTTTGGTATTGCTGTGGTGATTTTTTTGATCGTGTGCGTTATTCTTATCCTGCTGGTTCTTATCCAGTCGGACAAGGGCGGAGGAATATCCGGGGCTATCGGCGGCGGGCTTTCCGGGGCGAATACGCTGCTGGGGACCCAGGATACGGCGAATATCCTGACACGCGGAACAACCATTTTCGCGTTTTCCTATATGGCGCTGTGCGTATTGCTCTCGCTTTTTCTGTCAAAGACAGCGGCATCTGCGCCAAAATCGGCGCTTAAAAAAAGGGCGGAAACGCAGGCCTATTCTCCATCGTCCGTTCTCCAGGGCGGCGGACTTCCCCTTACCGGAAGCGGCGAGCAGGGCGAAGCTCCCGCACAGGGTCAGGAGCTGCCGAAAATTCCGGAACAGGAGTAGCGTTATATTATTGTAGAATTACGCTGCGGTCGTGGTGGAACTTGGTAGACACGCAAGGTTAAGGACCTTGTGAGGGTAAACTTCGTGCCGGTTCAAGTCCGGCCGACCGCACTATACTATAAGGGTTGTGAGAAACGATGCTTACAGCCCTTATATTATTGTATACGGTCGTTTCAGGATGAATACAGAAAATACCCGGCCAGGAATCGGGGGAAATATATTTTATAATAGAAAGTTCCCGGGTTTACCCGGGATACGCACAACATTTCAAATACTTTTAGTGTAAAGAGAATAGAGTATGAATAAAATTGTTACGATATCGGCTATCATTGCTCTGCTGGCAGTATCACGATTCGCAGAAACACATCTAATCGACGACATCGGCGGAAAAACATTCGAGGCGTCGGGTAATCCCTATATCGTCGATAAAGATGTCGTCATACCTCAAAACACCCAGGTAACGGTCAAACAGGGGTGTGTGTTTCTCTTTAAATCGTTTACCGGGATGAATGTTTTCGGCAGCCTGGTTGTTGAGGGCACGGTTCAGAGCCCCATTGTATTCACATCAATAAACGATGCAAACTATAATACCGCCGCCGAGCAACTGCCTAATGCTTTTGACTGGAACGGTATTTATATCGCCGAGACTGCCGGCGCGGTCAAACTCCGGAATTTCAAGCTTATGTTCTCTGTTTTCGGCATAAAGGCAAAAAAGGATGATATTGTCATTCAGAATGGTGATTTTAAACAGAACGGTCAGTTCCATTTTACCATAAATGATAATATCCATTTTGTTCAGGATAATATTTCCTACTCATATAACGCGGAAAAAGAGCAGGAACGTGTCGAGAAACCGGTCGAGGATAAGAGACCGGCGCCTGAAAAAGAAGAGAAGAAAGATATGACCGGGGCTGCAAAGAAGAGAAGGGTTGCGGCTGTTACGCTTTTGGGTGTTGGTTCTGCATCGTTGATATCGACCATCATTACGGGTATTGTAGCATCCAATAATTTTGAGAAAGCCGAAACGGTTCCAGGTAAATATGAATTTTATGATAATAAATTTCAAGCTGCACGAACAATCACCGTCATTACCGGCATTGTCTCCGGCGTGACGTTGCCTGTTTCGCTGTTTCTTTTTGTGAAAAAAGACAAATCCACCATGACCCAGAAGATATCGGTGAACGTGGAAGGCGGAATTGACAGAGTGGGTCTCAACGTTCGTGCGGGTTTTTAACTCCCGGCTATTTGGTGTCCAGCGCCGAATGTATTGTATTCCACAGCCTGGCCGCAAGTTCTTTCGTATCTTCACCCCCCAAAGCCGCCGAATCTATCGGCGGGTGAATCGTTACCTGTATCTTTGCCGGCGTGATAATACCCTTTCGTTCCTCCCTCAGCTTATAGGAACCATTGATGGTAACCGGGATGATAAGGGATTTTGAGCGCACCGCAAGTTTCAGGCTGCCGCTTTTAAACGGAGCCATTCTGTTCGACCTGCTTCTGGTGCCTTCGGGAAATATCAGGATGGGATAACCCTGTTTGATGTATTCCGCACCTTTGTTTACCGCCTCAAGCGATTCCCGCGCGCTTTTCCGGTTGATGAAAATACAGTGGAGCACGTTCATCCACATATTGACTATCGGTAAATAGCGAAGCTCTTTTTTGGCGATAAATCCTACCGAGTACACATACCCCATGATAAGAGGAATATCAAGACTGCTCTGATGGTTTGAGACAAAACAGACCGGTTTGTTGCGCGGTATGTTTTTCAGGCCGGTTATGCCGACCTTTCCGCCGGCTGCGCGGATGATACTTCTGCCCCACAGCCGGGTATGGAACGACAGGTACCTTTTTTCGGCCGCCCGCATCCTGAAAATCCTCATGAAAAAAAGAGGAATGGAAAGAGAGAGGCTGGTGATCATATACAGCCAGAAGAAAGCGTACCAGAACATCGTTCGTATCATTGTTTGTTCAGCTCCCAATCAGAAATGCAGCGACCGTTTTTTCACCTTGTCAGTCGATATTTTTTTGTCCGTTCCGAACCGTTTTATGATGTCGCCTTTTTTAAGGTTCTTTTTGAGGACGTGAACATCGCATGTGTCAATTATATCCCCGGATTTGACGATTTCAGTCACCACCTCCGGGCAATAGGCTGTCGCGATTTTATGCTCTTTGGCGCAGATGCTGACAACGTCGATGCCGGACGGCGGAAAGAACTCTTTTACCGGAAGCTTTTTATGAAGCGCAACCATGACCGGCGCCCATATCGGAATTGCGCCGAGGGAGCCGGTGATGCCGTAGCCCATGGAGCGTCGCTCGTCCACGCCCACCCAGACGCCGCAGGCGATTTGCGGGGTAAAACCGACAAACCAGGCGTCGGAGTAGTCGTTGGTGGTGCCGGTTTTTCCGCCGGCCGGGCGGTTGAATCCGAGCTGGTAGACGGAGGCTCCGGTACCTGCACGTACGACGGTTGTCAGCATGCTGGTCATGATGTAGGAGGTCTGGGGTGACAGGATCTGTCTGATCTCGGGCGTATGTTTTTCAAGCACCCGCCCGTTTTTATCGCAGATTTTTTCGATAAAGTAGGGGGCGGCCTGAAAACCGTGGTTGGGGTATATGCTGTAGGCCGACGTCATCTCCATATTGGTGGCTTCGCACGCACCTACCGCAAGCGAGGGCACCGGATTCATTTCCGATTTCAAACCGGCCTTGTGGGCATAGGCGATGACGTTTTCCGCGCCGATGTCGAGGATGACCTGAATCGCGACAAGATTGATCGATTTCTTGACCGCGTCGCGGAGCGTTACCGGCCCGTAAAATTCACGGTCGTAGTTTTCCGGCCGCCAGATCCCTTCGGGCGTCTCGAGCGTTATCGGCTGATCCATGACGATCGTGGCGGGGGTGTACCCGCTGTCAATGGCCACGGTGTAGACGAACGGTTTGAAAGCGGACCCGGCCTGCCGTCGGGCCTGAATCGCCCGGTTGAATTTGCTTTTACTGAAATCCTTGCCGCCCGTGAGCACGCGGACTGCACCGGTGGCGACATCGAGGGCGACAACCGACGCGTGGATGGTTCGCAGACGCATCGAGTCGGGCAGGTCTTTGTAGCGCTGACGGTTGATGGCGTAAATAGAATCGAAGCGGTTCAGATAGTGCACACGGGTGATACCGAGCTCCTGATATGCCTTCGTGCTGTCGAGGAAAAGTCGGTTGGCATAGCGCTGCAGCGAGTCGAGGTGCTTGATGACGGCCTTGTCGGTGGTGTCCTGGGCTGCAAGATCGAGCGTCGTATAGATGGTCAGTCCCCCGTTGTAAAGTATGTGCTCGCCGTATTTGTTCTCCATGTGCTGGCGTACCATCTCGATAAAATAGGGCGCGTTTTTGGAAACCGGTTCCTGAGGATTGCGGGGCACCGAATCACGCAGGGCGGCCGCCAGCTGCTTTTTCGATATATAGCGCATTTTTTTCATGCCTTTAAGCACGCTGTTGCGGCGAACGTTCGTCCGCTTGAGGTTGGAATTTTTATCGGGACGGTAATACTCGGGAAGCTGGATACATCCGGCAAGCGTGGCGCACTCATTCAGCGTGAGCTCGGCGGCGGACTTGCTGAAATAGCGCTGGCTTGCCGCTTCAACCCCGTACGCGCCGGCCCCAAGATACACCATGTTCAGGTAGAGCTCCAGGATTTCGCTCTTGGTGTAGTAGGATTCGAGCTGGATCGCCGTCAGAGCCTCCCGTATTTTCCTGATCATGGACTTCCGGGCGGTAAGGTATACGTTTCGGGCAAGCTGCTGGGTGATGGTCGAGCCTCCCTGCGCATATTTTCGGGCTACGAAATTGGCGAGTACGGTGCCCACAATCCTTTTAACGTCGATTCCCCAGTGCTTGTAAAACCGGCGGTCTTCAACGGCGACAACCGCGTTCTGGAGATCTTTTGGTATTTTGTTCAGCGGAACCCAGAATCGCCGCTCCACGCTGAACTCATGAACCAGCGTGGAGTCACGGGCCAGCACCTTCGAGACGAGCGACGGCTGAATATTACAGAGCTCCTGCGGGCTGGGGAGCGTTTTATACATGTGGTACATGAACCGAAACCCCATGCCGATACCGCAGGAGATAAGGGCAAGCAGGAGAATGATGATCAAAAAAATCCGTTTTCCCCGTACATTCCGTTTCGTGTCGGAATCCGGTTGCGTTTCGGATTGCTTTAAAAAACTGATTCTGCCGGGTTGATTCGTGTTCATGGTGCGTTTGTTTCTTTGACTGTATGGGTTGCTGACAGCTGTTACTACTTAAAAATAGGAAATGCAACCGGGTGACAACAAATTATTCATGTAAATATAGTAACAGGCCCGTCGAACAATCATCCGCCGGAACCGGCGGCGTAAAAAAAGGGTGGAAGGCCTGCTTCCACCCTGGTATCGGTGTTGCTGTGTGTTTGAAAAAAAACCGTTATTCTATTTTGTTGAGCTGCTTCAGGTTGCGTATGACCAGCAGGCCGTCCGGGCCGGAAACGGAAGCCTCGGGGCCGAACTGGCCGTTCATTGCGGCGTCCATGACATTCTTGTCGACCGCGTTGCAGATCGCGTTATAGTAAGGGTGCGAAGGGTTGACGTCGGGGAAACGGCTCTTTTCTTCGCCGACATACTTTGTTGCCAGAGACTCGTCGCCCAGAATGGCTATGATGATGTCTTCGACCATCATGGCGTATTCGCCGCGGGTGACCAGGTCGCCGGGGTGAAAGGTGTGGTCCGGATACGGCTCCAGCCCGCGGACTTTGAGGTCAACGATGTCCATGATAAAATTCTTCGCCCAGTGCCCTTCGATATCGGTGACCGTGGCCACGGTTTTTACCGTTGCATCCACCTGCATTTCACGGGGATCGGTGGGAGCCTTGAAATCGGTATTCTCTTTGACGGGTCTTTTTTTCATGACGAGTTTATCGATCTGCATCTCGGAGACAAAGAGCGCGGCGATATCGGCGCGGGAGATTTTCTCGACCAGCGCTATCTTTTTGCCCACGTCGGTTCCCGGAGCGGCGCGCTCGATTTTCTGCACTAATTCCCACTGTTCGTTGGCGACGCCGGTAAAATCCTTATTGATCTCAAGCACCTTTTTGAAATCGGCGGATGCTTTTGAGAATGCATAGGCCTTCTTATAACAGTAACCCCTGCGAAAATAGGCTTCGGAGTTCTGCGGGTCAATTTTTATCGCTTTGTTATACTCTTTTTCGACGTCGTCGATCCATTTTTCCGGCGGCACTTTTCCCTCGTTTTTCATGGTAATGACCAGTCCTTTTGCGATGAATACCTCCGGTATCTTATCGGTAATACCAATTGCTTTATCCGCCAGTTTCATTGCTTCCTTGAAACCCTCCTCTTCCGCCTTCGTATCCGTTGCGTTCTGGGCTTTTTTTGCGGTGGTCAGGGCAAGGCCGCTTATTGCGGGGGCAAATTTCGGGTCCAGAGATGTGGCGAGCTTGAACTCTTCTTCAGCCTTCACATACTGATCTGCATCCCAGTATTTCATACCCTGTTTATAGTGAGTCTCCGGCGTATCCATGTGTCCGCCGGCTTTTCTTGTTTTTGCGCAGCCTGCCATAAGAGCGAGGGCTATCGCTGCAATCAGATATCCTTTAAGAGACATGCGAAGTGTTTTCATGATTATCAATACCTCCTGTATAGGGTAATAAAATGTTAGTCAACGATAAAAACAACACGGCATTCGGATAAGAATTTCAGGTTTTTCGCGGCGCTGCGGACATCTTCTGCATCCTTGCTCGCGATCACGATATCCGTATTGTTTTCGCCGGACGCTTTCAGCGCTTTTATTTTTCCCGGTTTTTCACCGACGCGGTCAAGCTTTGCCGCACCCTCGACGGTTTTAGCATAGCCGACCACACCGTATTTAACGGCCCACTCCTTGGAAACGTAGGTGCTGCCGTATATTTCCTTGCCGTCCTCGTCATACACTTTGGGGCTGAGTGCCGGTTTTATCTTAAGCCCGGAGCAGTCGATTATCAAGCCTGAAAAGATGGTTTCCTTCTTTGATTTCTTTCCTTCGAATTTGGTGGTGAGGGGAGACTCTCCGACGCTGCCTCCCAGAACCATATCCGTGATACCGCCGATGCCATCCAGCGGGATCTCCATGGTGATTTCCACGCTGCCGTCGCTCATGTACCGTTCACGGCCTTTCTGCTCGAATCCTTTCAAATAGCCGTTTACCTGCGAGGTTACCACATCGCTGGTGGTCATGAAATTCTGAACCGTGGTGGATGAATTGATGTAGATCCCTTTAACCGTTTCCAGGGCATTGCGAAGAGCTATCATCTGAGCTGCCCTTATTGCTCCGGGCCTGCGTGCCGCTTCCGGGAGATCGGGATTGGGCGCGCCGATACCGCGCGATACGATAACCCTCGCTTCCCAGTTAACGCTTCCGTCGCCGTCTTCGCCCGTCACAACAGGCTGGATTTGCGCCATTGTGCAGAGAGCAATGGCGACCAGAGATACAAGTGATTTAGTGAGGTGTGGCATAAAGCCTCCTTAGTAATAGAGTAAAAAGGTTTAAGTAATTTGCCTGATAGTAAGACCTGGTAAAATTGAAATATATATTATACAATGGCGCCTGAATTTTTCAATAGCGCTTCCATGAAAAATATACTGTTTTTAAAGTTTTGTCTGTGATGTACGTCACAAAGTAACAAAATAAGGTAAAAGCTGAAATACGGTTAATCCGTTTTTCGTGCAATGCACACGATATATCCTACGTATTTGAATCCTTCGAGACGGTAAAAAGCGTCTATTTCCTTGTGAAATGCAAGTTTTATTCTTTTATCGGCGAAAAATCCTTTTTCGTCTTCGAGCCGGCGCGCCATGTGCGCATAATAATTATCCCATCCGCTCGGCGGCACAAGGCTCATAAACTGTATGGAAAAACCGCACTCTTTCACCAATTTCCGGTAGGAGGATTCGGTTTCGTAGTGATACGTTTCATGGTCGAATATCTCAAGAACCTCGGACGGGATTTTATCGGATAGCAGAATAATGTCCGAAAATGAGAGCCACCCGACCGACACAAGCCATGACCGGAACAGCTCCAGACCCCGGCGCCTGCCGATAAAGCTCAGCACTCCGCCCTCCGCAAGAATGAGGTCAAAGAGCTTATCCGAGAAATCCATTGTAAGAACATTCCCGGTTTTGAATTCAATAAGATGGCTCAGTTTCCGGTTGATCGCGTAATTCTGCGCAAAGGCGGTGTTTTCTTTGCTGATATCCACGGCAACTGCTTTGCACCGGAACTCGGCGGCTATGTTGCATACGCCCTCGCCGTATCCGCAGCCTGCATCAAGCACCGTGCTTGCAGGGTGAATGCCCGCAAACCGGCCCGCCGTCAGGGTAAATTCCCTGCCCGCAGGTGAGGTATAATATGATTTTATATCAGTGACCATATCCTGCCGTCTCTTTTCAGGCCTGTTATCGCACCTTGATAAATAGTATCATGCCAACAATAAAAAGTACAATCGAAATAATATGAAAGCGCCAGGTGATTTTTGCTTTTATATTTCCTTCTGATCCGTAACGCCCCGCTTTTCGCATTTTGATCTGAAAATGATGGTGGATCGGCGCCATCAGGAAGATACGTTTTTTTGTCAGTTTATAGTATCCGATCTGAAGCAGGGTTGATAGAAACTCGAGCACGAAGATGAAACCGACAACCGGCAGATAGAATCCGGCTTTGATGAATATGAACCAGATGCCGATAAGGCCGCCCAGGCCGATTGAGCCGGAATCGCCCATGATGATGGACGACGGAGGTGAGTTATACCAGAGAAATGCGAGCAATGTCCCGATCACCGCTCCGACAATCGGCAGTATCTCTTCGACGCCGGGGATATGCGGTATAAGCAGGTATCTGCTCCATACGCTGTTGCTTGAGATATACGATATCGCTCCGGCAAACAGGGCGCAGGTTATAAGGGGAACGGCGGCCAGGGTGTCAAATCCGTCGGTAAAATTGACTCCGTTGGCCGTAACGGCAATGGCAAGCGTCATAAAAGGAATAAAGAGGAGCATCGGCATATATGGAAACGTTTTCGTAATGCTGAAAAACGGAATGGTGATACGCCCGTTGATGTCGGGAATAAGCTTATAGGCCGCGATTGCGATGCCGAATGAGACCGCCAGATAGAGGCTCAGGCGCAGGAGCGCGGATATTCCTTCCGCTTTATACTGATAATCCTCTTTCGTGATCAACCCTTTTGCCAGGCGCCGTTTGTTTATGACCTTCGCAATATCGTCCAGAGCGCCGATGCAGCTGAAAAACACATAGATGATGAGGCTGGAAATGACATAGGAATTGAAGCGTGCGCATAAAAGGCTGGTTGCCAGTATGATGAAAAGGAAGAAGACGCCTGCGGGCAATACCGGCTGCCTGCCGCCGCCCTCGTTGGATCCCTCAAACTCAGAACTCGAGTGGAATGTACGGAGCATTTTGATGTAGGGCTGAAAAAAGACCATGGCAAAAAAGAAGGAAAACAGCGCTGCAATGGCAGTGCTGAACAGACGGCTGTAAAAAAGATATTTTCCGGTGGCCTGATAGAGATATTCTATAAACATTATCAATAGCTTATCTGGTTAAACGTTAATACGGAAGAGTTGTTTCAATAGTAGAAAATAATATATAGTTGATGGATATACAGCATAATTGTACAAATGCGATAGCTATTTTTTCAAGCCCGGATTGCTATGCAGGCGACAGTCTGCCCGGCAGGCAAAAAAAACGGCTCATGCATTGCATGAGCCGTTTTTAAGATTCGTATACAAACCCGGCCGGATTAATAATCCAGATAGCTCTTATTGGAATCGTTGGTCGTTGTGGTCGTATCGCTCTCTTCGGTTGAATATACCGGCGACGGCGCGCTGGTTTCGTTTGATCTGGTCGTCGAACTGCTTGTCTTGCCGAACTCCAGAGTAAGCGTTCCCTTCACAACACTAGGGCCGGTCAGAACGCCATTCCATGAGCCGATATTAGCTTGGACGTCGATGGAGGCGATGCCTTTTTTGAGGCCGAGACCGCAGGTTAGCAATACCTGGGTTGAACCGTTAGGGTTGTTGATGTTGGTTGTGGTGTCGCCATCGTTGTCTTCCCCGTGAAAACGATTAAGCTCATACATAGAATATAAAATACCAGCACGTGGAACTATTTCGTCAAATATCCATACACCATCGACAGGTTTTTCCACTCCGAAGCGGAAAGTGTGGAAAAGATCGGTGTATGTATATGTGCTGTCATCTGATACACGAATGGTTTTATCGAGTCCCAGAGAAAAATTGTATTGCGTAACGAATAGTAATCCATTGAGGATATCGGCGGTCATTCCGGCATAAGCATCAAGGAAAGATTCCATATTTTCGTCTAGGCTTATCGTGTCGCGTTTAAACTGATATTTTTCAAAAGAATAGTATCCACCAGCAACAAAGGTGAGGTTGTTCATGTCGAGTCTGCACTCCGCTCCCGGATATATGGCTACCCCTGCTTCTGATTCGGCATCAATATCGGGGTCAGGCAATTCGTTTAATCCGGAAATTCTTGGCGCCGCTATTCTGAAAAATGGAGTCAGAGTCAAACTTCCAAGGTTAATATTCGCACTTAATGCTGATCCTATATTATACATTGAACCTTTATATTCTACTGAAGTTGGTGCATTCTCTTCTATGCGGCTATAGCGTGTCATTTCGAAGAAAATATCAAGACCGATCTCTACAGCGTCAAGATCAAACCCGAAAAGCAGGTGCGGATATATGGGGAAGGAGGCGGGTATTGTTCCCGGGGCGATAATAGTGTTGATAAAGGTGCTTGCGTCTTGACAAAATGAACTTCGGAGTACACTGCTTCCCGCTCCGGTAACCTGGTTCGCCATCGCGCCAAAACTAAACTTCCCCACCGATTTAAAACCGAACGCCGGCCCGAATGCAGTAGGCGTGCCGGTCACCTGTATCTGATCGGTAAAACTGTTGATATCCGCCGGATTAATCAAAACGCGCGAAATATCCGGAACGATGTTACATCCGCCCATTGCATCGATTCTGGCATTCTGTGCGGAAACCGAGAAAGCAACAGCTGCTACTGCCATAGCGGCAACAATTTTTTTAACCATCATGCCCTCCTTATTTTGGGTTGTTAAATAATGGTAACAGTTAGTTTCAAAAAATGACGGTTACAGTATACAGGATTGTATCAGTGCGTGTTTAAATTGTGCATAGACCCGGGGTGTTGGTCACAAAAACCCCCACCCTTACGGTCGGGGCACGGCATTTTGACCCCTGAAAGCACTTTTTAAACAAGCTCTTATCCTTGATAATGGCGCTTTAAATAAATTAGGTGTTTTTTAAGGAGCGGTGCAAGGGAAAATTGTGTTATTTTTTATTCGTGGTGACACGATTGTCAGCAGCATGAGCGGTATCATGCGTTTATAAAAAATCGCAGAGCCCGCCGGAGCAGAAGTGCCGGGTATTGGATTGACCGGAAATATTTTTGCTCCGATAACTTCAAGTAACTATATTTTGATTTCAGAGACGGGTGTTTGTACAACCGGTATTGCCGGGAAGAAAAAGCCCGGTTCGGGCATGGTTACTAGTAATAGGTTGTTATCCGGGAGCCAGCACAATGACGAAGAAACTGAACCGCGGAATTGTCTACCCGTTTGATGCACAGACTCCGGCCCCGGCCATTCTTATCGCCAACGGCAGGGTGATTGACCCGGCCAATGGTATAGATGGGGTGATGAGTGTCGCTCTTAAAAATGGGAAAGTATCCGCACTATCAAAAACCCCGCCAAAAAAAAGTATACCCGATATAACAATAGATGCATCCGGTTTATGGGTTGTACCCGGCCTTGTCGATCTTCATGCGCACCTCCGAGAGCCGGGGAGGGAGGATAAAGAGACCGTCGAGACCGGGACTCAGGCTGCGGCAGCCGGAGGCTTTACGGCTGTTGCCTGCATGCCCAACACGATGCCGACTGCCGATGACGGTTTGAAAATCTCGCATATCATGAATCGCGCGACAGGCTGCGCCTGCCGCGTGTACCCGGTTGGCGCTATTACAAAAGAGCTGAAAGGCGAAGCGCTGACGCCGTTCGAAGAGATGAAAAAAACAGGCGCGCGAGCACTCTCCGACGACGGGAAATCGGTTTACAAATCAAATATCATGCGCGACGCTTTCTGCCTGGCAAAATCACTTGGCATGCCCGTGCTGTGCCACTGCGAGGATGCGGATTTAGCCGCTGGCGGGGTGATGAACGAGGGCGCGGTTTCAAAGCGGCTCGGGCTGCGGGGCATTCCATCGGTCTCCGAAGAGATCATTGTCGCGCGGGATATCCTGCTTGCTGAACATACCGGAGCCAGGGTTCACATTTGCCACGTATCAACCGCCGGCTCCGTAGAAATTATCAGGCAGGCAAAAACGCGGGGTGTCAGAGTAACGGCGGAAACATGCCCCCACTATATCGCTTTCACCGAACAGGCGTGCCTGACGCGTGATACCAGCAAAAAAATGAACCCGCCGCTGCGAACGAAGAGAGATCGCGATGCTGTCATTGCCGGGCTTGCGGACGGCACGATCGATGTTCTGGCAAGCGACCATGCGCCCCATACACCGGATGAAAAGGCGCGGCCGTTTCAGGATGCGCCGTTCGGCGTTATCGGCCTGGAGACCATGCTCGGCGCAGGGATCAAGTATCTGGTCGGTCCCGGCATACTCTCCCCTGCGGAGTTGATTACAAAAATGAGCGTCAATCCAAACCGTGTACTGGGATTAAAACGGGGAACACTCTTTGCCGGAGCCGACGCGGACATCACAATCATTGATCCGAAAACAACATGGAAGGCCGAAGCATCCGCCTTTTTCTCCAAAAGCAGAAACTGCGTGTTTGAAGGCATGGAGCTTAAAGGGTTTGCGCGATATACGATTCTGGGCGGCAAGATAGTGTTTGAAAGGAAATTTTAGATTTCAGATTTTAGATTTCAGATTTTTTATTTGGATGGGGAATATTTTATTATTGTTCTTAAAAATTATTCATCCAGAAAAATTGACTTTGTGCTTTTATTTGCTTGCAGTATTTCATCCTTGAAAAAACAAATTGCATTTCCATATTCCAAATCTTAAATCTGCAATCTTAAATCTTACATTTCTCCCACATATTCTTAATCTTTTTAATAACCGCCCCCGGATTCTCCGCCTCGCACACCGGCCTGACCAGGCAGAAGTTCTTCGCCCCGGCCTTTAATACATCGGGCAGGGTTTCAAGCGTTATACCGCCGATGCAGACGGCAGGAACCGTTGCCTTTTCGAGCATCTGTTTCATGCCATCGAGGCATATAACAGGGTCTGGATTTTTTTTTGTGGGTGTTGCATATACCGGGCCTATGCCGATATAATCCGGCTGCTTTTTGCAGGCCTCTTCGGTCTGTTTTTGGTTGTGCGTGGAGAGGCCGATAATTGCTTCGGGGCCGAGAATAGCTTTCACCTGATCGATGGGCATGTCGTCCTGACCGATATGAACGCCGTCCGCACCGCAATCCTTCGCCACAGCCGGGTAGTCGTTGATAATGAAACGAGTATTGGTTTTTTCCGTTATATACCGGAGCTTTTCGGCGGTACGCAGGACCTGAAACTCGGGTGAATCTTTCATGCGAAGCTGCACAAAGGCGATCTCGTGTTCCACGCACACATGGGTCAGATACTCATATCCCTTGAGCGGGCTGGTCAGGATTGCATAGAATCCGAATGTGTCCGGCGCCTTGTTCTTCATGCGCTGTCTTTCTCCGTAGAATCGATTCTCCGGGGGAACGGCACGATTTTTCCCTTGAGGTCGGAAGGTATTTCGGGGACTGGCAGAAGAGTCGATTTTCCGGTGTCCAAGACTTCCAGAAAGTACGGGGGTATTCTGGTTATTTTTATTTCGTGTGTTCGTTCCGGGTTCTGGAATATGCCACGGGCGATGTGCGGCGGCTGCAGCCTCATCTGCTGCTTATCGGGTGGAAAGGTGTTGAGCGATATAAAGTAAAACCAGAGCCATTTTCCCTTCGGTTTTGTTTCGTGGTCATAGTCGTACCCTTTACACACAGCATATCCGCTGAAAGTCCACCCTTCGTCGTCCTTCAGTACCTTGTTCTTCGGAAGGGTGCGAACCATGAAATAGAAGAGGTCGTTTTCGGAGGGAAAATCGGTTATCTCCTCTTTTGAAACGTAGCGCAATGCGAGGTCGAGAATTTCATCATGGGTTAATGACATAAGAGCTTCCCCGGTGAAATAGGTATTCAATAACAGGATGTCCGGCAATAAATATACAAAATAACCCTGCTGATAGTATCTACTCATTAGAGGAATTTATGCGCGACCGGAAAACCGGCCGAATAAAATCCCCGGGTGAAGCGCGCCGGTGTGTGCAGTGGCAAAAGCGAATGGCCTGGTTTCAAAGGACGAGTAGATGCTTGCACCTCATGTTGCGGTAAAAAGCCAGACTGTTTTCGATGTCATGAAAATAAACGCCACTGTGCGCAGGCGAATAAAACACGATGTCATGGACCTTCTTTCAAACCCTGTTTATGACCAATGGTCTGCGCATGATCACCTGGAAGAATCCATAATCTCTCTGAAAAAAGCAAAGGAGGCGGGCGACTGGAGCGCTCAGTTTGCCTTCCATAAAAACGAAAAAGGATTATTGCAGATAGCGTTTTTGACGTGTATGTGATAAAAGAGTCCGCGCTTATTAAAGAAAGAGAAAAACGGATTGCCGAAATAAGTTGATAATACAATAGAAATAGTTTTAATTGGTACTTTAAGCTGGCTCTTTGCTTGAATCCACATACCTATCAGATTCTCTCGACCTACATCCACTTTTTTCATAGATAACCCATAGATGTTACATTGATTTGTAAGGTAAAAATGACGATGCTGTTTGTTTTGTCTTACAAACCACATTAAATAAATCTCTGCGATGGTGACATTACTTTCCTTTTTTTCAAAAGTACGAAGTGACTTAGCCATAGAGCTATTCGTTTTTTTACTGTAAAAAAGCCCTTTTTAGCAAATTTGAAATTCTTCATCTATCTAGCCGATAATTATTCCAACAGCATTAATTGGAAATGGCATGGTTTTTGATGTTTATTTGGCGAAAATGAACGATGATTGACAATATATTAAATAACTAACAATTAGGAAGGGAGTGTTTATGAAGGTGCGTTTATTTCTATTATTAAATTTTTTAATCGTTTTTCCGTTTATGAGTCTTTCTTACGGAAACGACGAAAAAATCCTGATCGCGATCAGGGATCTTGCTGCAAACCAGATTGAACCCAACTCCGCGCTTACTCTTACCGAACGCATGCGGATTGAGTTTCAAAACAAAAACAATTTTACCTGCATGGGTCGTATTCAAATGCAAAAAATCCTTGTAGAGAATGGATATTCTGATTCTATATGGACATCAGAAGACCCTGCCATTGCAATAGGAAAAATTCTCGCAGTTCAATATTTTTTAGACGGCACAATTTCAAAAATCGGCGAGCTGTATTCTTTGCACCTGCGTATATTTGATATCGAGCAGGGAAGCCAATTTTTTACTGTTGATAAGGACTGCTCCTGTCCAATTGAATCGTTCTATTCAAACACGCTTAAGGAAGTTGTAGAGAATGCAGCAAAATCAATAATCGAGAGCAGATATGCAAACCTTAACGTTTCATCAACACCTCCCGGTGCTCAAATTCTTCTTAATAATTCAAAAAAGGGCGTCACTCCCTGTAGCATTAATAAAATTTATCCCGGCACTTTTGAATTAAAAATCGAGATGGATACCTATGAAACCGTGCAAAAAACCATCGAATTGAAACGCGGTGCAACAGAAGAATTACAATTCACTCTCTCGCATACACAGCATTACAATGACTCACTAAGACGCACAGATTCTCTTAATGCTGTGAAAACAGCCCTGCAAAACGCGCAGAAGCAAAAAAGAATTAAACGTTTCAAAATCGTAAGCAGGGTTGCATTAAGCACCCTGGCAGCTGCAATGGCTGGAGGCGGGTACTATCTGGATACACAAATTAAAGATGTAATGACAGAGAAACAGCAGCTTTATAACAGCTATATTGCCAGCAACAATATCGCTGAAATCAACAGGTACAGAACAGAATATTATGCAAAACACGAGGATGGTCAAACTCTTGTAAAACAAAGAAATCTTCTCTATGTTGGCGCTGGACTTACCGGAGTATGTTTTGGAGTAACTTTCTTCTTTAAATAATTGAAAGGAGTCTATCAATGAAATCAAATATCAGGTTTTTGCTTTTTATCTTTTGCACAGCAGTTTTATTATTAGAATCATGTACTGAAAATACCGATATTTTTATACCTAAAGAATATCCCGAACTCAAAATTCAGGGACAGAATCAGTTGCCATTTTACTCAAACAATACATCCATGAATTTTACAATAATCAATTCAGGAACCGGCTCAATAAATTGGAGTGCTTTCAGTAGTGAAGCTTGGATAAAATGTTATCCCGTAAGCGGCACGCTCACCTCCTCCCCTCAACAGATTACAGTGGCTGTTGACAGAACGGGCCTTTTAACTGGCCAATATTCCGGCAATCTTGGCATTACTTCTAACGGAGGCAACCTGTCTGTTGGTGTAACAATGGAAGTGACTGGAGAAAAATGGTTGGAATACGATAATAATACGTTTATTGATGGCGCATCTTTAACCGGGATTGGCTGGCTCTGGACAAGGTTTACCCGGCCCGAAGGATGGACATCGACAAAGGTTACTAAAGTAAAATTGTACCTTTACGATGGCGCAACATACAGTTTCGACCTTGATGGCTTTGATAATTTTACCTATGAAAGCAGCGTGTATTTTCCTTCGGGATCCTTCATTTCTCTTAAAACCGATGTCACTCAAGGGCTCGGATGGAGTACGCATAGCGTAAATAAGACCTTCACCAGCAGCCAATTCTTCATTGCTGTATATGTAAAAGGCGGGTATCAAACCTATGTAGGATATGATACAACCGACAGCGACGTGTTCGTATGCGGCTATAAAGCCGGAACAAACAACTCGTGCTATAATAAAGTCGTTTATGGTATTGGAATTTGCGTAGAACAGGGAGGTGCTGATATAGCTGAACCAAACGAACCAAAGGACCAAACCTATTCACCATCGAAAAAAGAAACCAAAGAAATATGGATTGAGCCGGACTATAAAAATGGAATTAAACCTCCTTTAGCAATCATGCAGGAGAAAAAAAGATAGGCCATCACTCAGGTTTTCACACCTCACATAAAAAGTGCAAACCATCATCATCACACTTTTTATTAATGGGACAACAAAATGCAGAGCATAGAAATTAAAAACTTAAACCGAACAATTCATGTTTTACAAGATTACCCTGATTAAAATATTACAAATTATCGTTTCCTTAAATCTTGTATAATTGTTATAGAAACAATGCCGGTCTTATCCGGCATTTATATTTCGTGGATGAACTGACCGATCCACGTCAAAATGACCGCAGAATCCACGATAATTTGACCGACAAATCCACATCAAAATGACCGGTAAATCCACCTGAATTTGACCGGCGAATCCACGGTAAAATGACCGGTTGTTGCTATTCTTTCGAAAGCGTTTTCACCAAACAGTATTATGTCTTCTTTCGTACATTTAAACCATCGGAAGGAGACAGTATGAGCAGAAGGAGAACGTGTATGCGAAAGATTCGTCAGGTACTTGAGTACAGATTATCAAAGAAGATCAGCGCGGAGCAAACAGCGCTGGCATTAACGCTATCAAAAGGCAGCGTAATTAACTATGTCGAGCGGTTTGAGCAATCCAAGCTGTCGTGGCCCCTGCCTGATACGCTTACGGATTCAACGCTTGAAGAAGCGTTATTTCCACAGCGAACGCCAGCGGCAGATGTGTTGCCGTCACTACCGCAACCTGATATGGGTTACATTCAGAACGAGCTTTCACGGCCCCACGTCACGCTACAGCGTTTATGGGAAGAGTATGCTGAACAACACCCTGATGGGTTGAAGCGTTCCGCCTTTTATAACTTCGTGACAAAAAACCGTCCGCCGGAGGTTACGATGAAAGTAATCCACAAAGGCGGCGACAAGGTGTTTGTCGATTATTCAGGCGATGGCCTTGAGTATATCAACAGATTGACTGGAGAGCTTATTCCGGTCGCTTTATTCGTCTGTGCCTGGGGTGCCAGCAGCTACTCCTATGCAGAAGGAAGTGAAACCCAGAAAACGCTGGATTTCAGCAGGTCTCATGTCCATGCACTTGAGTATTTCGGCGTCGCGCCATTTGCCTTTGTTCTTGATAATACAAAGAGCGGCGTCAGTAAATCCGACCGGTACGACCCTGTTGCCAATCCTATTTACGGAAAGATGGCAGAACACTATGCCGTGGCGTTTCTGCCCACCCGGGTGCGCAAACCCAAAGATAAAGCTGTTGTGGAGAGCGCAGTCCTCGTTGCACAGCGTTTTATCCTTGCCAGACTACGAGATCGACAGTTCTTCTCCCTTTATGAGGTCAATGCAGCTATACGGGATGAACTGGAACTACTCAATAACCGCCCGATGAAAGAATACGGCGGCCAGACTCGAAAGCAACGCTTTGAGGAGCTTGATAAGCCATACGCTCAACCCCTTCCCAAAGAACCCTTCAAAATATCCTGCATTAAACTCGATGTCCGCGTCGCACCAAACTACCACATACGTTTTCAAGACCATTACTACAGCGTGCCCTGGCACATCGCCGGAAAGCGCGTTGACGTCTATCAAGTCGGCTCTATCATTGAAATCTATATGGATAATGTTCATCTCTGCCGACATCAGACCCAAGCTCCCAACTTCGGCTATTCCACCGTGCAGGAGCATATGCCGCCTAACCATGCTTTTGTAAAAGGCTGGTCTAAAGAGTGGTTTATCGCACAAGCCTTATCCATCGGCCCCGCCACCGCTGATGCAGTCGCTCGGATCATGAGTTCCAAGGAACATGCCCAGCAGGGCTTCAACGCAGCAATGGGTGTGCTGCGGCTCGCAAAAGTGTATACACCACAAAGAATCGAAAAAGCATGCCAAAGAGCCGGTTACTTCAAATCCATCACATATAAGGCTATCAAAACTATCCTTGAAAAAAATCTGGATAACCAGACTTTTTTACCTCTGAACTCATCTCTACAAAAACCATTGGAACACGAAAACCTCCGCGGTGCTCAATATTATATAAACCAATAACAAGAAAAGAGGAATAGTATGAATACTGATAATATCATCGAACAACTCAAATCCATGCGACTTGCCACCATGGCAGAATCCTTTCAGACACGCCTTGCAGGCGGCAACAACCGGGATTTAGCCCCCGAAGAGTTCTTTGCCCTGTTAGTCGAAGACGAATACAATGCCCGGAAAAACAGGAAACTCTCCCGCATGATCGGCAGAGCCAACTTCAAACCCGAACAGGCGTGTATCGAAAACATATCTTACAGCCAGGCTCGAGGCTTTATGAAAAAGGACCTTATGCCCCTCACCTCAGCCACGTGGATCAACAATGCCCAGAATCTTATTATCACCGGCCCCACCGGCTCCGGAAAAACCTACCTGGCTGAAGCTGTCGGCCTCCAGGTCTGCATTATGGGTTTCCCCGTATTTAAAATCCGTTACCCCCTCTTATTTGAGGAAATCCACTCGTCTAAAGGTACCGGCATGTATCTCCGCTACCTCAAAAAGCTCTCCAGAATCAAAGTCCTCATCATCGATGACTTCCTCATGAAACCTATCGAAACTCAAGACTGCGGCCCACTCCTGGACGTAATCGATGAAAAAGAACAAACCGGCTCCATTATCATTACAACACAATTCCCCATAGATAAGTGGCACCTTAAACTGCCCGATCCTACCGTGGCTGACGCAATTTGTGATCGCCTCACCCACGGCGCCATTAAAATAAACCTGAAAGGAGATTCTATGAGAAAAGAAAAAGAAAAATCCACCCCAAAATGACCGGTCTCGTGGAATAAATTATATTATTACTATAAATCGCTTTCTGTAAAGAATAACGACCGGTCAAATTAATGCGGATTGAACGGTCAAATTACGTGGATTTGGCAGATGAACAAACACCCTTTTGAATAAATAAAACAAGCACTGAATCTGCCAACAATTATTTTTAAGCATATAGTATTATTACATGCACCGTTTATTTTGTTTATAAAATCGATTTTCTGATGCAAGGAGTCTCTCAATGCCCTATATAGTGTCTGTCCGGAAAACGATAAAAGTCAATACGGACGTGCGAGATAAGGCAAAAAAAGCGGTGAAGATTTAGTATTGACTTAGTGGCATAATGTATTTTTATAGTAGAAACAATAGAAAT
>Ga0105099_10000101_pt1 | contig 52506 bp, 48 predicted proteins | sample PPLLak3cmMay2015_2_FD_79138 | JGI IMG/M metagenome (GOLD analysis project Ga0105099, IMG submission 79138) | Freshwater sediment microbial communities from Prairie Pothole Lake near Jamestown, North Dakota, USA - PPLs Lake P8 Core (1) Depth... | ecosystem: Environmental > Aquatic > Freshwater >... | reverse complement strand
CCATCGAAGCAGGAAAGGCTTTGTTGATTATATTAGGTTTAATGTAAAACGTATCAGCATAATAATTAATCAAGTTGATGCTTGCTTTATCCCATATATTTACACCGTACGGATAGTTCATGACTGATTCAACAGTAACCGAATACGGTGTGCCGTTCACCGGATTTTTATCCGCATCAACCTCTATCCACGATAGTACGATGGCTCCACGCGCCTGGCCGAACTCCCAGGTTGTAATATCCACCGACCCCTGGCCGAACGTGCCGCTGCCGTCAGTCACGCTCCAGACGCGGCACACGGTCCTCGTATCATAATACCAGCCGCCGTTTGCCCAATCCGAATATCCGTCATACAGCAGGCGGTAATCGAATCCGGTCATGGGCTTGTCTCTCTCAACCGTTATATCGTCGCTATACTGGTATAGAGAGTCGACGATATACCGATACACGCCGTTGAACTCGCCGGAATAGTTGAATTTGTCGTTTATCCACCGCACATGCCTTTTAACCAGCAATGCAACAGAATCCATACCGCCATAAAAACCGACCGTCTTTTGAGAGACGCCGACTATCAGAGTGAAATCCCATAACGGTTTGACGGTATTGGTCGTCAGGTCGATGACAACCGTTTCATCGGAAGAAATCACCATCTGCGCAACCGAGAAAATTTGCCAATCCCCGCTCGTGCAAACAACAACAGGTATGGTTGACGCAGGCGCCGGCTCAAGGCAAAGGGAATACCCGCCATTGCCTGCAGGATCAGCGTCGGCTAAATATTTATACAGCGCGGTTCCCGGAACATAGGCATACCCGCCCGCAGTATCGATCGTGTTTGGTATAAGAATTTCAATCGTTCCGGGCGCCTGCAAAGATATCGGCTGCACCAGCACGGTATCTTTATAAATCGCAACCCCGGCCATCAGCGCCAGCGTTTTTTGTCCATAATCAACCGCTCCAACACTATATATTCCGGTATCCCGAACGGTTATGGCAAAGCGACCGCTCTGGTCGGTTGTATCTTTGACTGAATCTGAAACCCGACCGTCCGTTACCGGATTAAAATCGCGCGGAAGTATTGTCACGTGCGCATTATGCGCCGGCTCCCCGTTTTCGTGCAATACAACACCGACAACAACGCCTCCCAGCTCCGTATCGGTCGAGCCGCCTGCCAGAGGGTCGACGGCACAATCCACAAGCAACAGACTAATCAGTAAAATATAACCGCACAATCTACTCATCCGCCCCTCCTCCCGGCTTTTTATGCGTCATGGGGAACAGGTTCATGCTGAGCATATAGACCTGCTCGGGAGAATCGTCGGCAAAGGTGAGCTTCATAAGCCGGGCGCGGCAATCCCGCAGAATCTCGACAAACTGGTGATAGCTTTTTTCGGAAATACTGAAGGTCGTTGCTGATGTCAGACGCTTGTCCGGTTCCCAGCGATCATAGGACTCTATAGCCATCTTAAGCATTTGTATCTGAAAATTCATTATCTGATGCACTTTGAAATCCGTGCCGCTGTCACTGGCCAGCAACGGTTCTGTCTGAGCATACCGATCATCCGCCTTTTTCAAAAACCCCAGCCGCAATAACAGCCTGACCGAGTCCCTCGCCTGCTTTGCAGTTACGGGCGGATTCAGCATCTTTCCCAGCGCGCCGAAATCCTCCTTAAAATCAACATACGTCACAATCTCTCTGATAATGCAGTGATACCACTCCGAAAAATACCCGTACTGCTCCTCCTTGATTTTCTTCACATTTCGCAGCTTCTGCAGCTCAACCAGTTTTTCAAAATAATGGTTTTTTTCCTTAATAGTCTTCGCCTGGTTGAAAAACACCAGATTCTCGAAGTATTCTGCCTCACGGTCATTCAACCTGAAGGCAACGCAGGTCTTCATAATCGTGTTTTTTGTGAGATTTCGCTTACCTTTGACAATCTGCGGATAAAAAGAGGAGGAGTTGATATTCGCTTTCTGGGCAAAATACCGGTACGAAAAAGCAGCGCTCAACGCACTCTTTGTCTGCTGTAAATCTTTTATAAATTTTCGGTAATCGGAATAATCGAAAATATCGACCATACCCCTCCCAACTGAACCACAATAATCCTGTAATCAAATTTAGCCTACTATAGCCAATATTACCAAATTATGTTGCAAAAAATGGTTACAAATGTAATCAGGTATAGTATAGAAGCATGGATAATTCCCACGAAAACTGTAACGGGACAGACTAAAACCCCGAAAACCCGAAAAGCCCCCTGTTAACCTGTTGTACATCATCCCATTCTGACCCGACAACCCTCCACATAAACTCTCTTTTCCTGATTTTCAGACGGATCTGTGCGGGGAGTCTGCTGTCGCCCGCGATATCCTGTTGCTCGCTGTTTATAATCCCCTTCGCCCAGAGCACGGCGGTCACATAAGCGGTATCATCCCTGATCTGGAGTTCGGTGATATCATAGCGTATGGTAATTTTGTCGGCTAGTTTAAAAAGCTCGAAAAACAGGCTTCGTAATCCGGCATTGTTCAGCCCATAGCGGTCCTGGTAATCTATCGCGACAACAGACATGGTTTTCAGGATATCCTGTTCTTCAATGCCTGTTTTGCCTTTATTGACAAGGTTTTTTATTCTCTGCTGATCTGGCGGGAAAAGAAAGTAGAGCAGGGTGATGCCAAAAATGATGATGATGGCGATGATCCCGACTTTCTGTAGAAAACTCATGTTGGTCGTCACTCCGTGGATATGGGGTATGAAGAAATCCTCTCTCCGGAAAGCATGCTCTGCATTACATCTTTTCGTCAATCTTGCGTGCAACGGAATCATTGGATACCGTTTCCGCCAGAGCTTTTGCTTCTTTTTGCTCTTTCCGGGCGATCTGTATTTTGCGTATATGACTTCTCATCATTTCCGCGCCGATGAAGCTGGAGTGCACGGTCCAGAACGCGTCGTGCACAGTAACTACACCGGTGGTAACATGCTGTGTTTTGTCGTTTTTATGGCGGCAGAACCCCACAAACCAGTCCACCTTGCCCAGGCTGTCCTTGTCTACGCTCCCTGTTTTTCCGCCATAATCGATCTCTTTGAAACGATCCGACTGTTTGATATACCTGAAGGATTTTCTGGCGGTTCCGTAACGCGCCACCTCTTTCATAAGCCCCACCATCTCCTCGGCTGTAGATTTGCGGATCGGCATACGCCACACGACGCTTGTGCGGGTGAATATCCTCTTGCCGGATTCCGGGTCGGTAATGCTGTCCACAAGTGTGGGTGCGACCATACACCCGTTGTTCGAAACCGCGGCGGCAATCAACGCGCCGAATACCGGGGATATTGTTGTCGCCTGGTTAAATCCGGATGCAACTTCGGCCACGGCAAAGGAGCTGTCGGGGCAAATAAATACCGGCTTTTCAATGTGCAGCTCAAAAGGTACGTCCGCGTTGAATCCGAATTTTGTTGCGTATTCACTAAGCCCTTTGGCGCCGACAACAAAAAGCCCGACTCTGGCGAAAACCGGATTTATCGAATATGCATAGGCTTCCTGAAAGGAAACCTCTCTGAAATCGGGCAGTTCCTTGCGTAATTGCGAATTATAGAGAGTGTGGTTCGCGCCATACGTTTGCAGCATGCTTTCCCCGCGCAAACCGGCTTTTTCGATCGCTGCGGCAGCGGCAATGGTCTTGAAAATAGAGGCTGCCGGAAAAATGCTCCGGCAGAAAAGAGTGCTCCCAAGACTCTCTTCGTTCTGGCGGGTATACGATATAAGTGCGAGAATCCTGCCGGTGGATGGCTGCAGAACCGTAACCGCGCCGTATTTCGGGTGATATTGCCTGAACAGCTCCCTGCCGTTCTTCTGCAGGGCGGTATCGATGCTGTAATGAACCACATACGCGCCGTCCCTGAAATGGAACGTGTCTTGCGCATGGGTCAAACGAGGCGGATAGAGCCTGATAAACGCGCACACATCGTCGTACGAATTGATTTTTGGTCGTTTTGCATGAACCGACCTCTCCTGCAGGCTCTCTTTCGGGCGTTCAGGCGCCTTTTCTTTTGCAGGATAACGGGGATTGGCAATCTTCTCTTTCCTGTCCGCCCCGCTTTTTTGTGGAGAACGAGAATGGCTTTTATACCACCAGACTGCGGAAAAACCAATAATGACTACCAGAACGAAACGGATCCTTCCACGCCTGGGCAGACGAAAACCATTGCTCCGTTTTTCGGTCCGCGCTTTTTCCAGTAATGGAGATATATTCGTCATCTTCTGTATAGCAAAAACTACTCTGTATCCGCTTTAAAAACTAAGTCCCGCCTGTATAGTAACGGTTTTATTATCGACATATTCAGTGCCATCCTTATTCAACACCCAGCCGTACCGCGTCTCCCAGATGATAAAGGTGTGGGCAACGACCTCTATGCCCAGCCGGTATCCCCAATAGGTGAACGGGGACTGGTAAAAGAAGGGCCTTTTTTCCGTTTTATTGATATTCGTTTGATAATAGAAAGCCTCGACTTTCTTGATCTTCGGGATACGCTCGATCACCTTGGAACCAACGGCTGCGGTCCCTTCGGCGCGCTGATCCAGCTCCGCACCCTCACCGCCGAGGCGCTGATAGCTCCCACTGACGATGAGCAGGTTCGCGATATTACAGCCCAGCAGCCCGAATACGCCGTTGAGCTTAACCGAAGGCAAAGAGTCCTCTTTTACATGTACTTTCGGCGTGCGTGCGATACGCTCATCAAGATAGTACGTCCCGAAATATCCCGGCGAAAACCTGTCCCGGATATGGCGGTACTCGACCCGCGCCCACACCGGGCCGGCTTTTACTGCTACGCCCGGAGCGCCGACGCCCCAACCCTTATAAATCTTGTCCTTATCCTCATCGTCGGCATCAAGGGTGACGCCGCTGTGAGCATAGACATCGAGGTTTAATATCTTTGACGTGATAATGGGAATAGAGATATCACCGCCAACGATCATCATCCTGTTCTCTGCGTCCTTTGCCCATTCGTCCTCATGAACAATCTCGCCATCATAGTCATTTTTACCTTTTTCATCCACCTCCATTTTATGCAGCAGCACGAGGTTCTGATAATAGTTTTCCTTTCCGTATTTGTCGTACAGATAGGTGCTGTCAGTTCTCCCGTCCTCGTCTCTGTCCCATTTGTCGCCATGCAGGGTATAGTCCCAGTTACGCGCCGGAGCATACTGGTTTATATCCATTGCAAAGGTTCCGCCGATCGAAATGCCTTTTATAAGAAACTTGTCGGTCGCCTTCAGCGGCTTGAACGCGAGGCGCGCCCCCAGAATGCCGCCGTCGTTACCGAAATCCTGGAAATCGGGTATCAGTGTCTGCAGCGTTATGCCGATGGGGCTGATATCATTCAGGTCAAACTGGAGTCCCAGCAGCTTCTCGCCGGGATAGTTGAGCATATTGGTGAACCGGTCGACGATGAAACCGTAGCCGAACGTCACATTGTCAAGACCGCCGAACTTTATGAACAGCGGGTCGCCCTGATGGTTGAATCTGACATACCGTATCTTGCGCAACAGTGTTTCGGTAACGTCCCTGCCGCTGTCGAAATTCCACCCCTTGTTGCTGAAGTTACCCTGCGCGTCCAAAAACATCTCTATATCAAAACAGACGCCGAAACGCCAGATCGGCACATCAACCGCCAAAGCGATTCGTGTCCACTGCTCGTTATCAACGGTCACCATTGCGGCAGAAAGCTCAAATGACGGTTTGTCCGGGCCTGCTCCGGGCTTCTTTTCTTCAGCTTTTTCCGCAGCTTTTTCTTCTTTGGGCTGCTCCTCTTTTGAAGGCGCCGGAGCGGTTACGGTTTCAGGTGTCTGCTTTGCCGGTTCCGGGGCCTTCTCCTCGACTTTTGGCTCCGGTTTTTTTTCTTCCGCCTTGGGCGGTTCGACCGCTGCAGGCGCCACCGCGGTCTCTTCCGCCGGCTTTTCGGCCTGAGCAACCGCCGGCGGCTCATATTTTACGCCTGACCATGATTCCAATGCGGCAATAGCATTGGGCGCAAGCTGCTTTACCGGGGAAAGCGCTCCGCCGGCAGCATTATACGTGCAGAACGTGCCGGCGGGTACATTCACCGCAGCGCCCGACGGATCGGTCATCCGGATGGCGCCTTTCAGGACGGCAACGCTGGGATCGCCGGCTTTGTTGATCTTTATGACCGCTGCGGTACCGACCGGCGACAGCACACACCCTTTCGCCACAATCTCAATTGCAACTTCAGGTTTCTGTCTGTCCAGAAACAGCTGGCCGCTGACAAGCTCCAGAACAATACCGCCCTCGTCGAGGCCGGCCACGAGCCTGCATGAATCTTTAAGCAGCAGCCGTACGGATTCCGAGAGATAGCACTCTGCCTGTTCCGCAGCTCCGCCCATCAAGGAGTCACCGTTTTGAATCTCGGTAACCTTGTCAACAATGTTCCACAACTCCGAGGACCAGTTTTTCAAAAGCACCTGACCGGTGTTCACCTTTAGTGTCACCGGAGCGGCAAACAATACCTGCGACACGATCAAAAGCGATAGAATCAGTATACTGCCTCTGCGATTCATACCAGTTCCTCCTTAAAGAACCAACTATATATGATATATATCCTTACTACTACCTGCTGTACTGTATTGTATGTAAGATACTTTTCCATCAGGGGTAAATCAAGCACTTAAGATATTATACTATTATTTATTCAATGAAGCGTAGACATTATTAAAGCGGCGTATAACCGACGGCCAGGAAAAATTGTTCTGTATATGCTCATATCCCCGCGCCGCAATTCTCTGCGCTTCGGCATGATCGCCGAAAATGGAAGAGACCGCTTCCGCCAGAGCGGCGGGGTCACGCTGGGGAACCAGCAGGCCGGTCTTTTTGTCTTCGACGATATCGACAATCCCTCCGATACCGGTTGCGACAACCGGTTTGCGCAAGGTCATTGCCTCGATAAGCACCACGCCGAGCCCCTCGGTGTCGCCTTTGCTGTCTATTATCGATGAAAGTACAAACACGTTGCACTCTTCGAACAGCTTTTCGAGGGTATCCTGCGGAATTTTTCCCGGCAGAAAAACGCATGTTTCAAGCGCAAGGGTTTTGGTTAATCCGACGAGCTCCTCGCGCAACGGCCCCCCGCCGGCAATCGTCAGTGTCGCGTCCGGCCACCGCTGCAGTATCAGAGGCATTGCCTTGATCAGATAGGCGAATCCCTTCCTTTCAATCACCCTGCCGACGCTGAGTATTTTATGATTCGGCTCGAACGGAGGAAACTCCCTGCGCTCCGATATCGCGGTGCCATAGGGAATGATATGCACCGGCCTTTCGCAGATATCCGTCACCAGTTTCTTCGTGAACGAGGATATGCCGATCACGCTGTGGGCGTGCCGGATGAACCATCTCAGGAAATATTTAACAAAGGGGAACCTTTTGACCAGCATCACATCCGCGGTGTAGAAGGTGAGTATGATTTTGGTCCGGCGGAATACGGCCGCACCATACGCGAACAGCGCGTGCGGCGCAGGCCAGTGCACGTGCAGCGCGTCAAATCGCTCCCTGCGGTGGAACAGCGTCAGGTTGATGATGCCGGAAAAAATATAAAACAGGGTTATGATTTTATAGTGAAATTTATGAATCTTATTGGGCGCGCCCTCGTCATGGGTCAGTGTCTCCAGAGGCGCGAAGAAATAGCGGAAACGTTCAACCCTGCAGCCGTCGATCGTGTGGCTCTTCAGACCGAGAAACGAAGGGGCGAAAACGACGATATCATGGCCCGCTTCACGAAGATAGTTGACCGTCCTGCGCAGCCAGGGCACTTCCGAGTCTTCGTGGTGCCGCGGATAAACCGAAACGACAAAGCAGATTTTCATTCGTTACCGTATCTCTTCACGGATAGTGTAGGTGTTTTTGCGCTGCGAATGGGCTATCATTTCGCCGACAAGCCCGATAGAAACAAACTGTATCCCCATGATAATGGAGCCCATGGACAGGAGTACCAGGGGACGGATATGCATTTGACGCTCGACAATCCACTGTATGCCGAAATAGCCCAGTATTGCGCTCCCGGTGAGTCCGAAGAGGATGCCGAGGATGCCGAAGAAATGCAACGGGTTCGCCATATATTTTTTTATGAAGAGTATGGTGAGCAGGTCGAACGCGCCGTTGAGAAAACGGTTCATGCCGTATTTTGTCTTGCCGAATTTTCTGGGATGATGCGGCACAACCACTTCGGTGACGGTATATCCCTGCCAGTGCGCCAGAGCGGGCAGATACCGGTGCCGCTCCCCGTAGATTTCCAACGATTTTGCCGCTGCCGCGCGGTATGCCTTGAACCCGCAGTTGAAGTCGTGCAAACGGACGCCCGCGAACAGAGAGGTCAGCGGATTGAATACGAGTTTTGAGGGGATGTTTTTTGAAAACAGCGGATCATGCCGCCGTTTCTTCCACCCCGATACCACATCCCACCCTTCATCGAGCTTTTTCAGCATGTCGGGGATTGCCACCGGGTCATCCTGCAGATCCGCGTCCATGGTGATAATAACATCGCCCGTTGCGCGTTCAATACCCGCACTCAATGCGGCGGACTTGCCATAGTTGCGGCTGAAACGGCACACGCGTACTTTATCCGGGTACTCGTCATGCAATTGCCTGAGCACGGTAAAAGAGCTGTCAAGGCTCCCGTCATCTACAAACAGGACTTCATAGGCCAGATCCTGCTTGTCCAGGACCCCGGCGATTGCCTTCATAAGGTGAGGAAGGCTCTCTGATTCATTATAAAGCGGAATAACAATTGATACTTTTCGCATGTATTAGGTTTTCCTGCCGGTAAGTAACCATGTTTCGAATTATATATGCTGTTGCCATGAGTACGCATTATAATATAATTTTATTCACGCACGACCGTATTCAATGGATATCCGATATCACGACAGCCTTCTCTTAAAATACACAATGGAAAAGATACTAATAACACCTCTCTACGGCATGGGCGACACCCTGATGACCACTCCGGCGCTTGAGCTTCTAAAAAAAAGCATGCCGGATTGCGAGATAACCTTTTTCACCTTCAGCAGCCCGAGCCATCAGATCATGCTCAACAATCCGCATATAGACCGGCTCTGGTACTATCCGCTGAAAGTGATACACTTTTTAAAAGGCTCGGTGCATGTGATCAGCAGGTTCTCGTTCAGGTTTGATACCTGTATTAATTTCTACCCTTCAAATCGCACCGCCTATAACCTCTTCTCTTTTCTGACCGGAACTAAAAAACGAATCGGCCATACGTATGTGAAGAAAAATTTCTCGCAACTGAACTGGCTTAAAAACATGACCATCCCCGAGGACATTAAACTTCATTGCGTGGAAGAGAATGTCCGGCTCCTCAAATTCTTCGACATAAACCCGGACATGAAAAACATACCGCCCACAAAAATATACCTGACCGATGAGGAGAAAAAAGCGGGCGGCGTCTTCAAACAATCATTACCCCGCTGTCCCACGGTGGGTATTCATACCGGCACCAGCACCTTTAAAAACCAGGATAAGCGCCGCTGGCCCAGAGAGTCCTTCGTCCGGATGATCGACCTGCTGCCGGAAATTCACTTCGTCCTGTTCGGCTCTTTAGACGAGATCGGGATCAACAACCATATCAAGGCTTGTGTAAAAAATCCGAGCCGGGTGACGATTGTCGAAAATAAAACAATCCGCGAGGTGGCGGCAATTACAGGTACGCTTGACGCATTCGTCTCCAACGACTCCGGCCTGATGCACATAGCCGCGGCCATGAACACACCCGTAGTCGCAATACTGGGTCCGACAAACCCCGCCTTCATACACCCCTGGGGTGTTCGGCATACCATTGCCCGGCTGGAGCTTCCCTGCTCACCCTGCTTCTTCTACTCTCCGAAACCGCTGACCTGCTCGCAGAATAACTCTTTTAAATGCATTCATGGGCTGGAACCTGCGACGGTGGCAGATGCAGTAAGAAATGTATTGCAGCAATAAAAAAAGGGAACGGGTCCAGGTGATCGGTGACTACTTGCTGATGATCATAAGTATATAGTGGATTAAACAATGAGGTCAGCGGCTCGCGAGCCACCTCCCGCATCATCTTAATTTCAATCCAAGGTTACAGAATATTCGAGAACGAGGACGAATGGCGAGGGCGACACATACGCTTATTCTCCCGTTGAGGGATCGCTATTCACAACGGCGCCATCTTCACGTTTCTTCTTATCCGTCAAAAACATAATCCCCCCTACCAGCGACCCCAGCACACACATGATCGTCGCCAGAAACAGCATAATCATGGATTGTTCGATTGAAAAACCGGCCAGTCCGAATATCATCCCGCCCATCGCTTCCCGCACACCGAAGGGCATGGGGACAATCACCAGGAGTGATACTATGGGGATTATGACGAAATAGTATTGCAGGGTTGAAAAGGTAAACATGCCGAGCGCCTGAGCGGCAAGTATGTTTACAATGATACGAAGCGTCTGTATAAAAAGCGAAATTATACCGACCCATAGAAGCATCATTTTATCATCCCTGCCTCTGCGGTTGATAAACGTCTCTTCGAGCGTGTTCTGTACTATCTCCTTGAAGGGAAAACCGGGCAGTTTCTGGAGGATTACCCGCAGTTTATCCTGCAAGGTCCGCGAGAGCAGGACAATGAAAAATCCGAAAAAAATCGCGACAAAAAACGCGAGCACGCCCATGATCATGTAGAACTGCTTGTTCTGCTGAATATTCACGATAAAAATAATGACACCGCCGACGATCGCAAACAGCGACAGGATAAGAAACCCGGCGAGCCGGTCGATAAAGGTCGCGGCGAAACTGGCCTTGCCGTTCTTTTTGTCAAGGTGCAGCGCGGCGACCTTGAACGCGTCCCCGGCGATGGTTCCCAATATGAAGTTGTTGAAAAACATCCCGATAAAATAGATGCGCAGCGTCGCTCCGAACGGTATATCGATTCTCTTGTTTTCCAGAATCAGGTGCCACTGCCACGCCCCGAGAATGACGCTGATGACAAAGAGGATAACCCCGAAAATTACCCAGCCGTAGTTTGCGTGTATAATGGTTCTGCTGATATCGTCCCAGCCGTAGCTGTAGATTACCCAGCCCATGATCGCAAAGGTTATGAAAAGCTTTAAAAGCCTGGTATACATGGTATCTTTTTTCATGATACTTTTTTATAAAACCACCAGCTGTTATAACTGGTAACCTTCGCCAGAAATGAAAAACCGGCGTTTTCCAGGTAGCCGATGATATCCGGTTTGATGAAATCCTCGACCATGACGTAGACGTCTTTGCCGGAATCAAGGACCTTCCGCGCGCCCAGCAGCACCTCTTTTTCAACGCCCTCAACGTCTATTTTCATGACTATCGCTTCATACGGCGCGATATCCGCACCGATAACATCATCCAGCCGCTCCGTTTTTATGGTCACGGTTTTGCCGCTGCCCTGGGTTATGGAGCTTGAACCCGGAGTTGCAGCGTCCTGGTGAATCTGTAAAGCGTGGTTCTTTTCGTTTAATAATGCAAGCGGGTAAATCGTTACTTTGTTGCCTGCAATGCCGTTCAACGCCAGATTCTCCCGTATCAGCCCGCAACTGTCCGCAAGCGGCTCGAAGCATTTTACATCCACGGCAGTGTGTTTGAACCTGTTTGCGACCAGTATGGAATACCCGCCAAGGTCTGCGCCGATATCCAGAAACAGCACCCGCATCCCGTTACGAAGGAGCCTGCCGAGCAGTTTCAGCAGATAGTTCTGATCCCGGCGCTCAAATGCGGGTGACACATTCGCGGCATCTGATGTATTGCGCCGTATCTTATATATGCCGAATTTCGTTTTAATGATATCCTCGGGATAGTTCCATGCGATGCTGGCAGTATAATTTTTGAATTTTGCCACTGTGTATCTGAACTCGTACCACCACATCTTCCATTTCGGCTCCTGCACCTCAAATGGGATAATTTTCTTATAGAAGATATAGGAGAAATAGAAAAACAGTTTGTCAAAAATTGTGTAGGTATATTTTTTAATCACTGGCAACCCTTAACAGGATATTTACTGGTGTAAAAAAACATATCGTGAGCGAGGTTGTCGCTTCGAAAAATCAAAACCAGACAAACCATCACTCGATTCCGGCTTAAACAATTCCATAAAATATAGATATTGAGATGGAGCCTCATCCATATTTTCGGAGCGGTTCATGCATTTCGGACACACCGCAGATTCGGCGGGTATGATTTATAATCCAAAAGAGCATGGTGCGCGCGCCAATAAATTATCCAGCCGGAGAAGCCGTATCAACGTATTTTTTATTATATTTAAGGACTTATTTCTTTAAACGCTTTTATGGAAACAGCATACGTTTATGCCCATACAATATACGCTGACCTCCTATCCATGCCCGATCTGCGAAAGCACGGAGTCTGCTCATCTCTATACCATTAAAGGATTCTCTATAGGCCGGTGCGCGCATTGCGGCCTTGTATTTGTTAATCCCCGCATCAGCAACGATCAATTGTTCGAGATATACGCGAACCAGTACTTCCGCAGCGAAGACAACGGGTATGAAGATTACGAGCTGACCGCCCATTTGCGTATCAAGACATTTGAAAAATGGTATGCTGAAATCGAACCCTTTCTGAAACCCGGCAAAGGCAGCGCCCTCGATATAGGCTGTGCCGCAGGATATTTCCTGCAGGTCCTTTCCGAAAAAGGATGGGAAACCGAAGGCATCGAGCTTGAAACCGGGATGATCTCCCTGCTGCGGAACAAAGGATATACGATCTATAACACACCCCTGGAGTTTTTCGGCGAACAGAAAAAATACACCCTGATAACGCTTTTTGATGTGGTGGAACATCTGCCGAACCTGCACACCAACATAGAAAAGCTCGCCGCGATTCTTGACAAAGACGGCTGCATCGCGATCGTCACCCCGGACTTTAGCAGCAGGCAACGCAGGATGCTGGGCAAGCGCTGGTTTCAGTTCAAGCCCAAAGAACACATACAATATTTCACGGAAAAGACGTTAGGCAGAGCCATCGAGCGGCACGGCCTGCACATTGTCCATACATCCGCCTGCGGCCAGTATGCCGACACATCATTCCTGTATAACAGGCTGATACGATACGGGTTTTCTTTGCTTGCCCGCTTGTTCAAGGCAATCACCAACGCATTGAACCTCTCGGAAAAATCATGGTATGCAGATACAGGCAGTATGCTCGTCATACTCCGGAAAAAAGGATAATCTCCTCCTATGAGTAAAAAAGAGACTCCCGGCACTCAACGGAAACAGGACCCCGTTCAGGTCAATGCGGCAACCATCCCCGCCAGCAGCATTAAACCGTGGCATTATATTGCCGCGCTGGCGCTTCTATGCCTTGTCTTTTATTACAAAGTCATATTCGGCGCCGCGTATCTGTGGGAAGACCTTGTTCATCAGGAGTTTCCGCACCGTATTTTCGCCCGCGACTGCCTGATGAACCTTCAATTCCCCCACTGGAACCCCTACACCTTCAGCGGCATGCCGTTCTTTGCGGCAATACATACGGGCGTGCTGTATCCGTTCAACCTCCTTATGTCGCTGCTTTCGGTCGACAACGAAACGTTCTGGTATCTTCTGCAGCTTATGATTATCAGCCATGTCTTCTTCGCCGGGCTCTCAATGTTCCTGTTTCTCCGGTATAAAAAATTCAGTGACCAGGCGGCGTTCTTCGGCGCCATAAGCTATATGCTGTGCGGATTCTTCGTTACCCATATCATCCACTCGCTCATGCTCTATATCCTTGCGTGGCTTCCCATAGTCATCCTCCTGCTCGAAAAAGGCCTTCGGGAAAACAAGCTGCATCTTCTCGTCATAACTGGTAGTATTCTCGGTATTACCATATTCGCCGGCCATCCGCAGATTACCTTCTATCAGTTCCTGTTCCTGGGCAGTTACTGTCTCTATGTATGGCTCTCGATCCCTGGCAGGAACATTGGCGCCCTGCTCTCTAGCGCAATCCCTTTTGTGCTTGCGGCAGGTATAGCCATGATCCAGCTCCTTCCCACCGCAGAGATCGGCAACAACTCCGCGCGTGTGGGATGGAGCTTTGAGCAGGCATGCGAAGGTTCATTCAGCTTTGCCCAGATAGTCTCCTTCCTCATGCCCAAGGTGTTCGGCGCCTGGTCGAGCCCGGAAAGCCAGGCGCCCCAGTTCTGGCTTAAGGGACCGTTCATGGGCTACTTCACCTACTGGGATACCTGTTTTTACACCGGCGTCGTCATACTCCTGTTTGCGGCGATCCAGTGCAGAAACCTTAAAAAGGATCTGTTTGTCAGATTTGCCGTGATATGGGCCGTTGCAAGCCTTTGTGTCGCCCTCGGCAGGAACTTTTTCGTCTACAATATCATGTTCAATTATGTGCCCGGATTCGGGCGTTTCCGCTCCCCCGCACGAATACTCTTCACGTGGAATTTCCTGGCGCCGCTGCTGGCAGCCTACACGTTCGATTCCCTGTCAAAAGAGAGCCTTGAAAAAATAAAAAAGCCGCTGTTCATCGCGCTTGGCGTATGCGCTGCTCTGGGCATAGCGGTAAGCCTCGGATTTTTCAAAAACTTCTGGCCCATCGAACTGGAAGACAAAAAAATAGCGGATTACACCGCTGTGCAGGGACTGGTCCTGGTTTTAAACTCCGCACTGCTTTGTATCCCCCTTCTTCTGGTTCTGAAAAACAGACTGTCGGCAAATGGGGCGAAAGCCATTATACTCTGCGCCCTTATCATCGATCTTTTCCTTTTCGGGTTCGGCCATCACGTGTCCAAAACAGCGAATGCGGCGAAATATCACCAGCAAAACAGCGATATATCAAACGCGCTGAAAAAAGAGGCGGCATCCGACATATTCAGGGTTAATACGCGCCAGTTCAACCTGAACCCTGACTCCATGATCGTATCCCAGACCGGATTGATGGTCATTAAGCGAAACCAGGGCATGTTGGATAAAATCTTCATGACCGAAGGGTATAACCCGCTCAGCCTCTTTCGCCGTATCCCGCCGCTGCGCGGCAGACTGTTCGACGAATTTTTAGACCTGCTGAACATCAAATATTTCATTAACCCCGGCTATGGCAGCCAATCGAAAGATCTCATTCTGCTCAACAGCGACAAACTTCCCCGCGCGAAAATGTTTTACGCCGCTCAGATATTCAACAGCGACTCCCTGGTAAAGGATTTTATGCTGAACAACACCTTCGACTACCGGAACATCCTGCTCCTTACCGAAAAACCCTCCCTGCCGCTCCCGCCTGAATACCTCTATATCAACAACGACGTCGAAATTATAAACTACACAGTCAATAAAATCGACCTGTCGGTTACGACCGCAGAAAACGGCCTGCTCTGGCTCAGCGAAATCTGGTATCCTGCCTGGAAAGCGACGGTTGACAACAAACCGGCAAAAATCCTCTGCGCCGACTACAGCTTCCGCGCAATCGAAGTACCCAAAGGAAGCGATACCGTGAAACTTGTTTATTCTTCCAAGGCATTCTATATCGGAGGCGTCGTTACGCTGATCAGCCTTTTGGGGGCGTTGGGGTTTTTAGGGGTTTTTTATTGGAAAAAAAGGAAAAGCGTATAATCGAGCCCCATACGCTGTTTGCAAAAAAACGCATCCCGTCACCATCAAGAAGGTGCGCCCTGCCGGGCGCACAAATTAAAAAAGGCAGGAGCAAGTCCTGCCTCAGCAATCGTACGGCAACACATTCTTGCCGGCTTATTTATTCCTTATCGCCTTTCAGCTCTTTTTCAAGCTGCTTATCCAACTCGATATTCTTCTTTACAAAATCATCCTTTGCCGCCTTTGCCGCATCAAACTTTTGTTCGCTGAATTTTCCCTGCTTATTAACCGAAATCATCTGTCCGGCCACAATCATCCGCCACTGATCCAGCGAAACCTCATAGGGGCCGGGAATCTCCTCCGGGCCGGGTACTTCGACGATATCGCCGGGGCGGGATGGCGGCGGCTGCGGCGCTGCTGTACCGGGCCCGACCGCAACCGTGCCCTCAAAAACGCTGATATCGGTTGATGAATCGGCTTTGGCCTCCATCTGGAAAACGGTCCCGCGGATCGCTGCCGTGGCGGTGGGCGAGGAGAGTTCAAACTCCTTTTTGGATGAGACCAGCTTCCGCATGTTCGTCCACACATTCCCGACCGTTGTGCTTGTTTTTACCGAATTTTCCGTCGCCTCTTCGATAATAATCTTTGAATCCTCATCCATGCGCAGAACAGCCCCAAAGCTATAGACAATCTCGGCAAAGCTCTCCTTCCGTGCATACACGGCGTCGCCGATGCCCAACGGCATATTCACCCGCGCCTCGCGCCATTTTTCCGCGCCTTTTTTCAAAACGCTGACCGCGCCCTCAAAACGCTTTATTTTCGCGACACCTTCCGCATACCCCTGTACTGCCAGTACGCTGCACAGCAAAATTATCAGATGCATTGTTTTGGCGCCTTTAATCATGAGTGCTCCTTTGTGAGTAATAAATATACGTCTCTTTCCGCATTTTTTCCATAGCAACCATAATTATACTACTATCTTTTATGTATTACAAGATGTTACGCAGCGCACACACCTCACGCCTGAAGCTCCAACAGCCTCCTTGGCGTCTTCGTCAGACAGCGCGGGCCGCTGTCGGTCACAACAACCATGTCTTCGATTCGCACACCGCCGAAACCCTTCAGGTATATTCCCGGTTCTATGGTAAATACCATGCCTGCGGACAATACGGTTGTGCTCCCCTTCTTGATGCGGGGCGCTTCGTGAACCCGCAAGCCCAGGCCATGCCCGGTTGCGTGGCCGAACGCGTGACCGTATCCCTCCTTTTCGATTACCGATCGCGCACCGTTGTCGATATCCGCCGCACAGGCTCCCGGATGCACGGCGCGTTTTGCCTGCCGGAGCGCGTTATGCACAATAGTGTACACCCGGTTCTGACGGCCTGTCGCTTTTCCCATAACAACGGTTCTGGTCATATCCGAACAAAAGCCCCGTACGGTACAGCCGAAATCAAAAAGTATCAGGTCGCCCTGTTTCAGCTTTCGCTCCGACGGCGTTCCGTGCGGCAGGGCGGATCTGCCGCCAAAGAGTACAATGGTGTCAAACGGCGGGCGCTCAGACCCAAAGCTCCGGCATATATCCTCCAGCAGGGTGGCAACAGCTTTTTCCGTCATACCGACCCGTATTTTCCCGCATACTATCCTGAATGCCCTGTCGCCGATAGACGCAGCCGTACGCATCGCCTCTATTTCATGCGGTAATTTGACAACAGGTACACCGGCAACCCTGTCCTTTAATTTTATCAGCCGAATGGTCTTTATCTGATTTTTAATGAAGTCATACTGATCAACGGTCAGGGCATCCGACTGAATCCCGACTCTGTCGCCCCTCTTGAATACGGCACGCAGAAACGCGTAACCGCTCCCTTCTATCATGACAAAACGCCAGAGCCGGTTTCTGCGGCAGAATCGCGAGGCCTCTTCTTTATAGCGGAAATCGGTGAAAAGGGTAGTACGCCGGGATGTGACCAGAAGTATACATTGTGAAGCGCGAAAACCGCTTATATATTCGGCGGTGACAGCATCGGTGATAAGAATATGCGTCAGGCGATATTCCTTCAGTATTGTACGTAATTCAATAATTCTTGCGACAGGCACCGTATAGTATCCAGAGACGGGATCTCCAGCCCCCTTTTCCGTTTAAAGCCGGGTCTTCTTTATACGTTTCTTGATGCTTTTCTTAATTTTAATTCCCTTGAGCGGACGCGCGCCTGTTTTCGAAAGCTTTGCCCGTGACTTCCTGTTCGTATCAGCCGCTTCCCCCTGTTTTCCGGTGTCCGCAGCTTCAAGCATCGCTTCTCTTTCGCGGATAGCCTGTTCTATGTCTGCAATACGCTGTGCAATTTTTTCATTATCCGGGTCACGCTCAAGCAGCCGTTTATATATCTGCACGGCAAGATACGGCTGATCCTGCTGAAAGTAAATATCGGCAAGCGTCGGCGTCAGAACATGATCCGGTATGGATTCCGCTTTCACGGGGTCGCAGCTCTCTTCATCTACGGGGTGTTGTTCGGGCTGCTCTTTTTTTACCGGCTCAGATTCGTAAAAATAGGTCTCATCCTCAACCGGAACACTCTCCAGGGGCGCCTCCTCTTGCCGATCAGCCGCAACACCCTCCGCCGGTGTTTCACCTTTTGTTTGTTCTCCGGCGACATTGTAGAATCCGCCGTCCGCCCCTTTCTCTTCAATCGCATCATCCTCGGGGATGGCTTCCAGCAATGATTTATTCTCAAACCCGTCGTCGGCGAACATCTTGTCTATGGTCTCGACAATATCCTCTCCCGACAAAAGGTCGTCGTCATCGGCTTTTTCGGTCTCTTCGGGCAGTTCATCAATGATGGCTGCCGCCTCCTCGATCAGCGTATCGCCCGACGCGTCATTAAAATCACCGGCTGTTTGAACCGTCTCCAATGCATCGTCCGGTATCATATCCAGGGACATCACGCCTTCTTTATCGGTCTCGTCAACCAACGGCGTGACGGCATCAGAAGACTCGTCCGTGAGAATGTCATTGTCGGTTTCTGTAATCTGCTTCACTTCTTCTAAAATAGCATCCGTATCCTTCAGCAGCGCCAGATCCCCGGTTTCTGTATAAAAATCGGTCACTTTCCCGTCGCTGTTAAGCTCCTCGTCGGGGATAGCGTCCGCATCAGCAAACATTTCATCAATGCGCGATACGACATCTTCTCCGTCTACTCTGTGTTCGGCTGGTATGCCATCCTCGCCGCCGGCATCCTTTGTATCGGGTTCCGCCTGCGGTTTCGGTTTTGGCGCGACACCTTTTTTCACATCCGACGGGAACATCTCGTCAAGCCGGGACATCACATCTTCCCCGGAAACCGATTCGTCTCCGGCGGTTTTGCCGGCTTTTAACGGAACAGCAACGTCCTTCGTCCCGCTCTCTTTTTCCGTCAGTTTGCGAATAGTCTCCCGGTCAAAAACCGATGTCGCTTCAGTCAACATGCTGTCCATCAACGTATCCGGCTTCTGGAAATCCGATGCAGCCCGCTCCGGATCTTCGAGATCAACTGATTCCATGACATTTTCGATTTCCAGCGGCACTTCAATGATCTCCGTCTTTTTAGCCTCTAAATCCATTATTTCGGTGGGCGCGCCCTTTGCCGGCTCTTCCTCTGCAACAGGGGCAAACACGTCCGTCGCATCTTCCGCCATTTCCAACCCATCAAGGCCGGACAGTTCGGCAGATGCGATCACCTCTTCCACCGGCTCATCGGGTTCTTGCTCAAGCCCGCCTATTCTTTCCAATTCAGCCTTATCTATGACAACCGTTGCAGCGGTTTCGTCATCACTCTCCGACAGAATCTCCTCGACAGGCTCAAGTTCCAGCATTTCCGTCGGCGCCGAGACCTCCGAAATCTCCCCTGCTCCAAACATCTCCTCCATACGCGAGGATATCGCGGAAACGGCTTCGTCAACCGGTTCCTGCGAAGGCTCCCCTGCCGGCGCTTTGCCTTGGGACGCCACCGGCTCCTCTTCATCCGCACCGGCAGCGACTTCAACCTCGGGAACCATTATCTCAATGGTCGCCTCACCTTTATCCCCGGTCTCGTCGCCGAACATCGAACTCATGCGGGCGGTTATATCGGTACCTTCCGGCAGTTCATCCTCATCCAGGGAGATGTCAGCATGCCTGGGCGGTTCCGGGGAAACCGGCGAGGCAGACTGCACCTGTTGCGGCGCTTTGTCTGCGACACTTTCAACAGCGGGTATCGTTTCAGGTTCAGCAACAAGCTCCATAAGGGTCTCCGGTTCAGGCTGGGATCCCGCGGCCAAACCCTGAGCGTCATCGATACCCGATTCAGGAGATAATATCTCTTCAAGAGAAGACCCGTCTATTATTTCGGCAGCTTCCTGCAGGGAAATATCGGTACCGTCCCCCGCCTCTGAAAGCACGGCCTGTTCAGGGACCGGCGCCGCGCCCGCACTCCCAAGTAATTCCTGCGCCTCTTCGATTTCTGTTTTTTCCGGCACTTTTTTTACCGCGGGTCGCGCCACGGTAACCTGCCTGACCTCCTCTTCTACCCCCAGAATCTCAAACAGGCTCTCGTTGTTGCTTCCCTTGAAAACCGTCGACAGGTGTATGAGCGACGCGTTCTCCGGGTCCATTTTAAGAAGCAGATGATACAGGTCGCCCGCTTTTGTTTCCATTCCCTGTTTCGAAAATATGTCGGCGAGCATTTTAATGGTTATCTGGTTTCTTCTGTCAATTTTACAGACCCGGGTAAACTCCTTGATAGCATCATTGAATTTTTCCTGTTCAAGATAACAGCGGCCCAGCAGTATCCTCCCGGTTATATAATCCGGATGTGTCGCCAGCCCTTCAAGGCAGATAGAAATTGCCTGCTGCACGTTGCCGCTTTTTCGATAGGAATCCGCAAGGCGCGAAAACATGAGCGATTTGGGCCTGCTCCTCATTTCTTCTTCTATTTTCATAACAGACATATCTGGTTTCGAAGACATGTAGTGTTCCTCCGGGCTAATCCTGTGATCTCTATATAACTATGTATATTATTTTACAATAAACAGGTAGAAATTGCAACGTGCTATTTCGACCCTGCAGAGATAATTTTATTGACAATCTCCGTGGTTGAAAAACCTTTTTTAAACGAAACGATTGAAATGACGCCGCCGTTGGTTTCGACGGACTCTTTTTCCAGTATATCCCGCGTATAATCACCGCCTTTTACATGAATGTCCGGTTTAATGATCCCGATAAACTCCCGCGGATCATCCTCGGTAAAAACAAACGCGCAATCAACCATCTTCAGCGCGCCAACTATTGCAACCCGTGCGCGTTCATTCTGTACCGGGCGGTTTTTTCCTTTAAGCCTTCGTACCACAGCGTCGCAGTTCACGCCGACTATAAGGATGTCTCCCTTTGATGCAGCCTCACTAAGATATTGTATATGACCGGCATGCAGTATATCGAAACATCCGTTTGTGGTTACAATCGTCTTACCCTGCTTTCGTAATGGGGTAATAAACTCAAGTACCGCTTTTGCATTTTTAAAAACATTTTCATCATTGTTATATGCTGCCATGTGTTATCCTTACATGTTTAAGAGATTCTTTCTATCATAAAATATTTCATCGATGGATTTGTTGTATATAATTCTATCAAACAAAGCTATAAAAGCCTTTCGACTGCAAAATAATTTAAAAACTATTAAAGATAATTAAAATTCTGCCGATAAAAAAGAATAGGGAATAGTGCATGTTGATGGGGTAACCCGGTAAATCAACCGGGAATCGTGAAAAAAATTCAAGTGCCCCCCTCTATTTCCGATACAACTAATAAGACGCATTGGGATACACTCCCGGCGCGTTGAATATCACGGATGATTATTACAATCATTCTCCACTATCAACAAGGACGTTGGTATGAGAATCAATCATAACATATCTTCATTAACGACGCAGGGCGCCATTTTCCGGATAAACCGGGAAATGTCAAAATCCCTCGAGAAACTGTCCACCGGACTGCGCATAAACCGGGCGTCAGACGACGCTGCGGGTCTGGGCGTGTCTGAAAACCTCCGCACCCAGGTGAGGGGTATCGGACAGGCGATGAAAAACACCCAGGACTTCGTATCACTTTTGCAAATCGCAGAAGGTGCGCTCAATGAGATGTCGGATATCATGCAGAGAATGCGTGAACTGGTGGTACAGGCAAAGAACGACACCTACACACAGACTGAACGGAATTACATGGGTGATGAATTTCTGGCGCTGTTTGATGAATTGGACCGGATATCAAGAGTGACCAATTTTAACGGTATGCGGCTTTTTGCGACAAGAGAGACAACACAACCGGACACAGACCCCAAAACTGCTCTTGATGCAGGAGATATATGGGATGATCCTGCAGACGGGGTATTCGGGGCCAATGACAATGGTGCGGCAACACACTTCAATATGATGGTTGGACAAAATTATTCTGATAATGATGCAGCAGCATATAATGGCGCATTGAGCAGTTTCGATAAAACCGCGGAAAATCTGGTCACCATTCAGCTTGGGCAAATGGATACAAATGGGCTGTTTTTCACCGAAGCAAATGGGGGAGGGGTAGCGAGAACGTTTCTTGTAGGACCGACAGGGGCCATAAATGCTTTTTTTAATTCCGGTGTCGGCCCTTCATTAAACAGGTGGGGACCAACGGTTCAGACAAAACTTCAGACATTACTTGAATTGATTGATGGCGAACAGCCTTCCTACGGCCTGGCTACCGACATCGGCAGCGGCACAAACGCCACCGGCATCGAGCGAGTGAGCAAAATGCGCGCTTATATCGGAGCGATGGTCAACCGACTCGAGCATAACATGAATAACCTCATAGAGGCAGAGGCAACCCAGCAGTCTGCGGAGAGCCTGATCAGAGACGTTGATTTTGCCGTGGAGACATCAAATTTTACCAAAAACACGATCCTGACACAAACCGCCACCAGCATGCTGGCCCAGGCGAATGTTAACCCGATGTCGGTTTTGAGTTTATTACAATAAAAAGGTCCAAATAATTACAGGAAAGGCTTCGACCTGAATCAGGTTGAAGCCTTTCCTGTTTCCAGAGAGACGCCCGGCCAGGGTCTTTTCTGTTTTAATTTCCGCTTTTTCATTATATTTTAAAGAAACCCGTTACTGGTTTTATATCTGACAAACTGCACCTGTTTCCTGATTGGTATCAGCCATGATACTTGAAATAGCAACAATCCGCATAAAAATCACCCTTGAGAGTCCTGACACTCTGATGACTGATTATTTGAATACCGTCATGCGGATGTATAAAACAGAAGAGACGGACGCGTATGATTTCGAACTGAAGACGACCAACAGCAGCCCCTCTGTCTTGACACCAGCCGACATGGAGTATCGCAACGGCGCGTATTACAGGGAATATGATGATACTTTTGCCTTCAAGACAGAAGAGTGGGCATCAACTATATACTGGCGCGATAAAATAATGACTGTTATGTTCGTTGGCGAAAGATGCCTTCATAACGATGTATTACTGATACGAAGCTTGAAACTGCTAGTTTCATTACTAATCATAGAAAAAGGCGGCGTGCCGCTCCATTGTTCCGCAGTGGCGAAAAAAGACAATAACCGCGGATTGGCTTTTTACGGCCCTTCGAATGCCGGGAAAACGACCATTGTGTTATTTTTTGGCAGGACGTGTTCTATTTATAATGATGAATTTAATATTATTCTACCGCATACAAACAACTATCAGCTCTATTCCACGCCTTTCACCTCACCGGAAAAAATCGTTTTCTGTACACACGGATCAGCGCCTTTAAAAAAACTGTTTTCGCTAAAAAAAGGTCCTGATAATAAAACAGAACCGATGACACAAAAGCAGATATATCTTTCATTACTGGAAAGTGTATATGCGTTTCCGACATCTGAATATTTCACAAACCGCTTATTGTTGAACCTTGAGGAAATTTGCATGAAAATCCCGGTTGCAATGTTATATTTTAATCTGAGCGGAACTATTTGTGAAGAAATAGACCGTTTTCTTTAACGAGGGTTGTACCATGAAATGTACCATAAGCAACACCATTTCCACCAGAAAAATCGGTGACGACCTGTTTATCTTCGACAGACATCTGTCCAAGATCCATAACCTGAACAAGGTAGGTGCATATATCTGGGAGCTGCTGAAACAGGGTAGCGGAAAAAAAGAGATAATTGACAACATTATCCGGCGCTTTGAAGTAGACGCGAAAACCGCGCAGCAGGATTTTGAGGAGTATCTTCTCAAACTGCAGAAGAAGCAGTTGATAACGATAAAAAATGCACAAACCGATGAAGCACGAGAATAAAGTCAGCAAGAGACTTCTGGAGTTGGGACTAGAGAACCATTATTCCAACGCCGCCTGGGAGGTAACAAGCAGGTGCAACGCACGATGCGGGTATTGTTATATTACCGATAAAAATTCCAAAGACCTTCCTACCGACAGAATGCTGGCCATTCTGGACAAATTGGCGGACACCGGGATACTCTCATTAACCATCACCGGCGGCGAGCCATTTATCCGCAGCGACATCCTCGAAATCATCGGGTATTCGATACAAAAAGAGTTCTGGACCATGAACATCTTATCCAACGGCGCCCTGCTTAATAACAGGCATATCGATTTTATCACCGAACACCGGAACTATATAGCCGATATTCAGTTTACCGTTTTTTCCCGCCATGCATCTATTCATGACCACTATACCGGAGTTGACGGCGGCTTATCCCGTATTCTTGATACGGCAGAAAAGTTAAAAAAAGGCGGGGTGAACATCCGTTTCGCATTCAGTATATTCGATTTCAACCTTGCAGAAATAAAAGAGACCTATGCGTTCTTTGCCGGGCTTGGATTCGAATTCAGAATCGGCGTTACAAAACTTCCCGCAGGCTGCTCCTTGCCGGATGCGCTGCAAACCACCGGTGAAAAAGCTTCGCAGACATCCTGCAGTTTCTATGAAACATTTCTCAACTGCGCGCCGGTTCAATTCCATACCTATGAAAAAAAACGTTTTTTTGATCCTTCCGAAGACACGACCCCGATCAATGAAACGCTTCTCTGCACCGGTATTCAAAAAAACATCTGTATTGACTCAAACGGTGACCTGCGCCCCTGCAGTTCCTTCAGAAACCTTGTTGTCGGCAACATCTTCGAAAACCGCCCGCTCAATGAAATACTGGTGCAATCCGCCGTATTGCAAAAAATAAAAAAAATGCGCAGGTCAGATATACACCCTTGTAACGCCTGCAGGCATAATAAATCCTGCAGTATATGCCTCGGGCTTATACATTCGGAAACCGGACAGTTGGAGCGCGTGTCTGCGCAACTGTGCAATTACGCCAATGCTATTGAGCATTGTCTGAAAAGGTGATATAATCCGACTATGACGGAAAACATCTCATTGATACAGTCGCTGCTCTTTTCCGGGGAAGCTGAAAAAACGGTCGCAGTCAACGGAAATTCCATGTGGCCTTTTTTGCAGCACGGCCAGATTGTCACCGTCGGCAGGATTCAAAATCCTCTTAAACAGGGTAGATGCTATCTTTTTATACATAACAATTCTATTTTCATCCATCGTCTGTTGAAAACCCTGTCCGGGAAGGCTGTTTTCGCCGGCGATTATTCCGGGGATACGGAGGAGATCCCCCTGGAGTCGGTGATCGGTGAGTTGAAAATAAGTCAAAATAAAATTATTCTATTTGTTTTAAACTTGATAAATAATATATTTATATACGGGTTACCGGTACTGGCCCGCCGGACACGGTTAAGAAATACATTGTTATCCGCCGCACTACGATTAGAGAAAAAAATGTATGAAAGAAAAATATGAAAAGCCTTCAATCGAAACCGAAAATTTCGTCATGGAAATGATGCAGGCGAAATGCACGGTATCACCGGGGGAAGTGCTCTATCCGGCATCCTACGCAGCATATCCGTCGTATGATTGCGATTGTAAGGGAAAAAAATACAATCTCTCATAACAATCCCATGCTGATAACATGTCCCTGCATCTTCCTTTTTTTACTACGCCTGCGCCGCTTTATTGCCCGGCTGAATTCTCGTATGATACTTTCCGGCAGCATACGGACAAAAGCAGCGACAGTTGAAATTATACTTTTCTTCTGGAGTACATACCCGTATTTTACCAGATGCCTCTTCAGCGCATAGCTCATTTCCCACCGACGCACATTAACATTCAGGGAACCGGCATACCTGCCGGTCGCTGCCGGTTTTGCCTGATCGCAGATATTCCGGCGCTCGTTCAGAGTGCAATGGCGTAACATGTGCGGGATAAACGTTTGAGGAAAATTGGAAATGTCCTCATACCGGAAAACCGGAATAGAACCGCATTCGTTCTGCAACTCTTCAAGATGCCTATACCGATCAAGCCACCGTTCCTCGGCTCTCTTCATGGAGCCTTTGGCCATGGAGGAACCCCATAATTCATACTGGCTTGTGATAGCGTCTCTCGGATCCCTGATCAGGCCGATGAATCGCACATTGCTGCCTGAATCCCTGTATTTTTTAATGAGTTTGAGCGCCTTCCTGTCTCCCAGATAGAAGGAGGTTTTATCAAACAAAACCGGTCCGTACTTTTTATGGATACCGTTCCACAACTCGAAAACGCTCTTTTCGGTAAAAGCCGGAGGTATCTCTAAAAATGAAAAATTCCTCACAAGAATCTTTGTAAACTTTGCGGAGTCACCTTCGAGTGCCTCCGCTGCAGCGTTCCAGAATTGCGGCTCAAGCAGCGCGTGAACATCCGGATGATTTTTAAACACTTCGTAAACCACGTTCGAGCCGCAGCGGGGAGCACACAGAAGAATTATTGTTGTCGTGTTCATGTTTTTTTCATCGGACGTTTATCGACAATCCTTTATCGTTTGCAACGCCCCGTATCTCATATAGTTGTCCGATACCGTGCAGAGCGATCGTATGCTGGTGCACGAAATCTTTGTCCAGGACATGGACGACACTGTCGGTGCCCTGGCGCTCATCACGCCGGGCAAATTGCGATCCCCCGGCGATAACATATTTGCGGGTGAAGGCGAGCCCCCGCATAAAATATCGCTTATCCTCAAACACGGAAGAACCGTTGATAAGCAATCTGCCCGCCGCGGAGTCACAATACAGCATCGTTCCATCATGATACACAATATTATGTGCACAGGACGCCTCCGTATTAATAATTTCGCAGAGCTTCATGGTATTTCTATCCAGGATAAAAATCTCTGAATTTCTTTTGGACGCCAGAGTGCCATTATGTGCACACAGGTATACATGCCGGTGTGTGATATAAATCGAGTTAAAATGATTATTGTTTTTGTTGTTTCGAATCGCTCTGTTGGGAAAATAGTATTGGATCTTTTTATTCCTGTCTATGGTAATAATCCTGTTGTTATGCGTATCGGCCGCATAAACCCGCCCATCATAAAATTCTATCTGGTGGATATTACGCGGCAATCCCTTTATATATCCTTCGACACTCTTTATCGCTGCGCCGCAGCCGGCTTCGGTGACACAAAACGAGATTATCCGGCTGTACTGACCGAGTCCCTGGCTGGCATACCATTTTTCTCCGTCATACGTGATACCGTAAGTTGAGCCACAGGTCAATTGATACAGCACACCCTCCCTCATATACCATATCCCGGAGGAGGTACCCAGGATAAGCTCCTCCTCAAGCCGGTAATCCGGATCCAATACATGATACCTGCTTTTCACGGACCCGGTTACCGCATTGAAGACATAAATCTCATTATCTACTATATACTTGCGGGCGATTATTTCTGTAATTGTTTTATATATGGCATTTCCTGCGGTATTGCTATTCCTGGCTATGCCGTGTAATGAATGTATATATGAATATTTTAAAGGATTATCAATAAGAAACGCTTTAAAAAAAATTTTCTTGACTATCCTGGGATAAAATTTGTAACAGGCCTGCACGAGCTTGCTCCCTAATAGTGCCGGGTATATGGGCGTGCTCCCCTGTAAAGGCTCAACATCTTGCGCCGTCTTAAAAACCTTTAAAAAATAAAACAGATACCGTTTCATGCCGGTTTTCCCGGCCAGATCCCAGAGCCTGTTCCAGGAAAATCCGTTTGACGAAGCTATTTCCTGCACCATAGCACACCGCGCGGGATTGGAAAACTGATCGCTGTAATGATAGAATCTGCAGATTAAAAACATAAGTGCATGTTCGGGGGAAGGCAAAATAAGGTTTGATTCATTTCGCTTAATTCCGTGCGAAAAAAGCTCCTCTGACTTTATCACATACCCACCGGGGAATGGTATGGTATTATATATGTCAACCCGCATGACATTTACTGCTTCCAGGAAAAAATCATACGCGCATTTATAGTCAAGGAGGACGGTTTTGGAAGCAACAGGCAACCCATCCAAATAATGAATGACCTTGTTATAATTATTCTTCTCCAGAACGATTTCAATTGAATTGAGCAACGGTGTTGCATTTGACCGTGGTAAAAAATCAGCGCAATCCGAATACGCTGAGTGTATCGGCATATATGCAACCGACAGGTCACGAAAACACTTTTCCAGCTTCTCCATAACCTCATTATAAATATACTGCCTGATCTTGTTTTTTTTGTCTTCAGCAATCGGCATAATTTGTTTGAGCATTTCCTTGTATGCACGGCTTTCAATTTTTTATGGAATGATAATACTCAATACCGCTATTCACGTCTCCCCCTTCATGCGCTACTTTTCCTTTCTCCATAACCATGATCCTGTTGCATAAACCGGTTATCATTTCCATAGTATGAGAAACAACTATAGTTATAGAATCGCCGATAATTCCCTTTATCTGGTTAATGCATTTCTCACGGAAATTCTTATCTCCGACGGAAAGCACCTCGTCAATCAGCAGTATATCAGGTTTGACGGCAATTGCTATTGAGAAACCAAGCCGGATGTTCATTCCCGCAGAGAGAATACCTGCGGGGGCTTTCACAAACTCTTTTACTCCAGAAAACTCGATGATAAAATCAAACGCCTCGTCTATCTCCCTGCGGCTCATTCCCAGAATCGTCCCGTTTATATACACATTCTCTTTAACCGTCATATACGGATGGAATCCGACGCCCAGCGACAGGAGCGCCGACACTTTGCCGGATATCTCTGCGTCGCCTTTGTCCGGCGGGAAAATACCGGCAAGCATGCGCAGCAGCGTAGTCTTGCCTGATCCGTTTGCGCCGATGATGCCGAGCGACTCGCCTTTTGCGAGCCCGAAGGAAACGGCGTCAACGGCCCAGAATTCGTCTCTGCGGATACAGGCAGTGTCCGGTTTGACGCCCAGCGAGCTTTTCGCAACATCGGTCATGCTGTAAAATATGCCTCTGCGCAAATTCCTGCAGAACTTCTTTGAAAAATTTCGAACGGATACATACGGTTCGCCCGGTCTGCGCGTCTCTGGTGCCACTATATCATCCTTTCAATTATCTTGTCTTCGGACACATAAAAAACTCTCCACGCTATGATAAGCAGGATCACGGACAGGAGCGTGCTTACGGCGAATCCCCGTATCGAATACACCCTGGTATACAGAATCGTGTCCCGTGCCGAGCAGACCAGATAGGTCAACGGATTCAGGTGTATCAATTTTTTCAGCAAAGCGTTATGTATCACATCAACAGAATAGACAACCGGCGTGATATACATGACAAGACCTGTCAGGCCGGTTATCACCCTCTTGACATCGTATGATACAACGGACATGATCGAAACAAGGAGCCCCAGTCCAACGGCGGACAACAGGAGAGGGATGATTACAACAGGAAACAATACAAGTCCCCGCACAGAAACAACCCCCAGAAAAAGAAATACGGGGAGTATGCAGACACAGGAGAAGGCGAATTGTGAAACCCGCAAAAGCATTTCAGCGCCGAATATCACCTCATGCGGGAACGCTGTTTTCATAATCATGAACCGGTACATATCCATGGCGTTCATGGTTGAACTCAACACGCCCATAAAAAGCCCCCACAGCATGGTGCCCGTCAGGATATATACCGGGTAGGGGACGCCCACGTCGCCCGGACTGATAATATGCGCCTTATGAAGAAAAACCCACGACAGAATCCCGGCGACCGGCGTTACAACGATCCACACATACCCGATGAATGACCTCTTATACACGGCAAAGAGGTCTCTGCGGAAAAGCTGGTATATCAGTTCCCGCAGGCGATACAAGTTTCCGGCAGCATGCATGAATGCCTTGAAAAAGCCTCTCTCAAACCGTTGATTCGGACAGATTCTAGTTGTGTGCATTGGTTGATCCATGTTTTTTGTTCTTTGTCTTTTTGTGCGTCATCCGGTACCATATCAGGTGCACCGGCTTTCTGACAAACGGCAGATCCAGAAATACTCTCCGCACCCACTCCGGCGAGCGGTTATAGCGTGATTCGTTAAACCACCCGGCAAGGAAATGCGCATAACCATATTTTTTCAAAGGCGGTATCTGTGCCGAATATTCCTTCTGATACATCTTCAGAATAAAATAAATAAAGGGTTCGATACCGGTTGCCGGGCAGCGATCCCAGAACGTCTGCCAGGCAAATCCTTCCTGATATGCGAGCAGGTTGATCTCTTCCATTGTTTCCGGTCTGAATTCAAAAGGTATATGGGATTGAAGATGGCAGAGGAAAATCAGGAGCGAGTCTTCGGCGCACGGCAGGCAGCGCACCTCATTCGATGGCCGGGAGTGCAAGAACAGCTCCCTGGTCGGCAACAAAAACCGCGCATCCAGATTGAGACGGCACTGTATCTCAATCAGCACAGAAGCACTATCTATTGTATAGAGAAACGAGGTCTCGGTAGGCCGGTAATTCTGCGTATAATGCACCAGCAGTTTTGTATTGTGCAGGCCTGCGAAATAATCGGATACCTGTGCTATATGCTCCTCTTCAACAAGGATATCGATATCATTGATAATCCTCTCCTTCATCTTTTCCGCAAGACCCGTACAGAGAAGATAGGCTCCCTTGATCGGCATATACCTGATTCGTAATGCGCGGAAATGAGTATCCAATTCCTGTAACACGTTGCAGAAAAATATCTGCTGCAGGGCCCATTTTCTGGCTGGAGTAATTTTCATAGGTATTATAATACTGTTTTTCTACCATGATCTCACCCCCTATTCTCCGAAGAGCAGGTGGATTATTCCAGGGAAGATAAAGTATCAAACCTGTACTCTTTTCCCTGGTGTAATCCCCCCTCGCCATGCTGGAGAGGGGGGCAGGGGGTGAGGTCTAAAGTTATTTCGCTCTGTTGCCGCTCTTTATGATACGATACACGTGAGTGGATGAAAAACCGAATTTTTTTGCAAGTTTGATAACAGAGAAGCCCTGTTTATGCATGTCTATGATTGTTGTATTTCTGCCGCTGTATTTATCGTCAATAGCCGCAATACCGTATTTCCGTCGAAGCCGGTGTATTCCCTGTCGTGTCATGCCATAAAGCTTTGCAACAGCCTGATCGGTTTTATATTTTTTCTGTAAAATGACCAGCTGTTTTTTTCCGATCCTTGCCATAGTAATCCTTTTTGCGTATCAACAAAATAATGATTGCCAGCCGAACCATCACGCCGGAAGAAACTTCTCGGAAACATAGATATTGATCACCCGGTCGATGTTAAGGGTTTCCAGAATATCAAAGAGGGACGGGTCGGGTTCGATGATGCAGAGCATGCCCCCCTTCTCATTGATCATTTTATGGCATGCGATGAGAATTTTCAAAGCCCCGCTGTAGATATAGGTTGCATCTGAAAAACCGACGGCAATATAACATTTACCCCTCTCAAGATACCCGGTAATCAGGTCCTTCAACTCCTCAAGATTTCTAATTGCATTTTTTTTCTCTTTTAATCTCAGAACCTGATACCTGCCGTTTTCATAGGTTTCTATCACCATAGAAACTCCTTGGGTATAAAAAATGACACGTATGTTACATAGTTAATCATATACTCATGCTTTATTTCAGTCAAGGATATTTGTCGTGGAAAATTCAGCTCTGGTTGGCGGGGCGCATTTGTATCTTGACACGGTCCTCCCGCAAACCGCGGACGGAAGAGGCATTGTATCAACACTGCCGCCTTTACCGCTTCATTCAATGCCGTGTGGAGGCGCGTCCCTTAAAAAAAACGCTCTACAGTTTTTGCATGCGGAGCAAATCTTTTTTTCTGCTGATTTCCTGCTCGAGGTCAAGAGAAGTCAGCGACAGTTGATAATCAAACCGTTTGTCTTTTGCGGATATGTTTATCGAGAAGATCACCCTGGTTTTGGGAAAATCCCAGCGTGCGTATGCGGCGGTAACAATTCTGGTATAGTATTCAAAGGGATGATACCGGAGATTCCAGAGTTCCTGCCTGATATAGGCGTCCATCGCCCTGAAAATAAAACGCGGGTCGAGGCCTTTGAACACCGGCTGCTTTTTCCCGTATTTTTTGCGGAGCAGTTGGTAGATATCCGCAACAAACGTAAGAGTCTGGTCGTGTATCGCCCGGTAATATTTATCGACACTGATAAAAACATTATAATTGAAATCGAAATTTTTCAATTGATCGAAATTGAATATGACGGTTGCCTGGAAAAATTTCTGCTCATAAAAATAATATTTCACCGCCGCCGGGTACCCTGCGACCTCTCCCGCCGCAGAATACACCGTTATATCCAGCCCCTCCGGAAAAGCATTATCAAGAGGCGTGCTCTGCCAGGATGAGACGGCTGCAGCCTTACGCACCTCTTCGGGGGACGCACCCCATCGTGCGTTCTGAAAGCCCACAGCCGGTTCCGCCGCATGAGCAAATGCGGACAGCAGGCAGCATAGTGACAATATTCTATATATCATATTACTACTATCGATATTTTTCATAAAAAACTTGAGTTAATACAGGTTTGCACTTCATTAAAAAACCCGCCTCTCTGCGAGAGGCGGGTTTTAACTTAAAGAGAACAACCGGTATACGTAAAAACAAGAACCCTGTCTTGATTAAAAGAATATCTTTTCCGAATAATCGGTTTTATCATCACCCTCAAAAACAAGCTTCTGGATTCTGGCTCCACCTTTGCTGAAGCGGAGGATCATTTTAGCCTCGTGCTCCTGATCCACAATTTCCTTATCAATTTTGGACGAAGGAAGTCCCGGATACCTTTTACCGTCTGTGTCAACGACAAAAAAGTTTGTCGGCCGAAGCCGCTGAGGATTCGGTGAATAATTATACATCTCCACTTTCAAGGTAGCGCCCCTGCCCGCTTCTTCAAGAACGGGAACTGCCAGTAAAATACTGTTTTTGTTGATCTGCCTGAATATGGTGGTGTCCGGCTTATCGGTAACAACGGCAAGGTAGGCGGAATAGGTTCCCTTGTTCAGTTTGCGCAGTTCGCTCAAAAGCTCCTTTGCGCCGGGGTACTCGGGCTCATAGAGCATTGCTACCTGCACCATAAACTCCGCCCTGATGAGGGCTTCCGGTTCTTCGTTGGTTTTGCCGTTAACCATCTCGATCTCGGCAACCTCATAATTCTCTTTGGCAAAGTTATCCATCTTGGCCTTCTTCTTCTGTTCAAAGGGGGCCTTATTTATAGCGGTCTCAATTGATTTGTCCAGCAATTTGATACCCTCGTAGAGCCGGCGTCCCTGAAAGCACGAATCTGCAAGCGTGGCCAGAAATGATGCATAGCGCTCGCGTAACTGCTGATCGACCTCCGGATTAAGCATCGAATCTACATCGGTGACAAAAAGCGGGATAGCATCCATTTCGGCGGAACCCTCGCTGAGCACCATCTCCGCACGCGCAAGGGTGGTTTCAATAAAACGGTTTCTCAACCTTAAACCGATGCTGGCCGGATGGGCGGAAACCGCCTTCTTGTAATAAATGTAAGCTTCCTTGGCCAGCTTCCTCTGCACATCGCCGACGGCATTCTGCGAAGCCCGGTAGGCGCTGTCACCTTTTGACTCGTATGATATCGAACAGGAAGAGACAAACATTGACAACACAACACATATAACGAGAATACTGCAATACTTCATTAACCCTCCTTCGTGAGAATAATACTCTTCAAGGTTACATTGTATGCTATTAATATAATAAATATACTTTTTAACTTAATAATTAATAATTTTAACCCGGGCATTACCAATGTATTTTATTGATGTCTTTTATTAAAAAATCCACTATGAGCAATATACATTGAGCGATACGGCCACCATTATGAGATTTTTTTTAATACATCATCTTTATGAAAATAATATAAAAACAGGCGCAGTGCGTTTCGATTGTTACTAAAAATGAAAATAGCGTCACCGGCCTTGAAACCGGTAATAAAAATTGACACTACTCAACCTTTTCCGGGTGCTGTGATCCGGTGATGGCGTACCATCGTTTTATACGCATTGTTACCAGCCTTTGACAGGAACGGCGGCTTCCGGCTTTTCCCGGCGGCGGATGCATGCACCGGGGTAACAGGCCGGGGATCGGAAGCGGGCTCGCCCGGCCGGCAGGAACATATATGACTGTTTCGAAAAAGAAAATCGCATCTTCAATTGTCAAACGCCTCGCCGACAACGGCTTCGAGGCGCTCTTTGCCGGCGGTTATGTGCGGAACATGCTTCTGGGCATTGAAAACAACGACGACATCGATATAGCAACCAACGCCACGCCCACTGCGATTGCGTCGCTCTTTAAAAAGGTAAAAGGCGTCGGCGAGCACTTCGGCGTCATGCTCGTTATAAAAAACAACATTCCTTTTGAGGTAGCAACCTTTAGAGCCGACAAGGGAATTCTGGACGGCCGGCATCCGGAGGCGATTATCTTTTCGGATGCGAAAACCGACGCCCTGCGCAGAGATTTTACCATCAACGGCCTGTTTTTTAACCCGGACAGCGGTGAAATTATCGACTATGTCGGCGGCAGGGAGGATTTGAAAAAGGGCGTTATCCGCACCATCGGCGATCCCCTGCTTCGCTTCAGCGAGGATTTTCTCCGCATGCTGCGCGCCATACGGTTTGCCGCGCGGTTTTCCTTTACCATTGAAGAGGCGACCTGGAACGCCATCCGGAGCCACGCTTGCCAAATCACCCGGATTTCTTCGGAGCGCATATTCCAGGAACTGAATAAAATGCTGCTGGGGCCGAACCCGGGCACGGCAATCAGCCTTCTGGAAGAGTGCGGGCTGCTGCAATCTACTCTTCCGGAAGTTGCGGCTTTGAAAGGAGTTGAACAACCGCCGGACTTCCACCCGGAAGGGGATGTGCTGGTCCATACGATCAAAACCCTCGCCTCCCTTCAAAAACCGTCACAGATAACTGCGTGGAGCGCCCTGTTGCACGATATCGGCAAACCGCAGACCCAGTCAAAAACCGACCGCATCCGCTTCAACAATCACAGCCGGGTCAGTGCGCTTATGGCAAAAGATATTCTGTTGCGCCTTAAATGCTCCCGAAACCATATCAACAGCGTTTTTGAGTGCGTTGATAACCATATGAATTTCATCAATGTTGCAAAAATGCGCCTTTCAACCCTTAAAAAATTCCTGTCGCGCCCGACGTTTGACGATGAGCTCATGATGCACCGCGCCGATTGCCTCGCAAGTCACGGTAATATAGAAAACTTTGAGTTTCTCCTGAATAAAAAAAAGGAGTTTGATGAGATACGGCTGCGCCCGGCCCCGTTTCTTCGTGGAAGGGACCTTCTCGAGCTCGGTTTTAAACCGGGACCGGTATTTAAAATAATCATCAACCAGGCCTACGATCTTCAACTCGACGAAAAAATCAAGACCAGAAACGAAGCGTTGAATTGGGTCCAGACAAACCGGGCTGCGCTCACCAGAAATACCAATACATAAAAATTTATCGGGGTCTCATTCAATTCTCCTTGTTGCAGGAGCGAACAATACTTATATTTAAAAGATATACGAGTTGGTTTAATTTCGGGCGAAAGCCCGTTTTTTGTCATTGGTACATTTTGTTGTATGGCAAATATGCATAGTAGTATCAAAGAAAAAATCGAGCCGGTCATCAGGGATAAACTGATTGCAATGGGTTTTGACCTGTATGAGCTTAAATTTATAATGGCAGGATCCCGTGCCATTTTAAGGATTTTCATCGATAAGGAGAGCCCGGTCACCATAAGCGACTGTGAAATGGTAAGTCACGAGCTGTCGATGGTGCTCGATGTCGAGAATTTTTCACAGATGCCCTATATTCTTGAAATATCCTCGCCCGGCATCGATCGGCCCCTGCTGACAAAAAAAGACTTCAGGCGCGCTGCGGGCAGGGATGTAAAACTGAAAATCAGGAAACCTGACGGCGGATTTGAAACGATACATGGAACACTTTTGACGTGCCTGGAGGATAGTCTTGAGATTAAAGCCGGGACGGCAATAAAACTGATACCTCTGGCAGATGTTGAAAGTGGAAAAATCGAGACTAAATTCTAATAATGTTTTCGGAAGGATAAGTGAAAACATGGCAACCATAAAAAAGAAGAAAAAAGAGGCGATAAAGGGCCTGGATATCGCAGCAGCGTTAAGTTCCGTAACCAAGGAAAAAAGCATAAGCATGGACCTGGTGCTTGATTCGCTGAAGGATGCACTGGCGACCGCGGCAAAAAAATACCTCAACAACCCGACGAACGTGGAAATCAATGTCGACCGGGAAAAGGGCGTGATTGAAGCCTACACCCAGCAATTCGTGGTTGCCGAGGTAACAAATCCGGAGAAGGAGATCCATATCGACGAAGCGAAAAAAATAGATAAAGATCTCGAAATCGGGGACGAAGTGGTCGGCGAGCTTGATATCAACGAATTCGGCCGTTCCGCGATTCAGACCGCAAAACAGATAATCATGCAGCGGGTGCGCGAACACGAACGTGAAAAAATATTCGCCGACTACTCTGAACGTATCGGCGAACTGGTCACCGGAACGGTTCAGCAGATTGACAAAGGCAATATCATTGTCAATATAGGCAGAACCGAGGCGGTGCTTCCCTTCAAGGAGCAGATACGCAGGGAAAAGTACCGCCAGGGCGACACCATCCGCGGATGCATCGCGGAGGTAAAAACCAATCCCAAGGGACCTCAGGTGATCATGTCCCGGGTCAGCCCGCTGTTTCTTGAGCGCCTCTTCGAGATTGAAGTGCCCGAAATTTTTGAAAAAATCGTACGGATAATAAAGGTAGTGCGCGCACCCGGATACCGCGCGAAGGTCGCAGTCACGACAAACGACAGCCGGGTCGACCCGGTGGGCGCCTGTGTTGGCATGCGCGGCAACAGGGTCCAGGCCATTGTCCGCGAACTTTCCAACGAGCGTATGGATATTATCAACTGGACCGACGAAATAAATCTCCTCGTCAGGAGAGTATTCGCCCCCTCCGAAATAAAACGGGTGATCCCGGTCGGAAACCTGCGGATTGTCGTTATCGTCAGCGACGAAGACCTCGCGCAGGCGATCGGAAAAGAGGGGCAGAATATCAAGCTCGCGTCAAAATTGATCGGCAAGGAGATCGATATCTACGGAGAGAAGGAACTTGAAGAATTCCCGGAAGAAAAACGCCAGGAGATATTAACCGAAAAAAAAGCGGCTGAAACTACGGAAGAAACCGGAACAGCTCCAGTGGCATAAGCGCAGCGCTTTTCCGTAATACACACAATTCCGCCGAAAGGATTCCTGCATGGCAAAAGAAAAGATACATGTCCATAAGCTTGCTAAAGAGTTCAAGGTAAGCAGCGAAGCGCTGGTGCAGATGCTTCGGGGCATGGGCATCACGGTTAAAAGCCATATGAGCACCGTTGATGAGGACCTGAGAGACAAGGTTAAGCAGAAATTCGAACAGGAACGTGCAGAGATAAAAAAAGAGTATGCGAAGAAAAAACAGAAAATAGCGAAGGCAAAAGAGGACCTGATTATAAAACCGGTTGAAACCAGGCCTCCCGAACCGCCGGCGCCCGAAGAAAAAAAACCGGAACCCTCGCCGGTACAGGCGCCCGTTGCATCTCCCCCGCCGCCGCCGAAACGACCGGTATACTCCAGAAAAGCCGATGATATGCCCCTCTACTCGGTCGATCACTCCGGCCAGCAGGCTCCGGCCAAAGTCGCAACGAAAGAATCACCTTTTAACGCCGCACCGCGGAAACACCTGCCGGGAAAAAAGGGGAAAAAGAAAGGCGGAAAGGGCCGCCCGGTATGGAATGAAGTCAGTGAGATGGAGCTTAAGGCGAACGTTAAAAAAACGCTGGCAAAAATCGGCGCAGGCGTCGCTAAAAAGAAATATAAGAAAGAGGCTGCCGATAAAGGCCTGGCTGCAGATGAAAATAAACAGATTCTTAATGTCAGCGAATTCGTCACGGTCAGCGAGATTGCGAACATGATGGGCAAAAGAGGCTCCGAGGTCATCGCAAAATGCCTGGAATTCGGCCTCTTCGTCACGATAAACCAGCGTCTTGACTACGAGGCAATAGAGCTTGTCGCCGACGAATTCGGCTATACGGCAAAGCTTATGAGCGAATACGCATCCGAAGAGGAGGAACCGCAGACTGACGATACCGGACAGGACATCAAAAACCGCGCGCCGGTCGCCACTGTCATGGGACATGTTGACCACGGAAAAACATCCCTGCTGGATTATGTCCGGAAAACCAACGTCATTGCCGGCGAGGCCGGTGGCATAACCCAGCATATCGCCGCCTATGAGGTCAAAACGGTTCACGGGAACGTGACGTTTCTGGACACGCCCGGCCACGAGGCGTTTACAGCCATGCGCGCACGCGGTTCCCAGGTCACCGACGTGGTCGTGCTTGTCGTCGCCGCGGATTCGGGGGTCATGCCCCAGACCAAGGAGGCCATAGACCACGCAAAAGCAGCGAAAGTGCCGATCGTTGTTGCCATCAACAAAATCGATCTTCCCACCGCGAATATCGACAAGGTAAAAAACGAGCTTGCGCAATACAACGTCCTGGTATCGGATTACGGCGGCCAGGTCTCCTGCGTCGAAATATCGGCAAAAACAGGCGCCGGGATTGACAAACTTCTTGAAATGCTCGCCCTCGAAACCCAGATTCTCGAGCTGCAGGCGCCCTTTGCCGGCAATGCCAGAGGCGTTGTCATCGAGGCGGAACTGGACAAAGGCAAAGGTTCGATAGCGACAGTTCTCATCCAGCGGGGCGTCCTGAAAAAAGGGGACCCGTTTGTTACCGGTATTCACTATGGACGCGTCCGCGACCTCTTCAACGAGCGCGGCATCCCGGTGGAAACCGCCGGACCATCGCAACCGGTGGTCGTGCTTGGACTCTCCGGCACACCACAGGCCGGTGACTCCTTCAAGGTGGTAACCGATGAAAAAGAGGCGCGCGAAATCAGCGCGCGCCGCAGGCTCGCCCAGAAAGAACGCGAAATGAGGAAGCTGGGGTCGGTATCGCTCGAACACCTCTACGAGGCAATCAAAGAGGGGCAGATGCAGACGCTCTATCTGGTGATTAAAGGAGATGTGGACGGATCGGTCGAAGCGCTGGCGAGCTCGCTTGAAAAGTTGAGCACGCCGGAGATAAAAATCAACGTCATCCATAAAAGCGTCGGGGCGATCAAGGAGACCGACATCATGCTTGCGGCCGCGTCCAGCGCTATTATCGTGGGTTTTCACCTGAATCCCAACTCAAAAATACGCGAGATGGCCAAAAAAGAGGGCGTTGACATCCGCACCTACCGCATCATTTACGAGGCGGTCGACGAAATCCGCAACGCCATGGAAGGCATGCTTGCCCCCGAAATCAAGGAGAAGGTCAACGGAACGATCGAGGTCCGCCAGGTGTTTAAAATATCGAAGGCGGGAACCATCGCCGGGTCCATGGTCACCTCGGGCACAGTCAACCGCAACGCCTTTGTCCGCGTCATACGCAACGACGTCGAGATAGCGGACACGACGATACTGTCGTTGAAGCACCTGAAAGACGACGTCCGCGAGGTTCAGAACGGCCATGAATGCGGCATCGCGCTGCACAATTTCTCCGATTTCAAGGAAGGCGACCGGCTTGAAGCGTATGAAAAAGTAGAAGTGGCGCGGAAATTATCGGAAAAAACAAAGAGTGAGAAGTAATGTCTAACCTGAAATGGCACCATCAGCGCATCAAAGAGACGCTGCAGCGGGAAATCGCATGGACTATTTCCCACAAGGTTAACGACCCTTCCGTGGGTGATATAGTCACGGTAACCGATCTGAAACTTGCGCCGGACACCCGGAACGCGACCGTTTTTGTGAGCGTTTACGGCGATGACCGGCAGAAAAAAAATGCGCTGGCGGCGCTGAACCACGCCGCCGCCTTCATACAGAAAAGCATTGCGCCGCGGATAACCATAAAAAATTTTCCCAGGCTCTATTTTAAAATCGACGTTTCCGCGGAACGGAGTGAACACATTAACACATTACTCGGGCAACTGAAAGATGAATTGGAACAAGCTCCAGACACTCATAACCAATAACCGGTCTTTCTGCATCTCGTCGCATATCAACCCAGACGGTGACAGCATCTGTTCGCAGCTTTCTCTCTATTGGTACCTCTCTTCCCTGGGAAAAAAGGTCTGCATCTACAACAAGGATCCGGTGCCGGCAAAATTCCATTTTCTTTACAATGCAGATAAATTCTCCCGTACCCGGCCGGCAGGGAAATTCGATGTGCTTATCATCCTTGACGCCTCAAACACCGAACGGCTGGGGTGGAAAAAAGTCAAAAACACCGCGCCGGTAACCGTGGTCATCGACCACCATCGCGACAATTCCTACGAAGGCGACCTTAATTTCGTCGATTATACCGCTTCCGCAACCAGCGAGCTGTTATACTCCTTCTTCAAGGCGATGTCCGTCGATTACCCGGCTTCCGTCGCAGAAACCCTGTACGCGGGGATACTGACCGACACCGGCGGATTTCAATTCTCAAACACGAACAGCCTTGTGCTGAGCATCAGTGCGGATTTATCCGCAAAAGGCGCTCAGTGTTCCGAAATATACAGAAGAATATATTCCTCTTTCAGCCACAAAGCCCTGCTGTTGCGGGCGAAAATCTGGTCGAGCCTGAAATTTTATTCGAGCAACCGGATAAGCGTGATGGAATTGTCCGAAGACGTCATGAAGAAATCCGGCGCATCGAACGGCGATATCGAAGGAATGTCCGATGAAGCGTTAACCGGGGCGGACATTGTGGTCGGCCTGTTTATCAAATATACCAGGTCGAGCACGCACTTCAGCCTGCGGTCAAAAGGCGCCGTGGATGTGGGAAAAATCGCCCAGAGCATACCCGGAGGAGGTGGCCACACCTGCGCCGCCGGATGCACCATGAACCTGCCTGTTGCCGAAGCAAGAAAAAAAATGCTCACGTTGATCATGAAGGAGCTGAAAAAAAATTGAACGGCTTTCTTCTTATAGATAAACCCCGCGGGCCTTCTTCCTTCGACATGATCAGGTCCCTGCGGCGGGCGACCGGCATACGGACAATCGGCCACAACGGAACGCTCGACCCCGAGGCGAGCGGCCTGCTGGTGCTGGCGCTTGGCAATGCGACACGGGTGCTGCCGTACCTTGCGTCCGAACCGAAAGTCTACGAATTCACCATCAGGTTCGGCGCCACAACGGACACCCTGGACAGCGCCGGAACGGTCACCGCAGAAAACGGCGCGATTCCTTCATTGGAACAACTGCGTGATGCCATCCCGCATTTTACGGGTACGATTACCCAGACGCCGCCGCACTATTCCGCGCTGAAAATCAACGGTAAACGGGCGTATAGCCTTGCACGGCAGAAGAAATCCTTTACCGTGCCTGCGCGGGAGATTACCATACACTCACTCCGGCTGGAAAGCTACGACCCGCAGAAACCGGAAGCGTACCTGTATACGGAATGTTCCGGCGGAACCTATATCCGCTCTTTGTGCCGGGACATCGCCGAAAAAGCAGGTAGCCTCGGGTATGCCGCATCGATACGGCGTACTGCGATCGGCAGCTTTCATATCGATACTGCGGTTACCGTGGATGCGGTAAAAGAAGACCTGCCGAAACACCTGATCCCTGCGAATACTCTCTTATCCCGGTATCCGTCATATCATGCAACACCATCGCAGCTTAAGGGTATTTCCCACGGCAACCCGATTACGGTAAGCGGCCTGGATGGTGAAAATCTTGTTTTCGTATATGACGAGGCCCAACAGCTCGCCGCCATTACGGAACGAATCTCTTTGAACACCTATCACCCGATAAAGGTATTTTTCCCGTCATGAAGATCATTACAACAAATGAACCGGTCGCCGGTATTTCAAAAAGCGTGCTTTCCATCGGCAACTTTGACGGTATTCATAACGGGCACCAGTTTCTGATCCGTACGTTGTGTGAACGGGCCCGCCTGCACAATGCTGCCGTCATGCTTATCACGTTTGAACCGCACACCCGTGCATTTCTTCATCCCGGGCAGAAGCTGCAGATACTTACAACGTTCGAAGAAAAGGCCCTGATTCTGCGCAGCTACCCCGTTGACTTTCTTGTCAGGCTGCCCTTCGACCGGCGCCTGGCAGAGATGGACCCGCAGGATTTTATTCAAAACATCCTTATCGACCGGTATAACTGTGTCGAATGGGTGATGGGCGAAAACCACCTGTTCGGTAAAAACAAAAAAGGAAACTACAACTTTTTGCATAACTCATGTGTCAAAAACCATTTTAATGTGTTTAAAGTCGGCCTTCATGCTGAAGAGGCCGGGATCGCTTCTTCGACAAAAATTCGAAGCCTGATCGGCGAGAACCGGATGCAGGAAGCGGTTTCTATGCTGGGCCATCCGTATCTGATTAATGCCCGGCGGATCCGGGGAATCAGAAAAGGCTGTGAATTGGGTTATCCCACGCTCAATTTTCAATGTCCTTCTTCTGATAAGGTAATACCTCCTCCCGGGGTTTATGCCGCAGAGGTGGAATATAATGAAATCACACTACAAGGGGCACTCTATTACGGAAATTGTCCGACGTTTGAGAGCAGGGATTTTCATTTCGAGTTTCATTCCCTGGATCCGGTTGTCTATGACCCGGGAATAAATACGGTCGTTGCGCTATGGATTAAAAGCTATATGCGGCCCGACATGACCTTCCCGTCTGAATCCCAGCTTGTAGATCAGATAAAAAAAGATATACATACCATAAAACGTTTCTTTAAAAAGGAGTAGAATACTTATGCCTCTTACGAAAGAGCGCAAAACGAAAATTGTCAAAGATCACGGCAAAGACGAAAAAGACACGGGTAATACCAGGGTGCAGGTCGCTCTTCTTACGGAGCGTATCAACGACATTACCGGGCATCTGAAAACACGTGTCAAGGATAATCATACCCGCTACGGGCTGTTAAAGCTTGTAGGACAAAGGAAATCCCTTCTTGATTATCTTAAAAAGACCGATGTCGAAGCCTATCGGACTCTTATCGGCAAGCTTGGTATCAGAAAATAAGCTCTTCGCTGCGCCACACAGACAGTAAGAAGCAGGTTGGCTTAACAGGCTTTTAAAATAACGACGCCTTTTTTTCTGTTAAACGGGCGTCTATACATTTTTCATTCTGGAGTTTCATAATGAATATTCACACAGTTGAAACGGTTATCGACGGCATTCCAATAACCCTCGAAACCGGACGGATGGCTAAACAGGCCGGTGGAGCGACGGTCATCAGGATCGGCGACACCATGGTGCTGTCAACAGCCTGCTCGGCGCCACTGCGCGAACCCAAGGACTTCTTTCCTCTCACCGTGGAATTTATTGCAAAAACATACGCAGCAGGAAAGATCCCCGGCGGCTTTTTCAAACGCGAAGGCAAACCAAGTGAGTATGAGGTTTTAAGCGCACGTATCGTAGACCGTCCGATCCGGCCTTTGTTTCCCGAAGGATATGCCCACGAAGTACAGGTTATCAACACGGTGATCTCGGCGGACGACAAATTCAACGCGGACGTCATGGCTATAACCTCGGCTTCCGCCGCTTTATGCCTGTCTGACATGCCCTTTGCCGAGGCTGTTGCCGGTGTGCGCATCGGTATGGTAAATAATCAGCTGAAGGTCTTTCCCACCATGGAAGAGACGGAAACCGGAGGACTCGATCTGATCGTCGCCGGAACAGAGCACTCGATCATGATGGTTGAGGGAGGCGCTTTCGAAATAAAAGAAGATACGCTTATCGAGGCGATTATTTTCGCTCATGAACATATTAAAAAACTGATAGACCTCCAGAAAAACCTGATTGAAAAAGCCGGCGCGACAAAAAAGCCATTTGAAGCAGCGGACCAGGAGGACTATCCGGAAATCCTTGCCGCGGTCAACGACCTGGTCAAAGATACAATCCACGACATCAGTTTTACCGGTACCAAAAAGGAGCGATACCAGGGGCTTGACGAGCTTCTGAAAACGGTTCTTGAGGGCCTTGCGGAGCGTTTCCCCGAAAAAGAATCCAAAATCAAAAAAGCGTTCCATGAAATCGAGGAAAAAGACATGCGCGCAGCCATTCTGCAAACAGGCAGAAGAATCGGCGGACGGGATTGCGACACCATCAGAGACATTACCTGCGAACTGGATATCCTTCCCCGCGCGCACGGTTCCGCGCTCTTTACCAGAGGTGAGACCCAGGCTCTGGCAGCCGCAACACTCGGAACCAAGCTGGACGAACAGCGCATTGACAACGTGCAGCTTGAATACAGGAAATCCTACATGCTCCATTATAATTTCCCGCCGTACTCCGTCGGCGAAGTAAAGCGCCTCGGCGGGGTAAGCCGCAGGGAGATGGGTCACGGGCATCTTGCCGAACGCTCGATGGCGCCCATACTTCCCAGTGAAAAAAGCTTTCCCTATACCATCCGGCTCGTATCGGAAATCATGGAATCCAACGGTTCATCTTCGATGGCTTCGATTTGCAGCGGCTGCCTCGCTCTGATGGCCGCAGGCGTCCCGATCAAAACCCATGTCGCCGGCGTTGCCATGGGGCTTATTAAAGAGGGGGACAACGTCGCCATACTCACCGACATTCTGGGCACCGAAGACCACATGGGCGACATGGACTTCAAGGTAGCCGGAACCCGCGAGGGTGTAACGGCTATTCAAATGGATATCAAGATCCGCGGCATCACCCCGCAGATCATGAAAGACGCACTGGCCAAAGCGACTATCGCCCGGCACAAGATCATAGATATCATGCAGAACGCCATCGCCAAACCGCGTCCGAACCTGTCGCCATACGCACCAAGCATAACATCGCTGGTTGTTGATAAAGAAAAAATCGGTGAAATCATCGGACCCGGAGGAAAAATAATCCGGGAAATCCAGGAATCCACCGGCTCCACTATCGTTATCGAAGACGACGGGACCGTACAGATTTTTGCCATCGATAAAAAATCGTCCGACGCCGCAATTCTCAGAATCAAAGGTATTGTCGCGGAGCCTGAAATCGGCGCCGTATACGAGGCTACGATAAAGAATATTGTGGAGTTCGGGGCATTCGCCGAATATATGCCCGGCAAAGAGGGACTTATACATATTTCCGAGATGGATAACCGGCGCGTCGCCAGAGTAGAGGACGTTGTACGGCTCGGCGATGTTGTCAAAGTTAAACTTGTCGGCATGGACCGGGGAAAAGTGCGACTCAGCATGAAAGCCCTTTTGTCCGGCAAACCATAACCTATGGCAGCCGGAAAACGTATCTATGTAAAACGCCTCCCGCACGCAGAGGGTCTGGCCGTTCCCGCTAAAATGACCCCTGGTTCAAGCGGCTGCGACATTGCGGCAGCCATTGAAAAAAGCATTGTCCTGAGGCCCGGCGAACGGGCCCTGGTTCCCACCGGATTCTGTTTCGAAATTCCGGCTGGTTGTGAAGTGCAGGTCCGGCCCAGAAGCGGTCTTGCATGGAAACACGGGATAACCGTGCTCAATACCCCCGGCACCATAGACTCGGACTACCGCGGTGAAGTGAAAGTCATTCTTGCCAACCTGGGCACCGAGCCGTTTATACTTAACAGAGGAGAAAGAATTGCCCAGGTCGTGCCCATGACCGTTGCTGCAGATCTCCTGTTCGAAGAAAACCAGTCTCTTTCGGAAACAGAACGGGGAAGCGGAGGATTCGGCCATACCGGAACATAGGTTTCGGCAAGAGTAGATACTATAAAAATATCGTAAGCGTTCACGCCCCCTAAATCTCCTGCGTCGCTTCGCTTTGCTGGACGATCCCCCGAAGGGGGACTTGCAATGACTCGATTTTATTGTAGTTATAAAACTTTTAACAGGTATAGATGATTGGCTCTTGTGAAATGTTGTTTAAAAGCCTTTGAAACAGGTCTATTGTATAGCTTCTGTCAAATGAAAAAGTCATCAGAGAATTTAATGACATAATACTGCGTAAGAGCGGAGGGATTGTACCCAAACCATCCGCTCTTACGCAGTATTATCCCGCAGCTTGCCGGAGGGATAATAAATATCAGCACTTTACAAGTCCACCGCAGGGGTTTTAATCCCACGAACAGTGGGAGATTTAGGGGGCGTGAACGGTTACAAAATATCATACATCTGAAATAGCATATATTACTTTATATTACAATATAATCCGGTTGCTACAGTAATTTCTCATAACTTTGGTTATAACAATTTGAATAAAAAGAAATTACAACATTATTAACCCGTATACCATACATAAACTATTTTTTTTCATATTAAATAGATTTTTTAGAGTACATTATTGGTAGGCACCGAATTTGAAGCCGGCTAAGCCGCAACGTCCCGTTCTCGTCCGACGCCTTCGGCGATTTAAATACGTTTAGTTTTCGAGGACGAGGAGGAGCGACGAGGACGAAGGACGAAAAAAAGCATAAGACGCATATATGCATAAGCATCATTTCATGGAAGGAAGTATCGTGGCGCTAAAACAAAAACAGATAAGCCGCAAAACCGGCAGCAGGAAAAAAACCAGCTTAAACGAAGACGCAATAAAAAAAATCATGACTCAATGCGATTTTGTTCCTGATTACATGCCTAACTTTAAAAACCTGCTCAAAGGCGAAAGCTCTATTCATAATCTCAAACTGCAAAAATCAACGGGGATCACCCCCGACAAAACAGCCGGGAAATGCCCGAATCCATAGGATTTCTCTCCGATACCGGTTGGGCTGAAGGCGTATGACGTGACGACAATCCCTCCGAACAATTCATTGTACTCCCGCCAGTCGCCCGGACGTGACTGCTTAAAACCGCAAACCGTCCACATTATTTCTTCTTATTAATCACAGAGTATATTCACCGTACAAATATTTTTATTATATTCATGTACATGGCCGGAAAACAAAAAACTGTGCCTTTCAACGAACGCCTTCGTAATGCACAGTTTATTACCGATGTATAAATCAACCTATATTCCGCAGTTGGAGTCGTGCTCGTGCGCGTAATCGTACTCGTAATCGACAACTACAGCAATAAAAGCCTTTCATCTAAAGGGTGCTTAATTTGTAAAGCTATCAATTTATTAAACTACTTTTCAAATCAATCGATTACGATTACGAGCACGAGTAGGAGCACGACTTAACTGCTGATTTTAGGATCAACAAGGATTCATCATGCACTCTTCAGTTAAAACCATCTTACTACTGTGTCTTGTACTGCTTCTCGGTTGTACTGCTACAAACCAGGTACGAACCATAGGCAAAGGAAAATTCGGCATTGAAGCTACCCTTGGGGGTCCGGTCACAACAAGCCTCGGGCCGCCGGTTCCCATGCCGAATATCTTTCTTGGCGGCAGGTATGGCATTTTACAGGATCTGGACGTTGCAGTTCACTATAACATCTTCGCGCCGATAATACCGGGGATCCCGCTCGATCTGATAACCGGCGTCTACTGGGTCCCCATCCAACCGGGCATCCGGTCTCAACAGAGCTCGCCAAACAAAGGTTGGGCCGCAGGCGGCTCTCTTTCCCTGCAATGGCTTACGGACTTTAAGGACACGTTAATGGTTATGCCTGCGCTTGACTTGGCTGGAGGCTGGCGGTATAAATGGATCAATCCTTATATCGGTACCTCCCTTGGATTAAATTTTTACCGCCCCAAGGCTAACGCCACTTTTTTATGGCTCAGCCCTTTTCTCGGATCGGATTTTATTATCAAAGACCGTGCGGCAATTACCCTCAAATGTACAATCTTTGATTGTGCCTATAACCTGTATGGATCCCAGATCAAATGGGTATATATGATTGACAATACAGATGAACATAAAAAATACGGTGTACTCGGGCTGGCTTTGGGGTTCAGCTGGAGGTTCAAGAGCCGGAAATAGCATGGCTGCAAGTTTTCGGATACAAAACCAGCGTCTTTAAAATATGGGAACATTTATACTCCCGTTTCTTCAACAAGGAAACTATATGAATACAAAAACCCGCTTTCTCTGTATCATCATACTCCTCTATTTAAGCTGTATAAAGCTTGATTTCTTTGTGTTTGAGAATGACACCGCAACATCGGTCGAAAAAGATTATCACGGCCTTCCGCTCTATGTGGGCATAAATCCGCCGCAATGGATCGACTCCACCCTGCTGGAAAAGGAGATCTATCTGAATCCGTCCGACGGCAAAATTATACCGAAAGAGCAGCTCTCAAGCTACGATGAGTATATTCACGGCGTGTTCATGGCAGCGCCGGACGACTGCCCCGGGGATCAGTGCCCATTGATCGGCAAATCGGTCACCTTTCTCTATACACACGGTAACTCCGGCACCCTGTTCCGCTATTGGTATCGTGCTGTAGCACTCTGGAGTATGGGCGCGAACGTTTTTATTTTCAATTATCGCGGATACGGTCTGTCCAAAGGAGAACCAACCCGCAGCAACATTAAAAATGATGCCCGGATCGCCGCTTCATATATAAAAACCAGGCAGGATGTGGATACGAACAAAATCATTGTGTACGGCTATTCAATGGGTGCAATCCCCGCAAGCTACCTTGCCGGCTCTTCCTCTCATAAAAACCGTTTTGCCGGAGTCATCCTGGAGTCGGGGCTCGACTCTCCGGAAAAGATCCTCCACCTCTCGACCGGCACGGAGTTTCCCGGCGGATTCTTTTTCGACGACTCGCCGTTTAACGGTCCCGATTTCATCAAGAGCGCAACCATACCCATTCTGCATATTCACGGCGCAAAAGACGACCGCGTTATTATTGATCAGGCGTACAGCTACTACGATGTATTAAAAAACAGCTCCAACTATACTCATTATATAGGCAAAACAACCAAACCAGACGAAGAGTGGATTCGCACGACAGGCCACAGAAATGTAACCATCTATCCTTTCAGCGCAGAAAAACAGATTTCAGATTACTGGGACGACGCACAAAATCCCTGTCACTGCTGTGTTCATCCGGATGAATACACCGAGCCCGGGTTTCAGGGATTCCTTACCGGCATTGGAAACAGTGACGGCGCTGCAATGGCCGAGGCGGCGAAAAAATATGAGAGCCTGATTGCGACATGGGTGCTGAGCGTGATTCCCTGAAAAAAACTTTTGACAATCGTATGCCAATGGCATAATTTCTTATGCATAAGGCATACAACAGATATGGTGTTGAAATAGTACCGGTTATAAAAACATACCGCGGATATCAGCATCACCCTTCTTCCAACGATAGAAACTGTATTGTAACAATGAAAGAAAACCTTGCAGCAAAAACCATTCACCTTGAGTATGGATTCAACTGTTACGGCAATGAATAAAAGCGCATCTGTTTTTGTCCCCGGGCAACGGTATATAAGCGAAATGGAGCCGGAGCTTGGCCTTGGTATCGTGCAACGAATCGAGGGAAAACGGCTTTATATGGTTTTTCCGAACTCGTGTACCGAGCGTATCTATTTGTCGGTAAACCCCCCAATCCGACGGGTTCGATTCAAGGCCGGGGATACCATTGCCGTGCAGAATGGTACTACCTCTGTGGTGTCGGATACGACGGAAAAAAACGGAATTATGCATTATCGGTGCGGTAACGAGAGTGTTGCGGAAACAGAACTGACCGGCGCCATGAGCTATGCAACGCCTGTTGAGAGGCTGTGCCGGCATATCTTTGACGACTCGCGAAGCTTCCAGTTCAGGCAGAGAATCAGCCGGTTCAGGGCTTCGATAGCCACCTCTCCCCTGCGAGGGTTTTGCGGCGGAGCGGTTGAATGTATTCCTCATCAGTTGTATATATCGGAAAAAGCAACATCCTCTCTTGAGTGCCGCTATTTCCTTGCCGATGAGGTCGGCTTAGGCAAGACTATTGAAGCCTGCCTCATACTTCACCGGCTTCTGGCGACAGGCCGGATTTCACGGGCGCTTATTATCGTGCCTTCCTCTTTGCTGCATCAGTGGTTTGTCGAGCTTTTCAGGCGATTCTCTATGGCCGCCGCTGTGGTGAATGATGATTTTAAAGTTGATAAAATTTGTGCGGAAAAAAATCCCTTCTTTTCTCTGAGCCTGGTCATAATCTCCCAGGAGGATATAGCATCGGATGAAATCCTTTTTACACACTGCAAAGCAACGGACTGGGATATCTGTATTATTGACGAAGCGCACCATCTGGCGCACGATTCCCGGCGTTATACCGCAGTATCTGTTCTGGCGAAACAGACCGGCAGCCTGCTTTTATTGTCTGCAACACCCGATGTGCTTGATGAAGCGAGTTTCTTTGCGCTGATGAAGCTGCTTGATCCGGTGAAATTCCAGACAATCGAAAAATTCAGGAGCGAAAAAGAGAACTATATCCGGACTTCAAAAATTGCAGAGACTCTGCTTGGTGGAAAAACCGTATCCTCTTCTGATCGCGAGTTCCTTACAAGAACAGCGCCTTCGCTTCTGCACGAGATAGACGAACAAGCATCCGTTTCCGCGCCTGTTCAAAAAAGGATCGCGGCGAAACTTGTCGATATCAGCGGAATCGGCAGAACCATGTTCAGGAACAGCCGTGCCGTGATACAAGGGTTTCCAAGACGCACCGCAAAAATCGTTCGCCTTCCGGATCATACAGCCGGCGTGAACCTGCGCGGATGCGTGCGCAGTGAGGTACTCGAATGGATTGCGACGTTTCTTTTACAGAACCGGCGCAAAAAAACATTGCTGATATGCCAGACAAAAGAGAAGGTTATGGAGATCCGCTCGTATCTGCAGCAACGGACAGCCATAACGCCCGCGCTTTTCCACGAAGAGATGTCCATTATCCAGCTGGATAAAAATGCGGCGTGGTTCGCTGAACCGGAAGGGACGAATCTCCTTATCAGCTCTGAAATCGGCAGTGAAGGACGCAATTTCCAGCATGCCGATTTTCTCCTTTTGCCCGATATGCCCTCCGATCCCGAAAAGTTTGAACAACGGATCGGCCGCCTCGACCGTATAGGAAGAAAAAAGCCGGTATCAATTATTGTTGTGGTTATTGAAAACAGCCTGGAGGATGTTCTTGCTTCCTGGTACGATAAGGGACTCGACGCGTTCAGGCAGACGGTACCCGGCGCGCATCAGATTGGCGCCGCATTTTACAGCCGTCTCCTGCTTGCCGCAAAAGAGATTTCGCGGGGGAATCCGGCAGCGCTTGAACAGGTAATCGCGGATACGATCCTTTTTAAAAAAACGCTTTCAGATAAACTTGAAAAAGGAAGAAACCGGCTGCTTGAGCTCTCTTCTTTTGACAGGGATAAAGCGTCAAAATTGATAGACGCCATAAAATCGGTTGAGAAGGAATACCCTCTCTGCACGGTTATGGAACAGATATATGATCATTTCGGCATTCAGGTAGATGAACTGAGGCCAGGTCTGTATCATCTTGATTTTGAACTGGTTTCGGATCATTCTTTTCCAATTCCCGCGATGCACGAACAGGGAATGCTGATTACCTACGACCGCACTATCGCACTTGCCCGCGAAGATACGGAGTTTATTACTATCGACCACCCCATGGTAACCGGTGCGTTCGATATAATTCTCAGCCGGGAAAAGGGAAACTGCAGTTGTGTTACACTGACCGGCACCGGCAAAAATGGCTTCGCCCTGGAAACTATGTATACTCTTGAACCTTCCGGAGGCATGAAATATAATCCATACCACTATTTTTCGCCGTCACCGGTTCGAATAGTGTTTGATAATTCAGGCAGAGACGTAACCGGGGATATCCCGTACGATTTTATAAATGAAAAAAGTGTCAATGCAGGCAGAGAGCTGCTGGAATCGTTGTCTGAGCCTGTTGATGCGCTTATAAAACCAGTACTGGACAAATGCTTTACCCGGGCCCGGCAATGGCAACAGGAAAGCATTGCACATGCGCGGATAAAGATTACAGAAGATCTTCATGAAGCGAAAAAAAGGATCGAATCACTCTTAACAACACCGGTCGACATCGAAAAGGAACTGGAGAAAACTACGGATATATATCACCAATTAGAGAAATCAATCTGTTCAGGCATTCTAAGGCTCGACAGCATCCGGCTGATTTTTTTTATCTGAAAAACGGAAATACTTTTTTTATGACATGATAAAGAAGCCGGAAATCAATACTGCGGTTACAAAAAAAACAGGCCTCTATCTTATAAATTGTAACCGTTCACGCCCCCTAAATCTCCCACTGTTCGTGGGATTAAAACCCCTTCGGGGGACTTGTAATGACTGGATTTTATTGTAGTTATTAAAATATTAAAAAGTATAGATTGATTAGCTCATTTGTGAAATATTGCTTAAAAACCATTAAAACGGGCGTATGTATATAGCTTCTGTCAAACAAAAAAGGCATCAGGTAAATTAATAACATAATAATGCGTTGTACCTTTTAAAAAGGTATTACGCCTGTTGG
>Ga0105099_10000099_pt1 | contig 52889 bp, 76 predicted proteins | sample PPLLak3cmMay2015_2_FD_79138 | JGI IMG/M metagenome (GOLD analysis project Ga0105099, IMG submission 79138) | Freshwater sediment microbial communities from Prairie Pothole Lake near Jamestown, North Dakota, USA - PPLs Lake P8 Core (1) Depth... | ecosystem: Environmental > Aquatic > Freshwater >... | reverse complement strand
CACCTCGGAGCAGTTAAGGATAACGGAGTTGATTCAGAATAGAAAACAATATGCAAAGATTGACGGTAATATTCTTTAGTTGTCGCAGGCTTGATTTATTATACAGGTCGGTAAGTGCATTTGTAGAGATAAACACTTATCCGATAAGTGAGTTTATAATAGTCAACGACTCAGGCGATACTAATATACACCGGCAATTAAGAGATACCTATGTTAATGTTACCTTTGTTTTGAATGATAAGAACTATGGACTGATAAAGAGTATTGACATAGGTTATTCGCACATTAAGACGGGCTGGCTTTTCCACGTAGAGGATGACTGGTGTATTACTAAGCCCGGATTTATAGAACGGTCAATGGAAATAATGAAAGACCCTAAAATAGAAGAGGTCTGGTTGCAGGATTACAACGGACATCCCTTAGAGCCTGAGATATTGAAAGCCGGTAACGTGTCTTATAAGTTGGTTTGCGATAACTATCAGAGAGGACAAAACGGATATAATGACTTTGCATGGCATGGATTTACTACGGCTTGCGGGTTGAAAAGACTTTCAGATTATAAGAAAGTTGCGCCATACGCTGACATCCCGTGGCAGGGTACTATCTGGCATCGGGAGCAGGCCATAGGAGAGCGGTATCACGACTTAGGCTATCGTAGTGCCTGCTTATTAGAAGACCATGCTGTGAATATAGGCTATGGAAGGAGTGAATATAAAACAGGAAACGAGAAATAAAAATATGATAAATTTACATATCATAGGTGATAGTCATGCGAGAGAGTTTACATGGGGAGGTATTAATATAACTGGATTAAATATTATTTGCCATTATTTAATAGATAAAACTTGTGCTGCATTTGGAATAGAAAGGCCATCTATTTATGATATGGGGGTTAGAAAAAATGATTGGGTATGTTTTTGCTTTGGAGAAATAGATTGCCGGGTTCATATAGGAAGAAATAAAGAATACTATAAAGAAATTATAGATAAGATTGTTGAAAATTATTTCTTTGCTATTAACCAATATAAAATAGCCAAAAAATTTGTGTTTAATGTAGTACCATCCAATATTCAGGCGACTGCTTCTGCATCTCCTTTTCCAAGTACAGGCACAGATGAGGAAAGAAGATGCTATGTAAGATTTTTTAATGAATGTTTGAAAAATAGATGCGGGGAATTTGGGTTTATATATTTTGATGTTTACGATAAATATGCTGACGAGAATGGATATTTCAATCTTCAGTATCGTGATGATTGCGGGCACATCGCTAATCCTATTTTTCTTACTGAATTTTTAAAAATGCAAACATGAAAGTATTAATGAAATCTATATTCCCTGAAGGCATTGAGGCCAATATAGACCTGCCAACTGATAAGCGGGTAGAGTGCTGTATTGATAACACTATTCCGCAGAACCTCACACCTGTACCTGAAGATACTATTCGTTTTTTTGTCACTACCGAGGGGTGGAGAGACTATAACAAAATCATATTAGATAACCCACAGGCTTATACGTTTTTGCTTACTCAATATCCAGAGCTATTAACATTGCCGAAATCTATTAAGCTGATTGGCAATGGCTCATTTGTTGATCCCGCCCCCGACCTGAAAAAGAAATTCGGGGTGTCTATTGTGATGACAAGCCGCAACGTGGCCCCCGGACATCCACTAAGGCATGAGCTTTATGCAAGGCGCAAAGAGATAAAGATACCGTTTGACATTTACCGCGGATCATGGAATCAGTTTGAACCGACGGCAGATACTTTGCCGATGCCTCCGTGGCCTAATAAGAAGTGGAAAGTAAACGTATTTGATTGTATGTTTCATATTTGTATTGAGGGATTCAGGAATAGTTATTATTTCTCGGAGAAATTAATTGACTGCTTTATTACAAAGACGGTTCCTATTTATTGGGGGTGCACAGTGATTGGAGAATACTTCAATGAATACGGTATGATTATGGTTGATAGTGTTGATGATATAATAAACGTTTGTAATCAGCTCACCCCTGAAGTTTATGAGCGTATGCTTTCGCTTGTAGGCGACAACTATGAGTATGGGTTAAAGCATTACAAGTACGAAGATATTTTAAAAGAGGCAATGATGAAATGTTTATAAACTATGTGGCATCTGAATAGAATACCGAAAATCCTTCACACCTTTTGGGGCGGGGATCATCTGCTTTATATCCGTTACCTGACATTAAAGACTTTCATAAAGCATAACCCTGATTGGAGGGTGGTGGTGTGGTATCCTAAAGTTCCTTACAGAGGACAGCCGTCATGGAATTATATGAAAGGCACTCCGGTAGTTAATGATAAGGTTTGTAAAAACTATCTTTCCGAACTTCCTAAGTTAAACGTAGAGATGAAAGAAGTGGACTTTGATAAAATAGGTTTTGCACGGCAGACCCCAGAGGTTCATAAGGCTGACTTCATTCGTATAGTTGCTCTTCATCAGCAAGGGGGACTGTGGACTGATATGGATATTCTTTACTTTGCTCCCATAGAGAATATGAAAGCCAACTGTCCTGAGAACGCCGATAAGGATGTTTTTGTTTGTATTGCTGATTACGGACACTCTACTGGCTTTAACCTGGCAGTAAAGAACAGCGAGTTTTTTGAGATACTTCAGAATAGCTTTAACGGTAATTACAAAGTCCGGGAATATCAATGCTGGGGGCCGGATTTATTCAATAAGTATTTCAGGAATATGGACATGATCCCGAAGGGTGTTAACTTGGATATGGACGTAGTATATGCTTATGACTGTCATCATGTATCTGCTGGTGAGCTAATGAGGTCGTCGCCTGTAAGGTTTACTGAAGGTTCAATAGGATGTCATTGGTACGGGGGGAACGTTATCTGGACTGACTTTCTTAATCGTACCGGCGGGGGGGAGAAAAACCTGCCGAACACAATAATAGGTAACTTAATTAAAAACGTATGAAAAAAATACTAATAACAGGAACCAACGGCTTTATAGGTAAAAATCTATTGTTTGCACTTCAGGATTACAAAGTCCTGTTGTTTGACAAAGAACATACCTATGAGTATCTTGATATTGTCCTTAGAGATGTAGATTTTATCTTTCATCTTGCATCGGGGATAAAGGAGGGATTTGACACCCACCTCACTCAGTTTATTCTTTCTTCACTTGACAGGCATGAGAACTACCCCCCGATTATTTACACATCTTCAATACTTGCAATGGGCAATACGGAACATGGGCAATACAAGCGTCTGGAGGAGGAGCTTTTAATGTGGTATAAAGGCAAGGTTTATCTATACCGGCTCGCTAATGTATTTGGTCGCTGGGGGAGGCCTGAATATAACTCAGCAATAAATACGTTCCTATTTAATGTCTGCTATGGCATTGACCTTAAAATAAACGACCCGAATAAAGAGCTCATGCTTGTATATGTTGACGACGTTGTTAATGAGTTTCGTAATCTCATGGAGGGGAGCATATTCAGGGAGTCAAAAGAATATTTGACAGTGAAGCCGGTTTATCTCACAACTGTTGGCGAGGTTGCCCAGATAATATCTGAGTTTAAAGACGATATAATACCTACGACGGAACTAATGAATAAATTATATTTAACTTATAAAAAATGACAGTATTAACCATTACAGGAACCCGACCGGAACTGATAAGGCTCTCAATTATCCTTCGTAAATTGGATGATGTTTGCCGTCACGTTCACGTTTTCACTATGCAGAACTACGACCCGAATCTAAGCGACATCTTTTTAAAGGACTTACGGATTCGCAAACCTGACTATATATTCTCCAGAACACATTCAACAGGGGAATTTATCGGTAATGGATTTATGCAATTTGAGCAGATACTTATTAAAGAGAAGCCGGATAAGGTTTTGGTTCTGGGTGACACAAACAGTTCACTTCTTACAATTATGGCAGCTAAACGCGGCATCCCGGTTTATCACATGGAGGCAGGAAATAGATGTTATGATCCTTTGGTTCCCGAGGAGAGTAACCGGAAGATAATTGATTCGTTTGCCACTTATAATTTGCCTTATACCGAGAACTCAAAGGAGAATCTTATCAGGGAGGGTCATTCAAAGAACTTCGTTTACAAGACTGGCAACCCGATTAACGAGGTACTGAAATTTTATGAGTATGAAATTGATAATAGTGAAATTTTGAAGAGGCTTAATTTGAGTAAGTTTATAGATTTTGATGATAAGCCTTATGAACAGCCGCAATCATTTGCCCTGCTTACTTTTCACCGTACCGAGAATGTTGATAACCCTTCCCGTGCCAGGAACGTTGTAGAGGCCGTTAATGAGATAGCAGAAGATATGCCGGTAGTTTATTCGTTTCATCCCCGGACAAAGGATCAGTTTGGTAAACATGGCATAAGATTTTCTGATAAAGTGAAGTTAATAGACCCGATAGGATTTTTTGATTTTGTTAAACTTGAAAAGTCAGCTAAATTAGTTTTAACTGATAGCGGGACAGTACCCGAGGAGACCTCATTATTTGGAGTGCCTACGATAATACTTCGTAATACGACCGAGAGGCAGGAGCTTATTGAAAACGGATCAGTGATACTTTCAGCAACAAACAAAGAAGATATATTAAATGCTTACAGGGGAATAATGAAGATGAATCAACTGTGGGGCGGACTGCCGGATTACACTAAGGAGAATGTGTCTGATACCGTTGTAAGGATTCTTTTAGGGAAAGATTACAGATATGAAAGGCAGGGCCATGATGAATACTAAAATACTGCTTACCGGTGGTTCTGGTAGCTGGGGCCGGGAGTTGACCCGGCAACTGCTTTTAAAGAATCCTAAAGAGGTCATTATCTTTTCGCGTGGAGAGATAAACCAGGTTGACATGGAGCGCAAGTTTAATGACAAGAGGCTTCGTTTCGTTATCGGTGACGTCAGGGATCAGGAAGCAGTGGAGCAGGTAATGAGAGGGGTGGATTATGTTTATCATCTGGCAGCTTTAAAACACGTCCCTATCTGTGAGAATTATCCTTATGAGGCTATTCAGACTAATATAATCGGTACAAAGAATCTTATAACAGCAGCTATCCGAAACGGTATTAAGAAATTTATTGACGTATCAACGGATAAAGCTGTGGCCCCGGTTAATCTTTACGGGTACACTAAAGGGATTGGGGAGCGGTTATCTATTCAGGCTAACTGTTTAAGTTCGGATACGGACTTCATCTGCATCCGGGGCGGAAATGTTTTAGGTACTAACGGCTCGCTGGTTCCTTATGTTATTAATCAGATCAAATCAAGGAGTCCGGTTTATATGACAGATCCCACAATGACCCGTTTCTTTTTGACTATTGAGCAGGCAATAGGATTATTATTTCAGGCTACGGAGTTAGGGCAGGGTGGAGAGACGTTTGTTATGAATATGCCTTCGTTTTATATTAAGGATTTGTTTGAGGTGCTTATTGACTTTTACGGACAGACGGAAGTCATTGAGACAGGTCGCAGGGAGGGAGAGAAGGTTCATGAGGTGCTTATCTCGCACGATGAGGCGGACAGGACACGGTATGTCAATGAAGATTACTTCGTTATTTACCCGCAAGTTAAGACGGGCAGGGATTATTTTGAGAGACCACCGGCGGGGATAAAAGAATTTTCATCTGCTGATAATTTGAAAGATAAAGAATATTTAATAGATTTGCTTAGATTAGGAGGGTGGCTAAGATGATACCGCTTGTTCTGGAATTGGATGAGGAGCTTAAAGAGGATGAAGAGATGACCGGGATAAAGACTATCGGGTTATCGGAAGCACCGAACACAGTATTATGATGTTAATAAATATTTTTGTATTTTGAAATATTATTTATTAAATTGCAGAATTATTTAACGAAAGAATTAGTTAAATGACTTTAACAGACAGAGAAGTTGATGAGTTGATGATCAGGGTGTGGGAGCGAATCACAATAAGATTAGAACATATTAACATACTTTTAAAATATCCGATATGCGTAAACTGACAGTTGAATCTAAGTGTAAGTGCGGGGGAAAGAAGATACCGCCTAAGAAATAGTTTTTTTTGACTTAATAAAGGATAAATAGGTATAATACTATTTAGTATTAATATGGCAGCACCAAAAGGGAATAAGAACGCATTAGGCAATACAGGAGGGAGACCAGCTCTCTTTGATACTGCAACGGTATTACAAAGCAGGATTGATTCTTATTTCAAGATCAAGAGAGAGAAAAAGACTATTTGCGGACTTGCATATTATCTCGGATTTGAAAGCCGTCAATCATTTTATGACTATGAAGAAAATGTAGAGTTTTCTTACACAATAAAAAGAGCAAGGCTAAGAATTGAAATGGTTTATGAGAAAAATCTTCAAACTGGAAACGCAACTGGATCTATATTTGCTTTAAAGAATATGAAATGGTCAGATAAACAAGAGATAGATCATAATGTAAATATTCAGCAATTACCGGATATAATAATAAAAGCAAAGATTGATTAAGACAAGCGGGATATATAAGATACAATCAATTATAAAGCCCGAAAGAATTTATATTGGAAGTGCTTTAAATATATCAAATGGATTAAAAGAAAATTAAGAATGGCTATTTAATGGAAGCTATTGAACAAATAGTATCTAAACCTCAAATGGCAATGCTCACCAGTACAGTAGCAAATAATCTATTCATGGCCGGCACTGGATCAGGAAAAACATTTATAGGTGGTATTATTTCAATTTATTATATAAAGAACTTTTCTGAAGTAATGGGGGCTATATTTAGCAATACGTATGACCAGCTTAATACCAGTACATTGTTTAGAATACGTGAGTATTGGGCAAGTGTAGGAATAACGGAATGGAATAAAGAAAATCCTAATGGCACTTATGTTTCAGGAAGTGAACCTCCCTCTACCTGGGTTAAATGTAGACGTAACTTTGACCGGTTCAATAATATAATATCATTTTGTAATGGTGGTTTAATATTTACCGGGTCGCTGGACAATTACATGAGTCATAGTGGGAAGGAGTTTGGGTTTTGCTTACTTGATGAAACAAAAGATACTAAAGAAGAAGCACTTAAGGAGGTTATATTAACACGACTTAGACAGCCGGGAATATATATGGTTAATGGCAAACTAAGCCATATTGGTAAATCAGAAGAACAATACAATCCGCTTTATTGTCTTACGTCTCCTGCTCGTGTGGACTGGATCAATGAGATGTTTGAACTTGATAAATATATAGATGAAATAAGTGCGAAAATATATTCAGATAAAACGTTTTTTGAAAAAGAGTTTGGAAATAAAAAGGTTGTAATAAGTTCTACTTACCATAATGTTCATAATGTAGGGATTAACTACATAAATAATATTCTTGCTAATAATAGTGATGAAAGAGGAAAAGCTCTTGTTTATGGCAATCCTTTTGCAACAACCGGTGGAGAGTTTTACAGTTCATTCAGTAGATTTAAACACGTAGGCGATGTTAAATATGATCCGTCGCTTCCGATTCACATTTCATTTGATCAGAACTCAGTACCTTACAACTCAGCAGGGATAGCACAAATAAAAGAGTCAAAGATAACTAACGGAGTACGGACATGGGACTGGCGATGGATTGACGAGATAGCCCTTATAAACCCTCATAACTCAACAGAAGAGGTCTGTGATGAGTTTATAAAGCGTTATCCTAATCATAAAGCAGGATTATTATTTTACGGTGATGCTTCCGGCCATAACCGCTCAACAATGAACAAGGATTTCTCTCATCATTATGAAGTCATTGAATTTAAACTAAGGAAATATCTGTTTAACGGGAGCGACCGGACTTTAATAGCAAATCCCTCAGTTGTATTGCGCAGGGACTTTGTGAATCGTATGTTTGAAGGTAAGCTCCCTATTAATGTTATCATTGACAAAAGATGTGTTCATCTGATCAATGACCTGATGTATTGTAAGCAGGGGATTGACGGGGGTAAAGATAAGCATATAGTTACCGATCCCGATAGTGGAGAGAAGTATCAGAAGTATGGACACTTCGGGGATCTATTTGAATATGAGGCAGTGGAACTTTTTAAAAACTTTTATAATGGTTAACGGATTCTTTACATGGCCCACGTTTTATAAGGACATGATTGACAGGTTCCCTTCAGGGAGCGTGTTCGTAGAGGTCGGGTTACTTGAAGGGCAGTCGCTTATTTACCTGATAGAGACGTCTTCACGGGCAGGCAAGCAATTTAATATAACAGGCGTTGATCATTTTGAGGGGCAGAGCGAGGGGCTACTTACCGTATTTAAGAATAACCTGAAGCCTTATCAGTATGATTTGATCGTGGCAAAGAGTACAGAAGCATCAGATAGGTTTGCAGATAAGTCTATTGACCTTGTATTTATTGATGCGGCACACGACTATGAGAATGTGAAGGCCGACATACTGGCATGGCTGCCAAAGGTTCGGGGTGTAATTGCCGGACATGATTACATACCTACATATCCGGGGGTGATAGGTGCTGTTGACGAGATATTTGGTGATGATGTTATTAAGGATTATGATTTTGAAGGTTGTTGGATGATAAATATTAAAGATAATGGATAAAATTGAAGGGCTGGAGTTATTGAAGGGGATTGTCAAGGATAACTTGACACATCAGGATTACGATAGGGTAACTGATTTGGCAGACAAGTATTTCAAGCTATTTACCGGTAAAGGTATTGAAGACCTACTCGCACGGATAATAACCAGGGAGACAGAGGATGAGTTCAAACAACGGACAAACATAACCAAGTCGGTCTGTCCTGCGATACTGAACTCTACGAAGCTACCATTTCAAAAGGCTTCACGCAAACAGCCTATTGTCCGAAAGATTGACTTTGCAGATACTGACAAGAAACAGGAACTGGAAGATTTCATTGCAAAGTATTGGGGTGACAAGTCGCTGGAGAAGTTCCTTGAATATGCTTTCATTGATTACAACTACACCGATCCTAATGCTTTCCTGATAACCGAGTTTGACACATTCAATCCTATCAAAGAGAAAGCACAGCCGTATCCGTTCATTGCCACATCAGCAGAGGCTATAATGTTTCAATACCGGAATGAGATACTTGAATATCTTGTTGTGAAACTACCGATAAAGTTCATTGAGAAAGAAACTGAGCAGGACGGATTCAAATATACTATGTATCTGGGTATGGATACCGTGGAGCTTGTTCAGGTTGGGGAGAGCGAGTATAACAGCCCTATAAAGGACGGTGAGTACGTAGAAATTGATAAGAAATACTACAAGATAACATATTACGAGCCAAAGAATGAGAAAGTACCGGCTGTGAGGTTCGGGTTTAACAGGGATACCGAGACTAAGGGCAGGACGTTTGTATCAGTGTTTCATTCCGTGCTGGCTTACCTTGAAAAGACACTAAAGATTGACTCTGAGCTGGATTTGAGTACGGCCATGACAGCTTTCCCGCAGAGGTTTGCTTATGTGACTCCGTGTACTGTGAGAGAGTGTAACAAGGGTTATTTGCCTGACGGTTCTATGTGTGAGGTGTGCGGGGGAACGGGTGTTCAGCCTATGCACCGGGGGACGATGGACATGATAACACTTGCATTGCCTAAAGACCCGGCACAGATGATAGCCCTTGATAATATGCTTGTCTATAAAGCACCTCCGATTGAGCTACTGACTTTTCAGCAGGATTATATTGAGTATCTTAAGAAGTCTGTCCATGCAATGATGTTCAACGCTGATCTGTTTACCCGAGAGGAGGTATCAGTGACGGCTACGGAGAAGATACTGGAGACAGATAATATGAATGACACCCTGTATCCTTTTGCCCGACATTACTCTTCAGTATGGGAGTTTGTCGTTATGGACATTGCCACGTTTACGGATCTGAGAGAGGGGCTGGAGGTTCAGCATAAGTTCCCAAATGACTTTAAGATGAAAGGACTTCAGGAGCTGATGACAGAGCTGAAAGCTGCTAAAGATGCTGGGGCTTCCACGTCAACTATATCAGCTATTGAAGATGACATAAACGAGATACTGTATTCAGACCGCCCGGATGAGCTGAAGGAGATGAAGATCAAGAATTTGATTAATCCGTTCCGGGGATACACTGAGGCTGATATTCGGTTTATCATTTCACAAAACAACGTGCCTCTGTATAACAGGACTTTGTGGGAAAACTTTGAGAGTATCTTTCAGGACTTGGAGGCAGAGAATCAGAACCCGTGGCTGTTTGATTTGGCTTACAAGAAGATACTTGAATTAGTGAAAGCAAAGACAGCGGAGTACATTCAGACAATAAAAGACGAGACACCGGAACCAATTGAAGCAATTAATTTCCAATGAAGTTTACAGTCGTCATACCTTCGTTACTCGCACCTTATCCAAATGCAGCACGGGATAGGGAGAATAAGATATTCCGGGCAATAGGTTCGGTATTCAAACAGACGTTTAAAGACTTTGAGATCATTGTTGTTGCTGATGGCTGTCAAAAGACCGTGGACTTGCTTCGGGGTATGGAGGTGCGGACGTTTCTTATTCCTAAGTCGCCGTTATGGTCTGGCGAACCTCGTAACAAAGGAATTGAGGAGGCGGAGGGAGAGTATATTGTTTACTTGGATATTGACGACATCTGGGGTGAGAATCATCTGCAAAGAATAGCAGAGCAGATAGGAGAGAGTGACTGGGTGTGGTTTGATGACGTCCGTTATATGCCAAAGTCCGGGCGTTGGTATCAAAACCCCTGCGATATTACGAAGATAGGAAGGCACGGTACGAGTAATATCTGTCACCGGCAAGCCCTTCCGGTACGTTGGAAACACTCAGGCTATGCACACGACTACTATTTCGTTCAGGAGCTGCGAAGGTATCCGAACTATCGTAAAATTGAAGGGGGGGAGTATTACGTTTTGCATTTGCCCGGTAAAGGAGGGTATGACCTGTAATTATGGCTAAATTGAAATGGTATATGAAATCTATTCCCTCAGAAAATAAAGGGGAATTACTTATTAAGATTCATCCTCTTTGGATTTGGTGGATAAGAACAAAATTGAAATATAAGATATTGATAAAATTAATATCTGTATGACAGTCGCCGCTGTTACGATAACATATAACCGATTGGACTTAACTAAAAAGACAGTTGAAAGTTTTTATGATAAGACTTCGGTAGATTATCATTTGTTCATTGACAATGGATCGACGGATGGGACGCAGGAATACCTAAAGGACTTCAACCGCATTCTTTTGGGGCGCAACTTCGGGATAGCTTACGCATTCAGGGATGCTGTCAAACAACTGAAAGGTTATGACTTTATCCTGAAGCTGGACAACGACATTGAAACGGTGACAGATGACATTATTAATAAGATGCTGGGTTTTTATGAATATAGCAGGAATTATGTCTGTTCGCCCATTGATCTGAATCTTGACAGGGCTTATGCACCTGAAGTGCTTACCGAAGGTGTTATCAATGACTATCCCGTGAAGCTGACGACTCATACCGGCGGGGCTTTTCAGATGATACCGTACTCAATTTGTGAGAGGCTTTGCATGGAGTTTAAACATCTGAAATGCGGTGACTCAATGATAGGTAAGTATTTCCTTCGTCATGCTTATCACCCTTGTTATCTTCTGGATTTAGAGATGCGACATATAGGAATAAACCAAAGCACACCAACTAAAGAATATGTATTATGAATGCAATTGAACATTGTGTTAGAAATGAGATTGACATTGCTTGTATAACATTAAAAAATGTCAAAAAATATCCTGAATGTTTTCAACCAAATGCAGAATTTTTTTGGAAGGGGCGCAAATTACTGGCCGAAGAAATTCTAATAGAAATTCTAAGAGACCAACCTAATACTTGTAAATGACTTATGACCTCATCATAGTATCAAAGAGTACACCGATACTGACACCGGTAACGCAACGGTGCATTGACTCTGCTCGGGCTGAGGGTAACGTCGATGTGATACTTATTGAGACGGGCAATCCTTACAAATATAAAGGCGTAGATAAGTTCATTCAGTACAATGGGGAGTTTAATTATAACCGTGCATTGAATTTAGGGCTTAAACACGTCAAAGGTGATATTTACATATTGGCAAACAATGATCTGATCTTCCGTCCGGGGTGGTCAAAGATAGGGGATTTGATGCGAATGAATGGCTATCACTCAGCTTCGGCTTACTCGGTTGGAACACCTGTTCAGAAAGACGGAATGATGTACGAAGGTTATGCCATAGGGGCTATCCTTAACGGCTGGTGTATATTTATTGACCGTACCGTTTTGGATGCTATTGGCAAACTAGATGAGACAATGACCTTTTGGTTCTCGGATAACCTCTATGGGGAGCAGATAAAGACGGCAGGGATAAAGCACGCACTATTCACGAGTGTTCAGGTGGATCATATCGGATCAGCAACTTTAAAGAAAACCTCTACACGGATGAGGCGCAAATATGAACTCGGTGAGTTAGGTAAGTTTAACGAAAGACAAAGATATTATGACTGCAGACATAAATAGACCGATCCATAGGCTGTATAAAAAGAACTTTGAGTCTATTGCCTTACTATTTTGGGTAGAGGCTCAAAAAGACCTTGTACCTACGATAACTCTAAAGCAGGCCATTGAACGTTACTATGCTTTTGTAAAAGAGCCTTACGATATTAACGTGGCTATTGTCACCGTCTCCCGGATGAGGGAGTCATTCATTGATTTGAACTACGAGAAACGAAATGAGAATACCTCGCAGAATTGCAGACATATTAAAGAAGAAAGACGAGTACCTGGATGCTGCCAGAAGTAAGCTGGAGTCCTCTGTTGTAAGGTCACAGTCCCGGTTGCTTGCTGATGTACTTAAAGAGCTGATCCCAGAACTTGACATTAAGGACGGGGTTATTCAGGAGACGGCAAAGAACTATCGGCTCATATCTTCTATTGACAAAATCTATAAAGGATTTGCTTCCGGGGTTAATCCTGTTATCGCTGATCAGATAGTTAAGGCCACGGGTAAGATTGCTGAGTTGTCAGTGGATTATTTTAAGATAGTATTGTCAGGCGATTTGCCTGCAAGGTTTGATAAAGTTGTGACCACAGCAAATGAACTCATTGACTTACGAATAGGATTAAAAGGAGGTAAGTTTATCAGGGGTGGATTTCTGGAGTCTTTTTTTAATTCCAATACCATAGGAACAGAGTTAAAGGAGATGACCTCTAAGGCCGTGTCCTCGGGTATGGATCGCAAGGAGTTTATTGATCTTCTCAGGGATAAGATTACGGGTGTGGATCAGAAGGCCGGGGTCATGGAGAGACAGTATCAGCGGTTTGCTTACGATTTGTACCAGCAATATGATGCGGCTTATAATAAGACTCTCGGTAATGAGTTCGGGTTTAAGTACTTTATTTATCAGGGGGGACTGATTAAGGACAGCCGGGATTTTTGCGCTGCACATAATAATAAGGTCTGGAGCGTAGAGGAGGCAAAAGAATGGCCGGAGTGGACACCTTCTAAAGGTGAATATCCAGCAGGTTATGAGATAAAGCAGAAAGATGTTTACGCCGTGCCTTCGTATATGGGTTATCCGGGTTATGATCCGCTTATTGACCGGGGCGGATATAACTGCCGTCACTCTCTGGGCTGGATTCCTGATGATTTGGCGTTTAAGATGCGTCCTGAACTTGCGGAGTAGTCTAATTTAACGAGATGTTTGTATGTATTTTTTGATGATATAGTAATTTAACGAAAATTTTAGTTATGCCAAAAAGAACTGACAGAGTAGAAGTAATCATGCCTAATGGCACGACTCGTATGGTGTCGGAGAGTCTTGTTCAAGATATAACGAAGCATTTCGGGGCAGTATTGGCTTCGGATAAGACATTTCGTAACACACCAAAGGAACTGCTTAGCCCCCCAAAGAAAGTGATTGTTCCGGTATTGGATGAGATACGTCCGAAGATTGAACCTATTCCTGAGAAAGTACCTGTTGAATATCCCGGAGACAATGTATCATCGACGGCTCCTATTGAGGCAGTCACGACTCAACCTGTTCCTGATGAACCGATAAAGGAACCGGGGCCGGAACCTGTAAAGAAAGTGGTTAGGAAAACAGTAAAGCGTAAGAAATGAAAGAGATAAAGTCAAAGAAGACGGGTTATGTGCAGATATTGAGTGAGGAAGAGTTTGCATTACTGGTTCGTAAGCCTGAGATACTGAAGCGGTTCACGGTTACGGATTTGAGATCGCGCCCTGTAATTTCAACAGAGATACCTAAGGATTTGAAGAAAATAAAAGTAAAAAAGAATGAAGGCTGAAGAGCAGACTAAATTAAATGAGACACTATCCAAAGTCTATAAACTGGATGCGGAGCAGTTGGCCACACTCTATAACGAGGCCGGAGATTTGACAGACTTATCTGTTGTTGTAAAAGCAGACGAATTACGGATGTCTAAATTCACAACTGAGAAAACTCAACAGCGTAACCGAGGCATAAAGGAAGGTGCCGAAAAGCTGGAGAAAGAACTCAAGGAGAAGTATGAAGTTGAATCTGATCTCATTGGAGTAGAGTTAGTAGAGTCTATTGTTAAGCAAAAGACAGAATCAGTGGCCGCTAACCCGAAGGATATAAAGAAACATCCTGACTTCATTGCTTTAGAGGCTTCTATTGATAAGCAGCTGAAGGCGAGGGATAAAGAGTGGAAGGACAAATTGGAGGCACGTGAGAAGGAATTTGGCAAAGAGAAGCTGTTTGAGAAGATTAAAGATAAGGCACTTGTCAACTTAGAGGCACGCAAACCAATACTTCCGTCCGACCCGAAGAAGGCTCAGGTATGGAAGGAGACTTATCTGAATGAATTGAGAGCTGGTAATTACCAGGAGTCCGAAGACGGAACACCAATAGTCCTTGATAAGGATGGTAACGTGATGAGAGACTCGCACGGCAATACCGTGACTTTTGAAGAGTATGAGAAGTCTATTTCCGATAAGTATTTTGAATATCCAACGGCACAGCAAAGAAGTTCATCCGGCAATCAATCAACCACAACGACAACAACAGGTGGTGAGCCGAGAACGAAAGCTGACTGTATTGAAAAACTCAAAGACCCGAAAATCACTCCAGCAGATCGCAAGAAGTTTACAGATTTGATGGAAACCTTAAAAGATTAAAAAAATGAGTTTAGAGATTAGTTGTGGATATTTGCATACTATTCAAAGGATGGCCGATGATATATGGACCGATCCTATGAAGAATAACGACCTTATCGGTGACGTAGTCACTGCAAAGGCCGTGCTTGAAAATCAGTCGGTTAATTTCACTGAGATTACCGGAGGGAAAAACAATGAACTGAGAGTTGAGTGGCTTACCAAGTGTAGCCCCGAAGTCACCGCCTGTGCCGCTTCATGCGACATTGAGGGTGAAGATGCTGATCCTGAATGCAAGGATTATGAGATTGAATGTCTGTATGAGACCGCCTTTAAAGTGCCTTTCAAGGCATACAGGGAGCGCACTATTGAACAGGATCAGTCAATAGCTTTCCAGAAGCTGGCTCACATGACCGCCCTTGACGAGAGAGTGGTTGAATATGTTATCGCTGGACTTACTGCTGCCGCCGGCACTAACCTGTTTACAGGAGGAGTGGGCGCACCCGGAGGTAACCCGACGACCATAGCTGCTCAGTACTGGGATGACAACATCTGGGGTTATTTTGACCAGGTTAAGAGGCTCAATAAGTTCCGCAATCCTTACCTTATAACAGGTAACAACCTTTATCAGTTACTATTTAACCGTCCGCTGGAGGCTGGGACAGCCGGTGACCTCGGTGGATTCAAGAAGATGAACACGATGAGGGTTTATCAGGATCCTGAGAATATTGAAGATCATGCTTCAGGACAGACATTCATGGTTCATAAAACAGCCGTGGCACTATTGAATAAGGCATGGCACAAGATCAACCCGATCAACGCACAACCGTTTGCCGGTCAGTACTGGGAATGGAGCGAAGAAAGCAAGAATCTTCCGGGGATATATTATGATTTCCTGATGAAAGATACTTGCGAAGATGGCGAGTATTACAGGGCTTTGAAGATCACCTTTACCGGGCTGTTTGCTGCTAATCCTTTCCCGTGCGATGAGACGAATACGGGTGTGCTCATATTTGAATGCGAGTAAGTTTTTAACAGAATGTTTTTAAAAGAGAGGTACGTCTTGATTAATTTTGGGATGTACCTTTTTTTATTTTAAAATATGTATGCACGGGGTTCAAATAGGTTTGCGAGTTTCGTTCAGACGATAGTCAGTACCGGCGAGACTATTGCTACGGCTGTGGCTGATTACTTCACTGAACATCCCGTCGATATATCCGGTAAGGTGGATAAGGTGACGGGCAAGAGTCTTGTTGCCGATACCGAGATAGCAAAGATTTCGCCTGCTTACTCACATAGTCAATCGGCGCACCTGCAATTTTCAGGACTGGCAAAGATAACAGTTGGAACAACACAACCCGCAAACCCTTCAACGGGTGATTTATGGATAAATACTAATACTTAATTTATATGGCACAGACAATCGCCTATGGTCGCTTAGTGACCACAGCAACAACAGCAAAACAAACAATTCTCACCAATACTCCGGCGAGTGGTTTAAAGTTAAAGACTATCGTGATAGCGGGTTATCCCACTACATGGTCGGCAACAGAATCTAACCTCGGAACTATCTACCTTCAGGTTGGAGGTGTAGATAAAATGGAGTTCAGGCTTCAGAACACCGATAACGATACCCTTGCGGGAATAGTAGTTATTCCACTTGGTAATGGTTTGGCTTTCTCGGGGTCAGAGGCGGTGGATGTAAAAGTAACCCCTGCGGCAACGACTTCTTATACATGGACGGCAAGTTTATTTTTTGACAGTGTTTAACAAGCAGACCATAACCATTGACTCACAGGAGAAGGTTGGGACGCTTCCCGATCTCACTTCTAACTGGTCAAGCAGACACCCCATGCGTGACGGTGCTGTAAGCATTGGTAAATATACCGTGCCTGATGGTTATTCGTCATGCGTTAAGTTTCTCTGGCCTTTCGGACAGTTTGCAAATATACCGAGAGTTCCCTCGCTTGCATCTATGCCTGTTGGTATAGTTAAACTTCAGGTCAATGGAGTGGATAAAATGGAGTTCCGTATCGGAGGTATAAAGTCAACCTTTGGCGGGTCGCTTGGTACGGCTGATTTTGACATAAGCAGAAGACAGTTACTACTTTATGACGGGGTGCAATTCGCAGAGGGGGACATTGTACGGCTTATTGTTACTCAGGATAAATTAGCCACTACCGGATCGCCTCAGGTCTGTTATAACGTTTCTTTTATTGGTGTTAATACCTCTACGTGTGCAACGATAATAGATAAACAGAGGACGATAATAACCGTGGAGACGGCTAATCAAATTATCGCTTCTTATACTGTCCTTACGGGTGGATTTACTTTGCAGGACATTACGCTTCAGACCCAGGTAGGTGATTTTATGATGGGACATTTACAGTTGCTTATCAATGGCATGGTGATCATGGAGTTTCCTGTATCTGATTCAGTAGGATGCACACGGCCCAGTGGGGGTATGTTCGGTATGATACCTTTTTATGATGGGTTGAACTTTGGAGCAGGGAGCACTATTGAAGCGAGGATAGACCCGTCGGTATCGGTTAATCAAAAGTTTCATCTGTTTACCGCCGGTGAAGAAACAGCATCAGGGGGCGTATCAGATAGCAAGCTAAAAAGATGGTCAGGGACGGAGTGGATTTCAGTGGGTACAATAGTTGTTTATCAGTAATATAAAATAAGATGAGTGTGTATGTTTGTTTGGAAAATGTAATCGGATTCACGAGAAAGACGGATGCTTGTGTGTCTGGTTACGATGCTTCTTATTCTGAATCTGACTCCGGGTTGTTTATTGATGAGTTGCCGGGGATGGCGTTAAGGCTTTTGAGTACCACAGGTGGTAATTATTCTATATGGGAGAAGATGACCTATGCCCGCGAGAATGCTGTTAATGCTTTTAAGGTTGACGTCCTGAGAGAGATATACAAGACTAAGGAACCGGCACGAAATAGGTTCTACGGCGACATAGGAGGTAAGGCTTTTTCATCTTCGCTGAGTGCTGATACTTACCACGGGCTACGGATGTATTCAGATATTATCGGAGGCTCGTTCAATTTACGGGGTGTTACCTTAATACTTGATACTACTGAAGCTATCAATTTGAATGTTTACACGGGGCAGGACGACGAAGACGGCGGGGCGGCTATTGAGACTATTGCCTTAACTTCTTTGGCAGGGAGACCGAAATACACGGCTATCACTCCAGTAAGTTTTGATCTGGAGGGTGATTTGTATTTCTTATATTCCACAGCCGGGGGAGTGCCTAAAAACAATAAGCTGACTTGTAACTGTGGAGGGTTTTCGTGGTGTTTTGATGTTAATAAACCTTGCTATAAGTATTCACGGGACAAGTGGACAGAGTGGGCTATGGTTGCCGGTGTGCATGGATCGGATTTAACCGTTAGGGATGACTGGGGAACTTCCAGAGATGCACGGGGTCTGATCCTTCATGGTAACTTTGAGTGCGACATTCTTACTATGCTTTGCAATGAACACGCTGACTGGACACAAGACCCCGTGGATTATGCTATCGCTTGGGCTATTCTTTACAAGGCAGGGAGCTTCCTGACAGCTTATATAATGGACTCCGAAGAGGTCAATAGATACACTCTCTTGGGCGTTGAGGGATTGTCGGCTAATATACAGTTCTACGAAACTAAGTATAAAGAGATGATTGAGTTCATCGGAGAGAATATGACCGAAGATCGGAATGAGTGCTTAAAATGCAAAAGTCCGCACGGCTATAAAAGACAGTCACAAATGTTATAATTTTTTTAATATTAATTTAAAATTTCAAAGCAATGGGAGCACCGATGGGGAATCAAAATGCAGCAGGGCCACATACTGGCAGGTCGGGCAGAAACACTCGTTTTAAGATAAGATTACGAAGGAATTATCAAAGAGCATATTTAAAAGCGAGTGCAAAATATCTAAAAAAAAGAAGATTAAAAAGATGAAATTTATATAAAAGACAGTCGCAGATGTTATGACCATAGATGAGTACAATGACAGACTTAACAATGTAATCAGCGACCTTCAGACAGGGGCGCATGGTCAGGTTATGGTACGGATGGCAATGACGGCACTAACTCTATTAAGACAGAGGGTACAGCAAAAAGGGGAAAATGCAGAGGGAGCTAAATACAGACCTTATTCTACGAAGGCAATGCTTGTAGGGTGTAAGTCATTACCTCGGGATAAGTGTAATACCTTATTTGGAAGTAAGGAAAAACGTAGGGCAATGGAGTGGCGGACGGTTAAGGGTCACAGGCTGGCAATACTTCCAGGCGGTTATAGGCAATACAGGCAGATATACGGGGCGCAAGTCAACCATGTAGACTTCATGCTTTCCGGGCGTATGTGGGCAGATATAAACGTTATAAGTAATAACTCACAACATCAACAAGGTATAGCAGTGATAGGAGCAAAAAATGATAGCGAAAAGAAAAAACTCGCAGGGAATACAAAGAGCCGGGGCGATATACTTGACTTATCACCAAAAGAAATTGATACACTAAAGGAACAGTATAACCTTGATGTTTTGCAGATATTTAAAAACAACGGATTAGCATGAACCAGGCAGTAGCTGACATAATAAAAGGACAGATTGAAGGACTTGACTTCGTTGATAAGATAGCGGGTCTTGTCTCAACGGCTCACATTGAGATTAAGGGGCCAGACGGGCCAGTGGAGAAGTCTTTTCCTATTGCCTGTTGCACCACAGCCGACGACTGCAAAGAGGGTGCATATAACGACCTGATGCCTAACAGTGCTTATAATACTGTGATTTACTTTGAGGACGGGGGAGTGAGTTTTGTCAAATATGAGAGCAATAAAAAATATTATACCTCTACCCTTAAATTGGTCTGCTGGATAAACATTGCAAAGATAATATCTGATACCTGCAAGACAGGAACGGTCTGCACACGGTCTGCACATATCATAACGGAGATAATCAGGGCTTTACCTTTGTTCCCAGAAGAGCACACGCCTTTTCATCAGTTTTACAGTGAGGTAGTTGGACAAGAGCCACGGAGTAACTCTATTTTTTCTCAGTACACCTTTGATGAGAAGCATATCCAGTACCTGATGTACCCGTATGATTATTTTGCACTGACTATTAAGACCGATTTCGCTATATGTCTGGATTCTGATGTGGTGCCGGCTCCATGTGAAGATGTCATTGACCAGATGACGCCCGTGGCATCAGAGGCTGAAGATATAGACTGTCTTTCGTTTAAAGCTGTCTGGGAAATTGAAACGGAGGCTACCGGATATTATTTAGATGTATCTACCGTTAATACATTTGCTTCATTTGTTGCGGGTTATCAAAATTTAGATGTAGGTGATGTTCAGGAATATACAGTAACAGGACTTACTGATCATACTATATATTACTACCGGGTGCGGTGTTATGATGACAATGATACAAGCGATAGCTCCAATGTGATTACGGTGACTACTTTGTTTTGTGACTGGTTCCTGCCGTCTATTGATGAACTTAATGCTATGTATTCATTGCACGCTCTGGGATTGGGAGACTTTGCAGATGCTGTATATTGGTCGTCAACTGAAGATGATGCAACAAGTTCCGAGGGTATAGATTTTAATACCGGAATATGGCTTATTAATGAGAATAAGACATCTTTATATCATGTCCGGGCTTGTCGCTCATTTGTAGATGTCGCAGGGGCTTATGTGATCGGGGACACGGGGCCTGCCGGAGGGTTAATATCTTATATTGACGGTGCAACTACTTACTACGAAGCCGCACCTTCTGATCAGAGTATATCAAAATCATGGAGCAATATTGTGAATGTCGCAATAGGCACTACGTCTGTCGCAGTTGGTGAGGGTCAGAATAACACTAACGAGATTATTGCTCAGGCCGGGCATACGGACTCAGCAGCTAAACTTTGTAATGACTTAGAGATATGATTTTTGAGATATTCCAAATATCAATTATAGCTTTCATGTTTGTCCGTCTGGGAGAACCGGAAGGTATTTTCTGTTGGTATCAGAAACTAATAGAGGGTCTGCCGTGGTGGTTGAGGAATCCGTTAGGTTGGTGCGAAAAATGTTTCGCAGGGCAGGCCCTCGCATGGATTTATTTAATACTTCATTATAAAGATTACAACTTATTAGAACATCTTTTTTACCCTGCTTTAGGGATATTCTTTGTTGTTATTTATGGATTCCTTTACGATAAACTCAACCACGATGAATGAACTAAAAACCGTTGACTTTGAAAAAAAGTATTTTGAATGTGCCGGACGAAAGTTTTACATTAAGTCCGAGCAGTTGTCTTTTAACCGTTACCGTGAACTGCAAAGAATCAATTTAGAGTTTGGCTTCTCCGCTTCGTTTCTGGATTTGTTTAAGAATGTCCGCACGGCGTGGGACTTCCTGAATCAGGCTAAACTTGGTGATGCGGCTGTGGTGCTTCACAATATAATGTACGGTGTTGTCTCTTTAGAGGAGAAAGACGACCCTGCATGGAGAATATGTGCTTTATTTATTAACGAGGAAGGCGAAGACCTTGCTGTTTACGATGAGGCAAAGGCGAAGGATAAGATTGAGTGTTGGAGCAAGGAGCTTGACTGTTTGCCTTTTTTTCAGTTAGCGTCCAGTTTAACGCCTCACTGGACCGACGCTTACAAAATTATTATCCCAGATGGTTCAAAAACGAAGGCGGAACCGGAGGGCGAATAGTGAATGAAATTAAAGAATTAGATAAATATTGGAATAACTTATTATTCAACATAACAGAGGGGAGCGCCTCGGAAATGAAGACTTTAATGACTTTTGATATATTTGATTTTTTTGCCTATATAGATAATAAAATGAAAGACAAATAATGAAAATATGTGGTATATATAAAATTGAATCTGTAATAAAACCCCAAAAACATTATGTTGGTAGTGCATTTAATATTTATGAACGATGGCAACAACACTTAAGCCTATTAAGACGGAATAAACACGGAAATTCCAAACTCCAAAACCATTATAACAAGTACGGCAAAGATGATCTAGTTTTCTCGATAATAATTGAATGTGATAAAGAAGATTTAATCAAGAAAGAACAATTTTATATAGACGGACTTAATCCGTGGTTTAATATATGTAAGATAGCTAATAATTGTTTGGGGGTAAAAAGATCAGCAGAAACCTGTAAGAGACTGGGATTATGGCAGAAAGGAATTAAACACGGGCCAATGCCTATGTGGGTTCGTATAAAGATGAGCAATGCGGCTAAGGGTAAAAAAATGTCTGTAGAAGTAAGGGCAAAGATTAGTAACACCCTTAAGGGACAAAAATTATCAGAATAAAGAAAGAAAAAAATAAGTGCCGCATTAACAGGTAAAAAATTAACTTATTCTCAGAAAGGGAAAAAGGTAAGCAAGGAAACTTGTTTAAAGATTTCAAAAGCACTAACTGGCAAAAAAAGAAAGCCATTGTCTGAATCGACTAAACAAAAAATTAGCAAAGCAATGATGGGTAATATCCCGTGGAATAAGAAAAATAAAAATGTTGCATAATGGCGGAGATTAATTTAATACTCAAAGCTACAAATACCGACTATGTTAATAAGGTCAAGGAGGCGCAACGTGCCACCCAGAACCTGCATGATACGGCAGAGAAAGGTATGAAGCGCGAAAAGGGACTTATTGAAGATATTGAAGAATCTTTGAAGGAACTACAGGAAGCTAAACGAAAAGCATATTCAGTTGATGACATTGAGAAATATAACAAGAAAATAAATGAGGCAAAACTGCATTTAAAAGAATATGAAGATGCGGGGGTGCAGGCTAATGAGAAAGTTGCTGAAAGTGGAGGTAAATTAGCAAAGGTTTATGCCGGTATTGTAGCTGCCATTGCTGCTGTTGCATCTTCAATGAGGATATTGAAAAATGCAGTTATGGAGACTGAGACAGGATTTAATAATTTCAATGTGATACTTGCAGCTACAAAGCAATTATTATATGACATCCTTAATAAGACCCCGATGAAAGAATGGAAGAAGAATATGGAAGAGGTTGCTTTCATTCAGGCGAATATGATGAAGCTCCGTGCGATTGAGAGAGAAAGTTTGAAGGATGTAGCTAAATACCAGGTATTATATAATAAATATTTAGTTGATGCCAGAGATTTAACAAAATCAAATGAAGACAGATTAAAGAATTATACCTATGCCTTAACGGCACATAATCGGGCTATTGATATTGAGAATGAGAATACAGCTACCCGTCTTGGACTTGTCAGGGAATGGTTAAAAACAGCACCGGATAACCTTACTTTATTAGAAGAAGAATCTGCATTGACTATAAAACTCTATGGTATAGAAGAGAAAAGATATGCGTCAAAGAAAGAACTTAACTCTATGATGACCGGGTTAGTTAAGGCGGGAATTGAAGCAGAGTTAAAGACTGAACTTGACGGGCAAAAGAAATGGCGTGACAAGTATGAGGATCATCTTAAACTTCAGTCAAAACAAAAGACAGTATGGGCAATAAAAGACAGTACTCTTATGAAGCGTATCCAGATTCAGACGGCCGACGCACAAAAAGAGATAGGTAAAGAATTGGATGAATATGATAAGAAACAGAAACAAGCAGAAATTGATAGGGTTAAAGAAGCAGAGGAGGCAAAACTTGAATTAAAAAAACAGGCATGGGATACTATTATTGCAAGTGAACAAGCCGTATTCGGGATAATAGCAAATATAACAGATCAGAACCTTGAAAAGGAACTTGCAGCACTTGACAAAGAAACAGAGATGAAAGTTAAGGCTGCAAAAGATGATGCGAATAAGATAAATTCAATAGAAACACTCGCTGCATTACAACGGATTGAGATTGAGAAAGAATATTCAAAAAAACAAAAGCAGATAGCCATTGCACAGTCTTTAATAGACACGGCTCAGTCAGTTATTAAGGCTTATATGTCTCAGGTCGGTATCCCGGTTGTCGGTCCTGCATTAGCTACAAAAGCCGCTACCTATGCCGCTATTTTTGGAGCTTTACAAACAGCTCTGATAGTATCCCAGAAATTTGCCAAAGGTGGTTGGACGGGCAAAGGAGGCATGAGAGACGACACGGGCGAGCGGGTAGCGGGTATAGTGCATGAGGAGGAGTTCGTAACAAAGAAAGGCCCTGCCGCTAAATACAGAGGCGTATTAGAGGCTATCAACAAAGACGACCGTAAACTAATGGTCAACCGGTTTACAAAGATAATGCCTGAGAATATTATCGCACCCGTAAATAATATAAACGTGGATAACAACGGCTCAAATAACCGTCTGGACAGGGTGAATAATAAACTCACTCAGATAAGCAGACAGTTAGAACCGAGGCGGCAAACATCCCGTGAAGTGGTTGAAATGGGTAACTCTACGATAGTGAGAAAGGGAACAAATACAAGGACAGTGAAACGATGAGTTACGGGCCATATACACCGGGTAATATACCTTTATACAGATTTTACGTAACGTATGATGCGGTAGAGTACGAAGTATTTCCTTTGAAGTTCCTATCTACACAACTGACTTACGAAAAGGAACCGGGTCATATTTTTTACCGGGTAAAGTTTAACGGCTCACTACTGTTCGGCACTGATTCAATAGCCATTGATGATGCTGGGGCAGAACAAAACCGTATGGATGACTGGGATTTGTTTTGGTTAATTGAGGGGGCTGATCCGTGTGCAGAGGTTTTATTAGAGATAAAGAAGACTGTTTCGGGCGTGGAGACTACGTACTGGAATGGTTATTTTTCTACATCTGAAGGTAAGTTTGATATTGACAACTGTCTATTTGAGATAACCCCTATGCTGGATGATGATTATGTCATTTGGTTTGACAAGGGCGACAACGAATACAATATGATTGATATGCCAACGGGCGACGTGCCGCTGGTTACTACCGAGATGACACGGGCTGGGACTACTTATACCTATACTCGTAACCGCTTACTTTTAGATGTTATTACTTATATTGTTGACGACATCAGCGGAGGGGCTGTGGGTGTTACAAGCACTTTCTTCACAGCAGCGAATAACCCTGTTACTTTAGCAGTGAACCGGCTCCTTTATGTTACGATAGCTCAAAAGAATGACATAAAGCACCCCGCGGCGACAGACGGCACCACTATCGCTATGGTGTCTTTCAACTCTATTATGGATATGCTGAAGATGTTTAACGTAACGTGGGATTACAGTGCGGGGAACATAAGAGTTGAACATATCAGTTTCTACCCGCCTGTGGCCGGTGGGATAAACCTTATAGACCATGCTTTAGCCAGGGCCTCAAACAAATATGTTTACACAAAAGAGTCAATGCCTAAATATGAGAAGTTTGCATTCATAGAGGCCGACGGGGATTTCATGGCTAATGATATATGGTATGATTCGTTATGTGTGAACCAGGACTCAGGAACTAACTCTACGGAACTATCGGTAAACGTGACCACTGATATAGAGTATATTCAGGATTGTATGGCAGACCCGGATTTAACGGATGTTATCTCGGATGAGGGTTTTGTTCTGTTGACCAATTACGAAGACGGCGGTAACTATTATATTCAGCTTGCAGAGACAGGTAAGGGCGTGGCTCCGGGTTATCCTGTTAAGTTCAACGGAGACCTGTCGTGGAGAGCTTTGCATGAGTTTTTCTTCCGGCACGATAGAGTTATGATAACGGGCTATCTGAATGGTATTCTTGAGACTTTCTACACGGCAAAGAAGACAAAAAGACAAGAGGTATCTGTTATCCTTTGTGATGAGTTTGAACCTGACAAAGAGATTACTTCCGAGTTGGGAGAGGCGTATTTCGGAGGCGTCAAGGCTATTGTAGAGAAAGGATCGCTAGAGCCATCGGGACTTATGAAACTGAGTCTCCTCTATGGTCCTAAAAATAATAACAATGCAGGCAACGCACCTTCACAATGCGTTCTTGCTGTTGAAGTTGGCAGGGGTGCGCCAAACTACGACTCCACGTTCCACCTTGTCTTTACGGAGGCTGCTGATGCTGCCCTTGCTGCTGACCCGCCTCGGATGAGGATAATATGTGAACACTCTGCTGATGGAGGTACATGGAACTCCGGGTATGTAGGCACGGATGCCGCCGTTGTTGCTGGTGACAGGACGGCCACTATAACTATCGCATGGGGGCTGGATGGGGCAGGTCACCAAACGGATTGTGTACTGACTCATGTCGACGATGAACTCGGGGGTGCATGGCCTAATTATGATTTAACAAGAGATTATTCAACAACTTGCTGATGAAAACAATTTACACTACACTACCTGTTTACGATAGGCTGGCAAAACAGAACTACGAGAAAGTAAAAGCCTCAAAACTTGATATGCTTTCTCCTATTAAGACTCCGCAGTGGCGACTGCCTTCAATGGAATGGAACGTGGAGGCTGATGATCCGGGAGAGATAACATGGATTGATCTTAAAAACAAAGACGGGAACAATATCTCATCTTCATTTAATAGGTATAATATATGGTCAAATAATTCATGTCCTACATTTAATGTTAATAATCTTGAAGTCAATCAAGTTATACAGAGTAATGTGGCACATTACATATATCTACATATTACATTCTGGGGGAGAGTTGGAGATATTATTACATTATCCGGCAATTTTTCTCTTGCGGCTGGTTCAGCACCATCAATAAGATGTAATATTGCAGGTGGTGCATTAGTAACACAATATACAGCTCAGGCAGGACAGAATGATTATACATGGACATTAGCTGCGGATAATTATTATCAAATAGCAATGGGCTATGTTGCCGCAAGTAATTATTCATTTACTAATGTCTCATTAAGTCTCCCATATTCTAATGAGTTATTTTATTCTAACAGATTTAAACTTACGGATGGACAAAATGTAAGTTATGATACATTCTCACAAAGCTATGGGGATGTCTATATTGATGATTTAAGAAAAACAGTTGGGGCCGGTGAAGAAACTGCATATTTAACAATGACTTATGCACCAACAATAGCAGGCGAGATATTAATTCCCGGATACTTAATAAATAAGTTAAGAATATATTATGATTTGACATTAAATTCAGGAACTGCACCTAAAATAGAATTAAGAGATGCAGCCACAGGTCTTGTAACAAGTTCTAATACTGTGACATTAGTGGCCGGCGAACACGTTGCTTATCTCACACCGATAATAAATACCGGGGTTGATTTACGAGTTTATATATTTAATTCTGATACTGAACTTGTTAATTGTAATCTAAAAATAATAGATAGTGGTTATATATCTGTCCACCCATCTCTTTATACTGCCCTTACTAATGATTATTTCCAGTATAAGGGCGGCACATTAGGGACACTATTAACAGCAGGTTTTTACTATCTTAAATTCACAACCGCAGACGGTCATATTTATTATTCCGATTATTTTGATGTGGATTGTATATATCCTAATCTCATAACAGAGTGGAGCAGCACTACATACGAGACCTTTACCTCTGTTGATACAGCTATAACTTCAGCCATTGAGACAGGAGCTAACGGAAGCGCGGAATCAGATACTTTTGTATTAACACAATTAGAGAATATAACAGTTATATTTTTTCATACACAGAATAGCGGTCAGCTTCCCACTATTTATTTAAGGAACACCGTGGGGTGGGTAGATAGTAATGCTATTGTTGCCGGGCTTAATGTTATAACTCTCACGGCTACCACAGCCGACACTTATTATGTGTATCTCGCAAACACAGCCGCCGCAAACTTCTCTACATCAGAAGTCTTAATCATTCGCCAATATTCCGAGAAATACACGAGGATAAACTTCTCAAATACCTGCGACTTGGGTGATATATTATATGAAGACGGATTAACGCAGTCAATGTGGCTGGAATCAGAGCCTATGGAGAACACTTTCCCGTTAGACGAAGAAGGTTCAAAAGACGGATACGGCAAGTTCATCCGTTCGTTTGGACGGCAGGACAAGAAATATCTTTTGCGAACAAAAGAGCTTCCGGGATATATGGCAGATGTGATTTACAGGATCATGCTTCACGATACGATTGAACTTATTGACCGTGTTGGTGACACACATGATGTTTATAACTGGGATCCGGAACATGAATATCTCTTTGATGATAAATACTATGTCAAGTTTGACATAACGTTTGATTATGACGAGGCTTTCGTCGTCGGAGGGTGTTGTAATAATTTAACATAATGTTTTTGAGTGAGAGATATAGATAAGTTATTTTTGAGTATTAATTTAAAATTGAAGTGAAATGAGTATTTATCTTTTACCCGAATGTCCTACTACCTGCGAGGGAGTATTGGAAGCGGTGAGTTTTAGTGAGTGTGCGCCGGAGACACATCCGGGGGAGATTGAGTGGTTATATTTGTGGGTTGACAGCGATACCCCGCCTTTTGCAAATCAGGACGAGTATGACCATATAGCTAACTGGCTTACTCATCTATCTGAAGCTGGCACTGAGATAGATGACATCAGGGCTATCCATGTCATTGGTGAACAGCCAGAGCCGGAACAGACAGAGACGACCATATCTGGCGACCGTATTGTCTATGGTTATAAGAAGTTTACTCTTAACTTAGAGGTTGACGAGACCAATGAGATAAACTATAACTTCTTACTCGGTTCAGAATGTAACGGTTCTTATAAAGCCAACTATCAGACTGCTGACGGTATAATGTTCGGGGGATGGCAGGGGCTAGACGTATCGGTTAAGATGAACATGGTCATACCGAGGAGCCGTCAGGAATTGATCAAGTACATGATAAAGGTAACCTGGTCAAGTAAGAATCATCCTTTCCGTCAACATTTTTCACCCATAGCATAATGGCAACAGATCAGAATACAGGATGCGGGAGCCTGGCACTGAGGTTTATCCAGATGCTTGGTTCCACGATTTACGGCTATCAGGATATTGCTGGCGTGACGCACTACCGGATTAATAGCTTGGTATATGAAGATGATTGCACTGAGCTTAGTACCCTTGTAGATTGCGACACTAACCATTTCACTCCCGACAGGCTGTTAGTTGAGAATACCTTTGCCCTGGATGACTGTAATTATCTTGCATGGAAGATATTTTCAAACTCCGATAACGACTGGACAGACTATAATGAGTGTGCAGAGATGCAGATTTCGTTTCTTGAGATGCTGGCACGGTGTATAGTTGTTTATGCAGGTCATACGAAGATAAATGCAGTCATTGACCACGGGTCATGCAGTGAGCTGACACCAATACTGGATTGTACCACCAATGCCATTGAATCCGAAAGGTTGCTTGTCGCTAATGTCTTTGCAAAAGATGACTGTGACAGGTTGCTAATCAAGCTATTCAGTGATAGTGATACGTTTACGGATTATCATACAAAATGTGTGGAGTCGCCGGAGTCATTTATTGAATTACTTGCAAGGTGTATTGTAGAATATGACGGTCATTATTATATCAATATAGCTATTGTAGAGGGTTACTGTGATGACCTGATAGCTTTCTGGACGTGTGCTATCAATCACATCCCGGCTGAGAGGGCTTTGGCAGAGAATGTCTTTGCTGAAGACTCATGTGGTAATCTGGCTTTGAAAGTATTTAGTAACGAAGGTGAACAAGGGAGGGAACAGTAATGAGCGAACCAAAAGCAAGCGGGTTTAAGAAGCAAGTTTGCGGCGACCTGCATCATACAGAAAAAGGAGCGGCACTTAAAGACTCCCTGGGGGGTTATGTTGACCTCCAGATCGTGGGTACTGATACTAATGTACTCGGCCCTATTGACGGGGCAGCTCTTGTTACTGACTATACTCCGGGAGTTGATCCTGACGGTAATCCGAATACTAATTTTGACGGGACGTTTATGATAACCATAGAAACCGATGCGGGGATATATTATGTTACCCTCGCCGATGGGAGCGACTTCATGATAACCCCTACACAGTCAACGGCGTACTTAGGACAGTGGTATCCAGCACGATTACTTTCTGTCGATGTTGGCACTACGGGGTTATTTTCGGTAGGATATTGAGATGAGAAACAGGGTCATGCAACGGATATATATTGTCTCGTTGTGTGACCTTTATTAATACATAATTGACATGGCTATCGGGATAGGTATAGGTAATTGTTTTAAACACGGTGGATTTAGCTTTAGCCAGTACTGGGCTCGTCAATCAGAGGTATTGTTTTTTGGACTTTATTCTGACATTTCCGGTGGTCAGATGCCTAATAAAGTTTCGGGTGCAACTGATTACCTTACTGTTGCCGGAGTTGCCGGATCAGAGACTTATACCTGTCCCAATACTGCTACTTATAAAAGTGCTGATACTGATTATGTGTGGTTTACATCCGCAGCAGCACAAAGGACAGTAACAACTGCCGAATTAATAGGATATAATTTTGGGAGAACATTTGTAAAATATCTGAATGATGCACCTAATACTATTGAGGCTATACTTATTTTTAAGTCAACGGCAACTATCACTCAGACAATAGAGGACAAGTTAAGCAAAGATTTTAGCCTCTATATGTATTATTTCAATGAGCTTAATCTTAATGGATTTTTAAAGTCAAACAGGCCGAGTAAGTTATGGAGCCCGTTACATAATGGACACTATAAGTGGTATAATTATTTAACAGGCGTTACACAAGTTGGAGGGTTAGTCTCTGCATGGGCAGATTGGCTTGGTTCTGCGAATCCTCTTTTACAGGCGGGTGCTGATGGAATAAAACCCGTATTGAGTGCAGATGGAATATTAGGTGACGGGGCAGATGATTTTCTGAAAACTGCTGCCTTTACTTGGAGTCAACCCGAAGAGGTATGGATGGTAATAAAACAAGTTACATGGACTCGTTATGATAGGATTTTTGATGGGAATACGAATGATACAATGAAATTTTGGCAAGAGGATATTACTCCGAAACTTCAAGTCGGGATAGGGGGTACCAGTGCAAAAAATGCTAATCTCGCTGTTAATACGTGGGGTATTATAAGAGTATTGTTTAATGGAGTTAATAGTGAATTTCAAATAAATCAAACAGTAACAGATGTATTTGATTGTGGGGCATCCAATGCTGGTGGTTTTACATTATTTGCACGAGGTTTAGGTGCAAGCTCGTGGGCAAATGCTCAGGTTAAAGATATTATTTTAGGAAATGCCGCAAGTGATACAGCAACAAAAGCCCTTATATATAATAATCTGAAGGAAATAAATGGACTGTGATGGCTATTCAGACATTAACATATTCAATGAACGGGACTCGGCTATTAGCTGCCATTAATGCCAATATATCAGATATTGAGAACATGGCAACGGGTGATTCTGATACGGTACTTGGTTCGGTTAGTACATATCAGGATTTTGTCAGTTCGGTTAATACTGCTATTGATGATATTAATAAGTCATCAACAGGCAGGGCAAAGGCACATACAGACATAGTAACTACGGCAGGAGCTTTAATCTCTGGGATGAATACTAATTTTGGAATAGTCAATGGACAGGCAGAATTATTTCAGGCAGAAGTACCTCCATTTTTCCCAAAGTTAAAACAACTTTATATTGGGAGTGATTATGCAAGGATAGTATGTCAGCAGGATGATTGGAAGTTAGCAATGATATGGGGAAGCGATATTTTATATCTTTCGGCTGACGGGGGGGCTACGTGGCCGTATTCAAAACAGATAGCATTTACAGCAGCTAACCTTCGTATGGCATGGGTGTTTAAAGATGGTTCTGTAATTGTTGCAGGGAAGGAGGATGATAATAAGATTTATTCTTCTCAGGATTTACTAACGACAGTAAATGAAATCACAGTTCCCGGTCTTGTAAGGCACGTTCCTGTGAATGCTGCATTGCCCGGTTTATATTTTGGTGCTCTTATGACTGAATCTTATATGGTAGATGGTGTTGAAGTTCTTGCATGGGGGGCATATTGGCAGGGGCAGGATGATGTAGGGGCAACACCTATTAATATATATTATACGGCAGATGGTGGGGCAACGATAAAGATAATGTATAAGTTTGGTGATAATCCTGCTGAAAGAGATGACGGTACATCTTATGCGGGGGCAGGGGGAAATATTATCGGAGATGTAACTAATCCTATTTACTGTCATCACTTCCATTATACTGCTTTTAATTCTTATAATGAGACTTTCTATTTCTGTACGGGGGATCATGGCGTAGAATGTGGAATATTGGAAGGTCATTATAATACTGTAACAGATGTATGGACTTTGACATGGCACGCGATGACTGATGCGGGGAATTTCTTCAGAGTGGCAGGTATGAGATTCCCTGATGCAAGTACAGTAATATGGACAAATGATGCAGGAGATGGTGGTGGTATTTATCAATGTTCACTTGCAAATATATTCAGTACCGATCATGGAGATCATACAGCATTATTTCTGTCAGGGGGGTCTGTAAATGAAGACATGATAGGGTTGTCTGAATATGGGGAACACATGATATCAACACGTTTTACTGATTCTCCCAGTATAGTAGGATCAAATGATTATGGTGTGACATGGCAGAATATACCGGATGAGTATTTTCAACACCTGCCAGTTCATCCGGTTTTTCTATCAGTGCAAAAACCTTTTAAGATTGATAGTGATGGTTATATGTTGGTTCATAATTCATCACTTGCAAATCAGTGTGCTCAATATTGTTTCTTAATGAAACTAATGAATAAACCAACTTAGAGGAGCTGATACGCGTCTCCGAGAGATTATGACAGATGAGATATGACAATAGATAAATCAAAAACGGTAGTTGTTCCACAGTGGTTGTTGACATTGATAATCAGTGTCACAACCATATCCTTCGGGTTGTGGGGCGGCAAAGCAATCATGGAGACCAAAATAAACAGAGCCGAGTATGATATTCAGTGTCTACAAAAGGAGAAAGTATCCCGTAATGAGTTTGAACTTGTCATTAAGGCTATTGATAAACTTGAAAAGAAAATTGATGACCTCAAAGATGAATAAACGGGTAATTGTTTTTCTATCAATATGGGTGGCACTTATCTTTATGAGCATAGGGACGGTCAGTTATGTGTCATACAAGTACTCGCAGGAGCTTTCCGATTCAATATATTATTACAGAGTCCTCAATGCACCGACAAGAGCAATACATGGAACCCCGGTGACGGAAGATAGTATATTCATAAAGAGACTGGAGGACTCAACAAAGGAACTAAGATGAATACTTTTCAGGTCATATCGGTTATCATATCAGCAGTCTTTCTGCTCTCTACAATATTCGGGGTTTACCTGAAGCTGAAGATTGACATAACGAAAGTTGATATGCGTATAAATGCTATTAACAGAGAATTGCTTCAAAGAGAGATAGCCACGCTTCTGGCAGAGAAGATAAACAGGGAAGATCATAAAGAGATACTCACTAAAATAGACCACCTTATTGAAATATACTCACAGAAATGAACCATTTTTCAGAAACAAGCAAGGCAAGACTAAAGACCGCACACAGGGACTTGCAGACCCTTTTCAACCATGTTATTATAGACATGGATACGACAATCGTATGTGGCCACCGGGATAAGCCCGAACAGGACAAAGCATTTGCAGAGGGCAAAAGTAAACTGCAATATCCTAATTCAAAACATAATAAGAATCCTTCGTGGGCCGTTGACGCTGCTCCTTACGTAAAAGGCAAAATTGACTGGACCCGGGATCAGATGCTTTTCTTTGCCGGATATGTAAAGGCGTGTGCTGATCAGCTTTACAGGATAGGAACTATTTCGCACCGGATACGGCTCGGGGCTGACTTTGATATGGATGGAGACATTCATGATGACAGCTTCCGGGATGAACCTCACTTTGAACTGATTCAGAATGAAAGAGACGTTTAAAAAAGCATATCAATTTTTTGATGATTACGGCTGGATTATATTGATCATTGCTTGTGTACTGATTATTGCAAACATTAATAAGATACTGAAATGAGAATCGCTAACTATTCAATTCATCCGGAGAATTACAGTAAGCGTACACCGGTAACGCTTAAAAAGATTGCAGATATTATCCTTGCAACTATCCTGGTTATTGATCCTATCATGATGGAAGTCCCTGACTTTGCCGGTAAAGAGTGGGTTACGTGGGGATGGAGTGCTTTCGCTGTGCTTTTTAAGTTCATTACTAAAATGGTAACCGATGCAGATGTTTACAAAACTACTTGACTGGTTAAAAAAACGAATATGGCTTATTTTAGCGTTTATTTGCGTTTTAAGCATAGGTTATTTTTTTGGGCATAGCCCCTTGAAAAAAGAAAGAGCCTTAAATGTGGCTAATCTGACAGCGTACAGGGATACAATTCAAAGGTATTCTGTTAAAATAGGGTCACTGGAAAACTTTGTATCAGTAAAAAATGCCATTATTGAAGATCAAAAAGATGCTATCCGGGCAGGATTACTTGAGAAAGAACGTCTGAAAGCCCTACATTTGAAACAGGTTTTGGCAAATACTAAACTGGAGAGTACGATTAAGATACTCAGGGATTCGTTAAAATTGGTTCCGGGTACGACAATAATAACTATAAAAGATACATCAGGGGTTTATCAGAGTTATGTTAAAATACCTTTTGATCTATTAAAAATCAACGAGAAGTATCTTACTCTTAATGCAGGAATGGACACAAATAAACTCGCTTGGTTCAAACTTGAGACTTTGTTTTCCGGGGAGCTGACTCTCGGTTATCAGAAAGCAGGATTCCTGAAAGTTAAACCGGTTGGCATATTTACAACTGAAAATCCTTATCTGAAAGTCAATTCAATGGAGGCACTGATCATTAAGGAGAATAAGAAGTTTTATCAAAAGACCTGGTTTCATGTGGTACTAACAACTGCCATCCTTATAACCGGACATCAGTTTATTAAGTAGTTTCTGAGCCGGGGAAGTGGTTAGCCCCGGTAGTTTTCATAGTTTCTTGGTTTTAGGGGCAGAGGGTCGGTTCATTCCGGCTCTCTGTTTTTAAAATAAATTTGCATAATAAATAAATACGTTTTAAATTTGCCTTAGTTCGTTGAAGTTATAAGGCGGTATCACTGGACCCGGGTTCGATTCCCGGCATCTCCACTCCGATTAATCCCGGATGGTGGACGGCTTAGACAGCCCCGGCTTATGGTTGTGCCTTAACAACCAGTATGGGGATGACTGGATTTGACAGGATGCAAGGCAATAATGGAGGACTAAAGCCATAAAAGGCAAAACAATTTCAATGACCGAAAGGTCACAGTCACGCATGGCAGCGTAATTGCTAAGAGGCAACTCTTGACGACTAAGGAGGGTGAAGATAGTAACCCTCCTTTTTTTGCTCCTACGATGCGCCCGGTGATGTGTGTTGAATGATCTGCCCGTTAGTCGTGGCGCAGGCCGTTTTGTAACAGAAGGGCTGAAATCGTAGATAAAGGGGTTTGTAGTGTTATTTATAATGAATATAAATTACAAAAAATCTGCATTCTATTTGACATAATAATATTGTAGTATATAAGTAATATATACCTTTACCCCGTTAAGCAAAATAGAAAAATAGATTATCTTTATTTAGACTAATTATAAATAACAAAATGAAAGCAACAGATTTAAAAACAGGAATGAAAATGATTTTTACTCCGACTGGTGCCGAATTTATAATATCAAACGTAACGGATAAGAAAATTAGTTGGTGGACAGGGATTGCTGAAAAAAGTTCATGGGGGAAAAATACAATGAGAAGAGCTTGTACTTCAATAAGAATCTTTCAAAGGGGAATAGATAACGGAACATATATTATTAAATAACTCGTTACCGCTAAAAACTTTTAACATGAAGATAAATTTCACACGACTTATTGCAGAATCCGGTGAGAAGCTGACAAAGGCTCAGCTCGCACGGGAAATGACTGAGGCTGAATTGTTCGGATCACAGACATCCGGGGAGCTGATGATACAGCGATTACAAAACGGTAAGGCGAAGTCCGTAAAGTGGGACGTCATAAAGTGGCTCGTTAAACGATTCAACCGTCCGGGAGCAGAGATAATTACATGGGATAACTAAATACTTAAAACTATGAAGACTGACAAACTTGAAAAACTAAATGCTTGCAGAGAGGCTATTGAATATGTAAGGGAACAGAAATCTGCTATCCTCGCATGGCAAAACTGTGAGCGGGGCGACTGGATGTTATGGCTCGCTAAAAAGCTGGATGTTGACGATAAGGCATTAACTATGGCTAAGGCTATGTGTGCAAAACAAGTTGAACATCTGATGACAGACCAAAGAAGTAAAGATGCTTTACAGTCCTGTTTTGATTATGTTAATGGCAAAATTACAAGGGCAGAGTTAGATGCCGCCGCCGATGCCGCCTATGCCGCCTATGCCGCCGATGCCGCCTATGCCGCCTATGCCGCCTATGCCGCCGCCAATGCCGATGCCGCCTATGCCGCCGCCCGAATAAGTTCGCTAAAAAAGTCGGCTGATATATGTCGGGAATATTTAACAGAAGAAGTTTTAACAGCTTATAAAAGACTAAAGCTATGAACGCAAAAGATGTAAACAACATTATGGCTCACTTCAACCCTAAGCCTGAGAGTCTTGAAGACGTGGGTGTCTGCCCTCGGTGTGGCGGAAACATACTTCGCAGGGAGAAAGTGTTTGTTGAAAACAACTGGGAGCTGTATATAAAAGAAGACTTAGACTATGGCCTTTATGAGTGCCTCGGTTGCCGGTGCGAGTTTCGGGTAGTGCCGGATCATCTTTGGAACGGAGAGCCTAAAGGAATTAAATTTGAAATCGTAAACCAATAAAAACAAAACTATGGAAACAGCATTACAAAAAATTTCTGATCAGGTACAGACATGGACACCGGAAGAGGTATCTATAATCAAAGATACCGTTGCAAAGGGATTTACAAACCTGGAACTTGCATATTTTCTTAACGTGGCGAAGTCATACGGCCTTAATCCATTCCTTAAACAAGTGTGGGGCTATAAAGATACAAAGGGCAATATCATTGTATTTGCCGGACGTGACGGCTTTTTAAGTAAAGCTCAATCAGATCCACGATGGAACGGGATTTCTTCAGATGCTGTCAGGGAAGGAGAGTTTTTTGATTTAAATATAGCTCTCGGTCATTGTTCACATATAAAAGACGTGACCTCAAAGGCAAAGATACTCGGAGCCTATGCTATTAGCAAACCCAAAGGATGTGAATATGCTACCATTGAATGGGCTGACTTTGATACTTATAACAAAGGGTATAATGTTTGGAAGGCCGACCCAGTAGCCATGATTAAGAAAGTTGCTGAGTCGCATTGTCTTGCTAAAGCCTATGGCATAACAGGACTGGCAGTGGAGGAAGATTTTGAGATCAAGAATGATGTGGCCATAACAAAAGATCATGAAGAGAAGCCGAGTATTAAATCCTTTGGTTATGCTGAGGAGCTTATCAGAACATCTAATTTTGATGAAGAGATGAAAGAGGTTTTTGAAAAGAAACTTGCTGATCCTGAAATTACAAATATTGAAATGGAAAATATAATTACAGAACTCAAAGAGAATCAACCTAAAAAATATTAAAATGGCAAACTTAAACATTAAACTAAACTTGCAAAATCTTATTTGTGCATGTCGCTTTGAGAAAGGAGCAGCCGGACCAGTGGAGTGCCTTATTATTCCACTTGAAAAAAATCATCTATTCAAAGGTGAAAAAGGGGTGTATCTTGACCTAACAGCTTTTGAACTCAAAGAAGCAAAGGACAAGAAAACGCACCTCATCAAGCAAAAACTTCCGAAAGAGGTATTTAAGGCAATGACTGACGAGCAAAAGAAAAGCACCCCTATCCTGGGTGATGTATCTATTTGGGAACATACCGAACCCGAACCAGTAAGTGACTTGAAACCTATTGCAGAGGGAGACGACCTTCCATTCTAAATTGAAGCGCAAACTACAAACAGAGGTTGACCGTGAAATGGTTATATCTTTTATCCGGCGGTTGGATATTAAGAAGCTCTATACCGTTGAAGTAATTGAAAAGAAATCTACACGGTCAATCTCTCAAAACAATCTTTACTGGCTTTGGCTCACATGCATTGAATTTGAAACAGGAACCGAAAGAAATGATCTACATGACTATTTCAAAGATAAGTTCCTGATACCTGAAGATATTAAAGTATTTGGAGAATCCCGGCAAAGGCGTACAACTACTAATATGAACACGACTCAATTCAAATATTACTTAGATCGTATTCAGATATTTGCCAATACTGATTTATCAATTTCCTTACCTGATCCCGAAAGCCAATATTGGGATGAGTTTTATAAATTTTATATAGACAAATTATGACCGACTATCCAGACGACCAGGCAGAGGACTTCTCCCCTGAAGAGATTTACGGTAATCCTGATGAGATAAACAATTAAAATCTATACAATGAAACTAAAAGACATTACAAGTGGAATCGGAGTACGTTTTTATTTAACGCATAACAACCGGAAGTTAACCAGAGGACGGCACGTTCAATATGTTCATGTCGGAGGGCGTTCTAAACCTATTTATCACGGAGCGAAATGACCCGCCACTGTAAAGTTTATATGAGGTACTTTGATTACGGGGAGCAGGATGTTATGCTATGCGAAGCCTGTGGCCGTCCGGCAAAAGATATTCATCATATTGAGGGCAGAGGCAAGGGCAAGGATGTAATCAGTAATCTAATGGCTATGTGCCGTAAATGTCATGACCGGGCGCATGGAATAGGGAACGTCCCTTTATCTAAAGGGCGAAGTACAATATCTTCATAATTGTTTTTTAGCAGGTGACAGACATAGATTTTTAAAATAAATAAAATGAAAGCAAATGAATTGAGAATCGGGAATTGGATATTAATTCCATATCAGAATGCGCCAATAGCAATACCGGCACATGAAACACAGGTTCAGGGTATGACAATATTTGGGGAAATATTGACAAACAATACACCTGAACACGAAGGATTGAAAACAAATCCTAATCATATCTCTGGTATTCCCCTAACCGAAGAATGGCTATTAAAGTTCGGGTTTGAGAAAAAAGATGGTGCTGGATTATGCGGTTTTTACAAAGATATATTATGGAATAAATATATTTGTTGGGCATGGAGTATAGATGTAGGAATAGAAGATAAGAATGGAGATGAATTATTGAGTTTTATTAAAATAAAATACGTTCACCAACTCCAAAATCTATACTTTGCTTTGACCGGAAACGAATTAACTATAAACCTATGACACTACAAACAGACAAACAACTCGCAGACAAGGTAATGGATTCACTATTCCGTTATCTCGGCACTTCATTTATTTGCGAAGATCAGACAGGTAAGACGGTCGGTCAAGTCGTGAATAGATACGCACCTGCAAAGGCTGAAGTTATTATCAGCAAAATCGCACTAACTGTATTAGGGGCTAATTTGCCCGGTCAGAAATCGCAGATAAGAAATCTTAAATTTGTAAACTAATGGACTGGAAATCATTTTTTCAAGTGGCTGTTCCGTTGATAGGAGCTATCTGCCTGATCGCCGGGGTCGTGCTTTACCGTAAGGGCGTTGATGATGCGAAGAGTTTTGAGGGTGAGCTTCGTTACCTGCTCGCTTGTATTCGCCTGTTCCCGGTCACTGATGTCGCTTATAAGACAATCAATGATCAGTTCACTAAGATCAACAAGATGAAGGGCAGGGATAAAGAGCAGGTCATCGTGGCGTTTGTAGAGTTCGCTCATAAGTTTCATGCTTTTATGAAGCCTGGGCCGGAAGCTGAGATAAAGAATACTGAGTGAATAAATATAAAATAAATTTGTTTATTCAAAAAAGATGTTTATATTTGCAGTACCAAATTAATCGTGTATGAGTTATTTTGAATTATCAGTTCTTAAAAATACCCCGCACAGGGCAAAATTTCCATCGGTCGGAGTTACACGCTCCAGGGTGACCGGTGGTTTTTTTGTTACTGGCGGGGTTGTTTTTTGGAGGGTGGGTAATGGGTAAAGAGGCTTTTTATTTTTCACACGACTACGAACCAACAGGCGATCCAAAATTACAGGCTCTTGTTGGTGAATTTGGTGCTGTTGGCTATGGTGTTTTTTGGCGCATTATAGAGATGTTACATTCAAATTCTGAACATAGATTGCCATTAAAACAATATCTTTATCTAGCAATTGCCAAGCAAATGCTAGCAAGTGCTGAGCAAATTCAAGCAATTATACAATATTGCCTTTTGCCATGTGAGTTGTTCTTATCTGATGATGAATACTTCTGGTCTAATAGGGTAAATAACAACTTTGAGAAGAGGGCTGAACTATCTGAAAAACGGGCAGTTGCAGGTAGGCTCGGAGCAATTGCTAAGCAAAATCTAGCAAAACCTAGCAAAGGAAAGAAAAGAAAAGAAAAAGAAAATATAATATCTATAAGTCTTTTTTGGGACTCATATCATGATATTACGAAGTTAAAGAAAACTGATTTTCAAGCTGCCTCAAAGTATTGGGATAAACTTAATGATAATGAACGGCAAAAAGCTATTGATAACATAAAGCCTTATTTTGATTCCCTGAGTGATAAGAAATATTGCAAGAAAGCCCGGACATATTTGGCTGATAAAAACTTCAATGATGAGTTTAAGAAAGTTACGGTAAGTGGTGTGCCGGAAGAAGCGTATGATAGGGACGGATGGGGAAAAAGAATTGAAGACTGATGGAACAAGCATTAACTGAGAAAGAATTACAATTTAAGATAGCTAGCTTCCTGTCAAATTATTTTAAGGTTGAAATGGAAGTATGGTCAACGGATGCGAAGAGGAGAATTGATATAATCATGATTCATAACAGCGACATACAAAGAAAGTATCCTATCGGTATAGAGATTAAGACTGATGATAAGAAGACCGGCTCACTACTTGGTCAATGGCTTCATCAAGCAAATGACTATACTGAGAAGACTTTTGTAAATTACGGTAAAGTGATGGTTTTGACTTATCCACAGATAAGCGGAAAATGTTTAGATGAGGGTAAGCTAATGCATCAGCATAATGTTTTTGAATCAGGGAGCCTTGCTTGTCAGCATAATGTCAATACTTTTTTAGGGCAATTTAATATCGGAGAATTGCAAAGATATTTTTTTAATGACAAGGAATATTTGAGAATTGTTTTTAACGCCCGGTTAATATGGGATCACCGCAGGGATGAGTTTAAAACTGAAAATTATCTGTTATCATGCAAAAGATAACCATATTCAGAAACGCTAAATCGGTTGACGAACCCTATCATATTACGATAGATAAGGTTATCCAGCGTATTAAGTCCGGGCGATCAGCTCTTTTAATTTATCAGATTCGTGCCTGTGAAGATGAGAAGAAACGGAGGGATATTAAAAAACAACTTCCGGCACTTTGTTTTTCGGGTACGTTTTCTAAACGTGAAGATAAGGCACTCATTGAACACTCAGGGTTAATAGCTATTGATTTTGACCATTTAGGGGAAAGATTAAGCGATTTAAAAGCCCGTCTGATAAGTGATAAATATACTTTCTTATTATTTATTTCTCCATCAGGAGACGGGTTAAAACTTATTGTTAAGATCCCGAACTCTGTAAAGACACATTCTTTAAGTGCGGCTGCCCTTACTGATTATTATGGAGACGAGAAGTTGGATGAGTTCAAAGATGTTTCCCGGATATGTTTTGAGAGTTACGATCCTGATGTTTACTATAACCCGGAATCAGATGTCTTTACAACTCTTAAAGAAGAGAAGATCATAAAACAGTCCATTGCAACTACCGAAGTCATTTATGATTACGCTCTTATTATTTCTAATATTGAGAAATGGATGGAGACTAAGGGGGAATATTATCAGGATGGGAACAAACATAATTTTCTGGTAAAGATATTTGCTGCCTGTAATCGGTTTGGTGTTCCGCTTTTGGATGCGAAGCAAATGATCACTTTTAAATATCAAAATGCAGCCAGTAAAGTAGATCCTAAAGATATTCATTTAATAGCCGATAAAATTTACAAGAACTTTTCAGGTACTTCATGTTCCGCTCATTTTGATAAGACCGGAAAGCCTATTGAAACAATCACTAAAAAAGAACTTGTTTATGAGGCTATTGAAACAAATGTTCCTCTGTCTGATGTTATCTACTTAGATAATGTAAGGGAGTCAATGTTACTTAGTTTTAAAACAGGTCGCTCGCAGGGGGAAACAACTCACTTTAAAAAGATTGATGAACATTTTAAATGGAAGCGGGGAGAATTGACACTCATGCACGGGATAATGAACCAGGGGAAAAGTACAATGATAATGCAACTCTGTTTGATGAAAGCTGTTTTTGAAGGTTATAAATATGCTTTCTTTTCCCCTGAACAAGATCCCCCTGATGATTTTTATGATGATCTGATCCATATGTATATCGGAGAGAATACTCAGTATGGGTTTGCAAATCAGATGCCGGAAACAGAGTACGTTAAAGGAATGGATTTTATTAAAGAACATTTCTTTTATATCTATCCTGAGAACGAAAGCCCGTCACCTGATTATATCAATACCCGGTTTGTAGAACTGATTAAAAAGCACAAAGTTGATGGTTGTGTTATTGATCCTTATAATCAACTTGACACCGACATTAAGAAAAACGGCGGACGTGAAGATTTGTATTTGAGTGCATTTTTAAGTCAGCAGAAAAGACTTGCACAACAATATCAAATCTTTATGGTTATCATTGCGCATCCACGGGGGTCGCTTAGTAAAAACAGCAACGGTGATTATGAGAAGCCAAATGTTTATGATCTTTCCGGTGGTGCTATGTGGAGCAACAAATGTGATAATGTTCTGTGTACTTACAGACCTTATTATACTTCGGATTATGAGAGGCGGGATGTGGAATTTACCAGCCAGAAGATTAAGAAACAGAAACTTTGCGGCACTCCGGGGACTGTTCAGATGCGATTCAAAAGAGGAGCGATGCGTTATTATGAGATGAATGAACAAACAGAAATACCTAATCCGCTAGATGTCAAGAGCGGTCCAAGTAAGAATATTTCAATTAACTTTTATGAAACGGACAAAGATGAAGCACCGTTTTAATTTATTAACTGTGACCCGATAATAAGATGAGCGACATTAAACATTTTTGATATGGAATATAATTTATTTAACGATCACTTTCAGAATTATAAAGTTTATGCTATACCAAAGGCGCAACTGATAATTGCAGACATACCGTATAATGTCGGAATAAACGCTTATGGCTCAAATCCTGCATGGTATATTGACGGAGACAATAAGAACGGAGAGAGTAAACTGGCTGGTAAGGAGTTTTTTGATACGGATAAGGATTTTAGGGTTAAGGAATTTATGCACTTCTGCTCAACCATGCTTATTAAAGAACCGAAAGAAAGAGGCAAGGCTCCGTGTATGATTGTGTTTTGTGAGTTTGAACAGCAATTCTATTTAATAAACTTGGCAAAAGAATACGGACTAAACAACTACATTAATCTGGTTTTCAGAAAGAATTTTTCTGCACAAGTTTTAAAAGCTAATATGCGAGTTGTTGGAAATTGTGAATATGGATTAATCTTATTCCGTGAAAAACTACCCAAGTTTAATAACAATGGTAAAATGATATTTAACTGTTTTGATGTAGAGAGGGATAATGAAACGAGGAAGATTCATCCTACTCAGAAATCAGTTCCTTTATTAAAACAACTTATTGAAGTATTTACAGACAAAGGGGATGTTGTTATTGACCCCGTGGCCGGGAGCGGAACTACATTATTGGCAGCCCTGAAGCTTGGCAGAAAATCCTATGGATTTGAGATAAAAAAGAATTTCTATAAAGAAGCTACCGAATTAATTAATGAATGGCAACAAAAGGAAAATGAAATTAATGATCTCGGTTATGCTAAAACGGAAATAAGTAAATCACATCCAATATTATTCTGATATGTTTAAAGAGATTTGTAAGTTGATTTGTTTTCGGGAGCACGTGCCATTTGAGCAGGTGCTCGCCCACACCCGAAAGAAAGAGATAGTCTATACAAGGCAGTTGATCCAGTCGTTTTGCTTGGAGTTTGATGTGGGCAAAAAGGAAGAGATCGCCTCATACTTCGGGCAGGACAGATGCACCATATTCAATTCCTGCAAGGCTATTCAAAACTATTATGACACCGATAAGACTAAGCGGGCGCAAATAGACAGTTACCGGAGGGAGCTGACAAACATCAAAAAGGGACTTCATGGGCAGGGAGGCATGAAGCTGAATTACTTTGCAGTTGAAATGATGAGACGGGGTGTCAGGATGCCTGTCATTAATTCTTTGTAAATTTGCAAAAACAAGGGGGACTGATGAGAAACGCAATTTAAAAAGATTGCTAGTATGAACGAATAATGTGGAGATGAAAAAGATGTTGATAACAATTTTTTTGATACTGATAAACCTAACCCTGACAGCCCCGGACAATGGCAGGGCAGACGTACCGGCGGGAGAGGTACTATATATCTACAACGTATCAGACCCGTTTCTTAGGGCGATTATACGCTTTGAAAGCAACTATAATGCTGATGCTGTTAATCCGTACACTAAAGCACGGGGCATTTTGCAAATATTACCCGTGATGATCAATGAGGTAAATAAATACAGCGATACCCGGTACACGTGGAATGATGCCTATGACCCGGCAAAGAGTGTAGAAATTTGGTACATTATTCAGGGGGCTAAGAATCCTAAGTACTATCCTGACAAGGCTATAAGGTTGTGGTTCGGGACGGGAAAACAGCATGACGGGATGACGTGGTGCGATTATTATCAAAAAGTGATGAGAGATTTATAAACCACAAAATTAACCAATATGAAAATATATAAATATCCGATTCCTGTTAATGATGAGATAGTCATTAAAATGCCAATGAGTGCAAAGGTATTAACCGTACAAATGCAAAAATCAGAACCTTATATCTGGGCGTTAGTTAATCCTGATGAAGAAATGGTAGAAAGAAGATTCTATTTATATGGTACAGGAATGACAATAACTCATTCAGAATCATATATCGGAACATTTCAAATGCTTAACGGCGGGCTGGTATTTCATTTATTTGAGTTGAATAGGCCATTTTAAAATAAGTATTTATACTTATTCAAAAGAGGTATTTATGCTACTATATTTTAAGATTTACGATATTAAGTTTGTAAGGTCAAATAAGACAAACCTTGCAAAACGGCGTTGCTTGGATCAGGCAATTGCCAGTATAGGCAAAAGATATTTTTCTTTGGGGACTTCTTTTTCTTTTCTTTCTTTTGCCGTTTTCTTTCTTTTCTTTTTCGGGGAATGATTACAATTAAAGATATAAACCATGGAAGTAGAAATTAAAAAAACCAAAGATTTTGCAATATTCAAAGAGGTTGCATCAAACCGGGAGGTAGATCAGAAACATGTAAATAAATTAATACATGCCATTGAAGCTAAAAATTTATTATCAGTTAATCCGATACTTGTAAATAAAGATATGTTTGTTATAGATGGACAGCATAGGTTATCGGCAGCAAAATATCTGAATACTGAAATATATTATATAATTGCATCGGTTGACCGGAAAGATATTTCACGGCTTAATAGTTATCAGAAAAACTGGACGGCAATGGATTATATTAATTTTTACACTATTGAAAAAGTTAATCAGTTTATGCAATTAAGTCATCTTATAAATAAATATCCTGACATGTCAATAAGTGCATTATTGACCCTTAGTAATAGTGAAGGCCGGAGAGATTTGCCACAACTTAAAGAGGGATATTTAGATGTATTAAATATTAATCATGCTATTGCTGTTTGTGAAATATGCACTTTATTGAACAAGCAATTTCAATATACGTTTGTTTGGGATAGCCGATTCCCTCTGGCTATTAGTAAAACAATGAATACAGAAAACTATAAGCAAGAGATATTAATTGAGAAAATTTCCGGCAATCCGAGAGCCTTTGTAAAATGTCATACCACAAAACAATATATTTCTATGATTGAGGAAGTTTATAATCATTCACTTTCAAAGAATAAGATTAGAATCTAAATTTTGCCGGCAAACAAACAGGGATAGAAATTCTGTCAATTAAAGAATAGATGATAGATATACAGTTGAATGAGTTTGGGTACTTTGAAGCTACTACCGGTAACGGCAAAGAGAGCCATAACGAATGGTCACATCATTTCATCAGCGGGTTGTATGAAGTTACTAGGGTTGAAGATGATAAGATTTGGCTCAGGGATGAGGGCAAAGCGTTCCCGGTAATGAGGGAACGGATAACTAAGTTTGAACGTAAAGACAAATGAAAACTATAAGCGGACATTACTTTCACTTCAGGATAAAGAAGATATTTGATTTCTACTATTATAACGGATTTAGCAGGATTCAGATATTCAATAAAGCATTTGAATTTGAACGTAAACCTAAAAACCAATAATATGAAAACAGCAGACGAGTTTTATGCAGAACGTAATGGAGGCATGACGGCTGAAGAGGCAACTGAATTAGGTGATCACATTACTCCTATTCATGCGGTTATATTGATGAAAGATTTTGCCTCTCAATCTCAGGGCAATAAGGATTTAATCATTGAGAAGATGAAATGTTTGATAAATGAATACAGAAGATTAGTTGCTCTTTCCAAATCACAAGAGTTTTTTAACATCCCTTCAGTTAATTTATTGCTATCTGAAATTGCCACTCTCCAATCAGTAACTCCTGACAAAGCAGAGGGGGTGACATTGAGGGATGAACTGATAAGGTTTGCAACGACTGTAAATACAGAAACAATGCTTGATGATGAAATACCGGATGCGGTTGACGAATACCTTAATTCCCGCAAATCAGCAACCATGCACGACTTATTGAATGATGACAGTGCAAGGGAGGAGAGGGCAATTAACCCGCAAAAGTAAATAGTAAAACTTAATACAGAGATAAGATGAGTGTAACTAGTGACGGAAAATTAAGAATTGAGCCTGTTTATGACGGGCAGGGAACGGTAGTAACACAATATAAGGTTGTTGATGAGAAAGGAACATTACAATTTCAGGGCAGTTATACAGAGTGTTACTATTACATATATTCTGACGAACCCATTGAACCCATTGATTTCGCAGGTAATGTAAATTGGAATTATTAACCCCCGCAAAAGTTTAAATAACCAGACATGAAAGAAGTTAATATAAAATCTGAAATGATAATGCACATGGCATTTGATACGGCGCACCTAATGAAGCGCAAACATACAATCATTGCACCGGGTAATCTTATCAATGGACGTGAGTTTTACAGTGAGACCAAGACAAAGAAGCGAAAAGGAACTTACGGTAATTTTGGCAAGGCTGAAACCTTTTATTATTTTGAGAACACCCCAAAAGGAGAAGAGTTCAAAACAGGGAAAGAATTACTGGAATCAATAGGACTCACAGGAATTGACATTAAATAACCAGACATGAAAAAAGAACAGATTGTTGAAGTGCTGAAAAAGCATCTTTATTGGTACAAGGTACTTAATGTTCATATTGAATCTATTGCCACTGAGCTTGAATCCCTGCAAGAGGACAAGCCCTCAATATGTGACAACTGCGACAAAGAAACATATTGTCATTCGTTTTGTATTGACTGTTTGAAGAAGATAGTTGCAGAGAATCAGCCACAGCCTACGGATGAACCAAAGATGTACCAGTGCAAATGTGATCACTGCAATCAGCCATTCCAGTCATCAGTCAAAGGAATGAAGATTTGCCCGAGTTGTTACTGTTAATAAATAATTTAGGAATATAAAGCTAATTAATTTATATTGCGTTGGATGATAACTATTGTGGCCACATATTATAACCGCCTCTCACAACTGCTTAAAACACTAGATTCTTTTCTTCAGTATGACCCGGCGGATTTTAATGTTGTTATAGTTGACGACAATTCACCTGAAGAGCTGAATCTCCAATCTTATCCTTTTGAGATAACTATTCTACGATTGAACGAAAAGAAATGGTTTGCCCCCGCCCCCGTGTTTAACTTCGGATTTATTCAGGCATTAAAAGGTGGTGCTACGAGTGTAATAATTCAGAATGCAGAGTGTTATCATAGTGGCGACATAGTAGGATATGTAAAGAGGCATCTGAGTCAAAATAATTATCTTTCATTTGCTTGTTACTCTCTAGGGAAAGGGCAGGACGTAGATTTAAGAAGTCTTAATAATCGGATAGCTGTCAGCAATGGCGACAGTGCATGGTACAATCATTCTATTTACCGGCCCGAAGCACTTCATTTTTGTTGTGCTATAACTATGGACAATCTTAAAAAGATTAACGGCTTTGATGAGAGGTTTTCTGAGGGGCTTGGTTATGAAGATAACTATTTCATTCATCAGGTACGCTGTTTGGGATTGGATGTTCGTATCATTGACTCGCCATTTGTATTTCATCAGTACCATTACGACAATAAGGCCTTTGAGTTTAATGAGAACAAGTACAATAGGAATGCGGCACTTTTTAAAGAATTGAGGCATAAAAAAGAGTTTAGGGCAGAACATATTTATACGGAAGATTTATGAATGATCTTTTTATTTGTACTCATTACGGTTTCGGAGATTATGTTATCTGTTATGGCTTGATTAAGGAGCTATCTAAAAGATATGATAATATAATACTTTTCGTCATGAAGCATTGTTCCGATCTTCATATTGAGAATATAAGAAGGCTTTATAGCAGTATAAAAAATGTTCAAATCAATACTGATGATCCCAAAACATACAAAGACGTTCTGTATCTCGGATGGCAGGAATATGCTGATGTTATCAAAGAAGACCCTACTATATCATTTGTCAGGTTCTTTTATGACCGGATGAATCTACCCTTAAATCTGATGTGGGACAATTTCTACTTTGAACGTGACCTGAAAAAAGAAAAGGATATATTTTATGATTTAGGGTTAAAAGACGATGAAGAATATGTTTTTCTGCATGATGATCCTGCCAGGGGTTTTATGATTGACAGAAGATATATCCCCGACATCAGGATTATTCATTTAGTTGAACTGAAGAATGTAAGTATATTAGACACACTTTATCTGATTGAGAAATCTAAGGAGGTACATATTTTTACAACAGGGCTGGTTGCATTTGTTGACCTGATGAATATAATACATAACAGCTTGAACCTACATAGATATGTAAGACCTGCGCCGTTTGATCAGATGATTTTGAGGCTTAACTGGAACATAATTTAATTATGGAAACAATTAGTGAATTAATTGACAAGCTGATAACAGTAAACATGAAACTCTTTAAATTACTGGATAAGACAGCCGAACTTGACAATAAAGCAAAGAGGTCAAAAGAAGATATAGACCTGATTGTTAAACTGAGCGGGGACAACATACGGCTGGCAAAGCAAAGGAGTCTATTGAAGTCGGCAATAGATAAGAAGATAAACGAGGCGGCAACCAACGGGCGCACCGATATTCTGGATGAAATTAAAAGCTATACATGAGAAAATATGTGACATCATACGGTACTAAAGGATATTACGAAAATCTTGATATACTTAAAAGGTCATCTATTGAGACGGGTATGGTTGATGAGTTTGTGAAATATACGTATGATGATCTTAAAGACTCTGTATTTTTTATTGAAAACTGGGGTATAGTGTCAAGGCCCATTAATGACAATGCGACACGCAAAACAAGGACGGCTAGTTATTGGATTTGGAAGCCTTACATAATTTTGGAAACAATGAGGCTATGCGAGGACGGTGATATTGTTTTATATATAGATGCGGGGATGAGAGTTGTGAATAACCTTGACCCATTATTTGAGATCACCCAATTAGACAAGAACAAGAGCATGATATTTGCAGTATCAAAGACGCCGGAGAGGCTTCATTATCATTCTATTTATACAAAGAGGGATACTTTTATTTTAATGGGTTTAGATAGTCCTTTATATTGGCATACCAGGTGCGTTAATGCTGCCATATCTTCATGGATGAAAACACCCGGAAATATGGCTTTCTTAACAGAATGGCAGACGTATATGACTGATTCACGTATTGTGACGGATGACATGAATGTTTGCGGTCAGCCTAATTTGCCAGATTTCAAATACCATCTCTTTGACCAGTCTGTGTTCTCGTTATTGTGTACTAAATATGGAAGGGAAATTTACAGAGACCCTTCACAGTATAGCATTAATGAGAGGGGGGACTTTCCTAACTCGCCTTATGATCAGTTAGTAATCCAGCACAATATTCATCTATTCCATTAATAACTATGAAGATAATTATATTAGGTTCGGCAGGGCACATAGGAACACGATTAACGTCTTATCTAAGAGAATTGAATAATGACGTGATAGAGTTTGATTACCATTTAAATCCAATGCAAGACTTGCGCATTCCCGGTGTGTTGGATGAAATAATACCAGGGGTTGATTTTGTATTTTTTCTTGCCTTTGACGTAGGGGGGGCTGTTTATTTAAAAAAGAATCAGGATACTTACAGGTTCATTTCAAATAACATAAAGATCATGAATCATACTTTTGATAGTCTGAGCAGATTCAGTGTCCCGTTTATATTCATCTCAAGTCAGATGTCGGGGATGAACCACAGCAGTTATGGAACACTAAAGCGCATCGGGGAGAAATATACTAATGCTTTAAATGGCAAGGTAATTAAATTCTGGAATGTATATGGTGCTAAGTGGAACGGAGAGAAGTCGTACGCTATAATTAATTTTATCAAGATGGCGAAAGAAAATAACTTCATTCAGATGTGTACGACAGGGGAGGAGCTTAGACAGTTTTTATATGTAGATGATTGTTGCCGGTGTATAAATATCATAATGGAGCGGTTTGATGAGATAAAAGACAGGCAGTTTGATGTATCAAGTTTTCTGTGGGTGAAGATTAAAGATGTGGCAGGGATTGTAGCGTCTTATTTTAATGATTGCCCGGTTCTTTTGGGTGATGAGATAGACGATGTTCAGCGGAGTGTCCTGCAAGAGCCGGGGACTGATATTCTGAGATACTGGGAGCCTGAGACGTCTTTGGAGGAAGGGATAAAAAAGATAATTGACTTATATGAATGACTTTATTCAGGGCAATAAGTATCGTACGATAGCGAAGTTTCAGTATGCACCGCCGCCAGGGACGGAGCTGAATAACTTTACTCACAATGACTATCGGTATATGGTAAGTACTTTGGATAGCCGGTTGTTGGTTGACGGCGATATAATATACACTCATACGTTTTTTGCAGACTACGCTTTTCAAAATATAAAAAAGAAATATATCCTTATCACTCATAATGCTGATACACCCGCAGATATTGAGCCACCGGATAACTGCCTGATGTGGTACACTACAAACGTGAACATTCAGCATGAGAGAGTTAAATCAATACCGATAGGAATAGAGAATGATTTCTGGCTGAAAGATAAGAAGGAAAAAATGATAAAGAAACTGCTCCACAAAAAGGATTTTAAGAATCTTCTTTATCTCAATCATAACATTAAGACAAACCCTGCAAAGAGGCAGAGGCCATACGATGTACTGAAGGGCAAAGGGTGGGTAACAGCGCATAATGGTGCTAATGGGCAGGGCTTTGATAACTACCTGGATAATATATATAACCATCCTTTTGTTGTTTGTCCTGAGGGTAACGGAATAGACACACACCGAGTTTGGGAGTGTCTTTATATGAAAACTATCCCTATTTGTGTCCGCAATATAAATAATCAATTTTATACCGATTTGCCGATATTGTTTATTGATGACTGGGAGGAGCTTACGGATATGTTTCTGTTCAATGAGTACAAACGTATGGCGGTGGTTAAGTGGAACCTTGATAAGATGGATTTTGGCTACTGGAGAAAATTAATAAGTGAACAAGTTTAATATTATAGTGCCGGTCTATAACTCCGAGAAGTGGATCGGGGGGTGTATAGAGTCTATATTATCTCAGGATTATTTGAACTATGATGTTTTGGTCATTAACGACTGTTCAACAGACGACACGTGGGGGGTAATTAAGGAATATCCTGTATTTGCCATAACGAACAGAAAGAGGCTTGGTGCTTTGGAAAACATTGTCAGGGGCATTAAGTTAATAGGTGAGGATATTATTGTAACCGTTGACGGTGATGACCGGCTGGCAGATGATAAAGTGTTATCACATCTTGACTCTCTTTATACAAATGACGTATGGATGACTTACGGCTCTTTTCTTCCGGTATCAGGAAAGTATAAAAATACCTGTCAGGCTTTTGATAAGATGAGGGTTCCATGTGAGGAGGGGTGGTTGGTAGATGCACAGACCACACCGGCTGAGTATCGCAGGAGCGGGTACTGGGTAACATCTCATCTGAGGACTTTCCGGAAGTCTTTATGGGATAGGATTGAAGATAAGGATTTGCGAGGCGACGACGGGCAGTATTTTAAAGTAGCATGGGATTTGGCTTTTATGTATCCTATGATTGAAATGGCAGACGGTCATGTGAGATTTATTGATAAGATTTTGTACCTTTACAATGACCTGAATCCTATTTGTGACGGTACTATTAACACCTCGGAGCAGTTAAGGATAACGGAGTTGATTCAGAATAGAAAACAATATGCAAAGATTGACGGTAATATTCTTTAGTTGTCGCAGGCTTGATTTATTATACAGGTCGGTAAGTGCATTTG